>Ga0172380_10003214_pt1 | contig 23025 bp, 16 predicted proteins | sample Leawe162metaG_FD_119747 | JGI IMG/M metagenome (GOLD analysis project Ga0172380, IMG submission 119747) | Leachate microbial communities from a municipal landfill in Southern Ontario, Canada - Leachate well 162 metaG | ecosystem: Engineered > Solid waste > Landfill > Unclassified | place...
CTCTATGGAAAAATGGAACTGCTTATGATCCAAATTATAAAATGGCATAGAAGTAAAATAATATATTGCAAAACATACGGTATGTTTTGAGTTGACTTTTAACACAGTATCTTAGTGGTGAAATCTTTTCTATTGCTTGTAAATTTAACTACAACGGGTTTAAATATTTTCTATGTTCTCTCTGCGACCTCTGCTCTTCGAGTCGAAGATCCGCCGTCTTGTTGGGCGGACGAACCCTGCGGTAAAATCTTTTATGCTTAATAAAAATTTATTTGTTATCTCTGTGTGCTCTGTGACCATCTCGGTGTGCGAGTCGTAGATTCGCCGCGGCGAATGGTAAAGTTTTTCTTTGTTTGTAGTTATCGGCTATGCCGTGCTTCTTACTGCCTGTTTACCAGGAATTCAATTATCTTATCCCAGTCATTTTCTAAGTTATAATCGACCCTGTCCTCAGGTTTTATCGTAAATGCTTTCTCAATCGTTTCGACTGCCTTATCCATATCTTCCAGAAGGAAGTACAGTTTTGCCTTTTCATAATATACTTCAGTCCAATCCGGTTTCAATTCTATTACTCTGTTGAAAGAACTAAGCGCTTCATCGAATAAATATGTATCAAGCTGAAGGCATCCTCTGTCAAAGATTGCTTCAAAGTTATCGGGTTCAAGTTCAAGAACTTTTTCGTAACTTGCATTTGCTTCCTCAAGTAAATTCATCGCATACTCTGTGTCAGCCCTTGAATACCAGAGCTGTGTGTGATGTGAATTTATTTCTAGTCCCTTCTTAAAAAAGTCAAGCGCGGTCTCGTATTGGTTCATGTTGTAAAAGCATGACCCCAATCCAAAATATGAATCAAAGCTCTCAGAATTAAGCTTAAGTGCCTTTCTGAAATAGGGGATTGCCTCGGAGAAATTATCAAGTTCAAAATATGAATTCGCAATATTATGATAAGAATATGAATCCTTCGGATTCAGCTCGCAGGAACGTAAGTAATATTCTATGCTCTTCTGGAACATTCCGAGCGATGCATATGAATTTCCGCAGTTGTAATATGCCGAAGCAAAATTGATTCTTATATTAAGAGCGTATTCGTAGCATTCTATGGCTTTCATGAACTTGCCCTGCCTGCTTAGTACAATACCGAGGTTGTACCATGCATTTGAATTGAATGGATTCAGTTCAATGTGCTTCTCGTACGACTCTACAGATGAGAAAAGGTCTTCGAGAAAATCATAACAGTAACCCAGTTCATAGTAAGCGTCGGCGTGCTCGGAGTTAATTTCAATACACTTCTTGAAACAGTCAATTGCCTTCTCAAAATCGTCGCATCTTTCGAAACTAATCCCTTTGTTGAAGTATGCCTCAGAATTCTTTGATTCAATGTTCAATGCAAGATTGTAGCACATGATTGCCGCATCGTAATTTCCCTGTGAATCAAGCGAGATTCCTTTGTTAATATAAACTTCGTAATCGTTCGGATTCAAAGATATTGCTTTGTCATAATATGTCAGGGACTGGTCGTATTTACCCAGCCCGTCGAGTATCAATGCTTTCTTATGGAATAAATCAGCCGAAAAAGGAGAATGGTTCAGGGCTACATCAACGAGTGTTAATGCATCCTCGAAATTTCCTTCGTCGCAAAGCTGATTTATTTTCTCTTCGGTTGATTCAGAGTTATAACCCTGCATATCATCGTACTTGAAATAATCATCAGAATTGTATTCTATGTCATCAAAAAAATTCATTCAGTATTTTATGTTTAAATCAAATTATTAAATCAAATGTGATAAGTCAATAGAAAATATTATAAGAGAAAAATTTTGGTATATATTAATTTATTGCCTTAAAAGATTTGTCAATGTATAAAGTAAATTAAATTGTCGTGCTGTTTGGTATAAAAACGTCCGGGTAACTCGAAGAATGCATATAAATCAGGTACTCATACGATATAGTACCGTAGCAAGGTCTTTTTGTCTGTTAATATCAGAAGAAATTCCCCAAATGCCGTCCTCTCTTTTCTTGTTCTCTCCATTTCCTTCTTCAGTTTTTTCCTCTTCCTTGATTTCCTTCTTGATTTGCTCCGGATTTTCTTCCTTCAGCTCTTCCTCCTGTTTCAAATTCGGATCTTCAGGTGTAACTTTAAGGGAATCCTCCGTTTTTGTTTCCGGATTCATCGTCAGTGAATCCTGTACTGCAAGCGAGTCTTTTTTGTCTTTTGTTTGAGTTATAGTCGTTGTATCTTTTGCGTCCAGCGATTTATAGTAATCATATCTTGGCTTTATATTAGAAGCAAAATCTGACGCTGGATAATTGGTCATTAAAAGTTCATAGTATTTCATCACGCTGTCCTTATTGGGGTACAAATTTTCATATACCCAGCCCAATGTGTAATATGCTTTTGGAATCTCCGGATTGTTAGGGTTTTTCTCTATCGATGAGTAAAGAGTTTTTACCAGATTTTCCCTGTCTCCGTTCCCCGATACAATTTTATCCATTATCGAAGAAAGTGAATCATTAGAGCTTAAATCAATTTCAACATTCTTGAGTCCTAAATTATTTCTCGATTCATTCGCAAACACTGAGTTCGGATACTCTTTTATTACATATTCAAAATATTGTTTTGCCTGCTCATTATTTCCTTTTGACTTATATATAGTGCCTAAATAAAATGCAGCTTTGCTCTCAAGGTCAGAATTATCATACTCATTTATAATCTTATCAAGATAATAAATGGATGAATCCGCAAGATTCAGGTCATAATAAAATATTTCAGCAAGCTCAAAGTATGCGTTTATTTTATTCAATTCATACGATGCTTTAATCGAATCCTCATTAACAATTGGTACAAAGATCGAATCTTTTAACTGATTTTCTGTGACAACCGTATCAATAGGAGGAACCTTAGTATCCTGAATTGTATCGTTTCCTTCATTCTTGTTTTGTTCTTCAAGAATTTTCTGGAAAGATTTCAGGAGTGAATCCTCCTCGGGTATAGTATCCCTGCCCGATAAACCTCCGCCTTTTGGTTGTTCAAATCCGCTCTTTGGGTCAATCCCCGGTTTATTAAGCTCTTTGTTCTTTTCCTCTTCATACTTGTTCTTGAACAGTTGAAATTCGGGTTCCTCAACTGGTATCTCTACCTTAGTCGTATCGTTTATGATTGCCTGTATCGTAAAATATCTGTCAAGAGTGAGAGCTTTCTTGCTGCTCATTTCTGCATAATCGTGATTCAGCGATGTTTCGTTCGATTTTTTATATGAGACAAGTGCTTTTAGATAATCCTTTATAATGTTTTCGTAAAATACTCCGAGCCTGTAGTATGATTCTGCGGCAGCTTTCGAAGAAGGATATTTAACAATGATATAAAAGTATTTTTCTTTGGCTTCCTTATATCTTTTCTGATAAAAATCCGAGTTGGCAATTTCAAGTTCAACGAGCTGTTTAAAATCAGGATAATCTAGATATTTCTTGTCCATTTTATTCAGAATTTCAATGGATTCCCTGTATTTTGAAACTTCATTTAAAGCCTTTGCTTCGTTCAGTTTTGCATAAAACTCAAAATCAAAATCCGATGTATTCTTAAACGCAAGTGCATACATCTCAGGAGCGCTTTTCTTGTCGTATATGGAATATATTTTTCCCAGCAGAAGCATCCTTTCTGCTTTAGCTTCTTTATCCTTCGTTAATTCTATAGACTTCTTTAAATCTTCTATCGCAACAGAAACATTCTTAAGTCCTATATTATGAACTGCCAGCACCTGCAATACCTCAGCTTTGATTTCCTGGCTTTTTGAATTCTGAAGCAGCGACTTAAGTATGGTTTCTGCGTCAGCATTCTTCCTCAGCCTTAGTTTTGACATACCGAGATATAACAACGCCTCGTCGGAAATAGCACTCGTGGAAAGCTTCGAAAGAAATTCATTGAATTTCCGCTCAGCCTGCAGAAAGTCGTTGGAATAGAAATACGAAAGACCGATTAGCATAACTGCATCATCAAGATACTTTGTGTTCTTGTTATATTGTATTATCTTCGAACATCTTTCAATTACTTTTGTGAACTTATCTTTTGTTGATTGAAGTACGGGAGTAAGTATGTTAACAGAATCCAGTTTTTGATTGTAAGTTGCTAATCTTGATGCCTTAAATTCTTTTAAAGCTTCTTCATAATCTTCATTTGCAGTATAGAACTTGTTAAAGTACGTACTGAACGATTCAGACCTGTTCCCTAAAAACATGAATGAAATAAAATCCTGATAATTATAATCCAGAGATACTTTATAATCCGGGTCCGGTTCTTCGTCTGTAGTTACAGTTTCCTTAGAAAGTGTTCTGTGCGTAGTATAATCACAGCCGTTTACGAAAACAGCCGTAATAAACAAAGATATAAGGAAAATACTATTAAAAACTCTTGACATATTCCTAAAATTATCCCGTTTTTACCCCTTAATCAAGCCAAATTTTACATAAAATGCTATGAAAGCATAATTCCAATAAGTTCCAAAGTCTGCCTTTGGAGTGCATTAACAAAATCATACAACAAATTTATTAAATAATTATTAAATACTCTTCATAAAATCAGCGATAATCCGCTCTCTTCTGTGAAATCCGCGTTCAATTATCTTTTTTTAACATTACTATATTGAACGGATATGATATTGATTTATAATCCTCTTCCCATTTGAATTGAAACTCAAAACATATAGGTTTATATTTACAAATGAAAATAAAAAAGATAACCGAAGAGAAAGCCATTCTTGATATGAAAGACGATAATGAACTAAACGATAATTCACTCAACGTACCCCGCAATATAAAAGATAATTTCACGCAGGATACTTTACCCGTTCTGCCGTTAAAGGATATCGTTATTTACCCGTACATGGTCTATCCAATCCTTGCAGGCAGGGATTCCTCAATCCGCGCAATAAATAAAGCATCCGAGAAGGATAATAATTTTATATTCCTCGTTACTCAAAAAGATGGCACTATTGAAGAACCAACAACCGATAACCTCCATAAAACCGGCGTCATCGCAAAGATACTTCAGGTCGTTCGTATGCCTAATGGTCTCATGAAAATACTCATCGACGCTGTCATTGCTGCAAAAGTTGTAAACTTTTACAAAGATGATTTTATCTTTGCTGACCTTCAGATTAGAACCGATAACAACGAGTACGAATCTCAAATAGATATGCTCGCAAAAAGAGCCTCAAGGCTCTTTGAAGAGTACGTTACCCTGAACCCGACTCTTACAAAAGATTCTTACACCAGCTACGAGGTTCTTAAAGAGTACGATAAAAAGCTGTACTTCATCGCATCAACTCTTGCCGTGAACTTTACCGATAAGCAGAAAATTCTTGATACTGAAAATCTTTACGACAGGTACTTCAATCTTATTACGCTTCTCGTTTCTGAAGTGCAGGCATTGAAGATTGAAAAGGAAATCGAAGCGAAGGTAACATCATCTATGCAGAAGAATCAGCGCAAGTTTATCGTTCAGGAACAAATAAGAATTCTTCAGGATGAACTCGGCGAGAATGTTGAACTCGACCCTGACCTGCAAAAACTGAAGACAGCAATCGATAATGCAGATATGCCCGAACATGTTAAAAAGAAAGCATATGAGGAATTCGATAAGCTAAAAAAGACTCCCTCTATGTCGCCTGATTTCAGCGTTTCACGGAATTATCTTGAGTGGATGACCTCAGTTCCGTGGAATATATTCACTGAAGATAATTTCGACCTCGATAATGCAAAGAAGATTCTGGACAAAGATCACTTCGGACTCGAAAAACCTAAAGAAAGAATTCTCGAGCTTCTTGCTGTTCTGAAACTTCTAAAAGATAAAAATATAAAGAAACCGCCTAAAGGTCAAATACTCTGTTTCGTAGGTCCTCCGGGTGTTGGCAAGACATCTCTCGGTAAATCAATAGCACGTGCACTTAACAGAAAGTATGCACGCCTCTCTATCGGCGGAGTCAAAGACGAAGCTGAAATACGCGGGCACAGAAGAACTTATATAGGCTCTATGCCCGGCAGAATTATTCAGGCGATGAAAAAAGCAGGAACGTCAAATCCCGTTATTCTCATCGATGAAATAGACAAGATGGGTAATGACTTTCGCGGCGACCCTGCATCTGCAATGCTCGAAGTTCTCGACCCCGAGCAGAACAACACTTTCAACGATCATTATCTCGATATAGATTACGATTTATCAAACGTCCTGTTCATAACCACTGCAAACGTTCAGTATAATATTCCTCTGGCTCTTCAGGACAGGATGGAAATAATCGAGATGAGGTCTTATCTCGATTTTGAAAAAATTGCGATTGCACAGAATCATATTCTCCCGAAAGAGTTGATTGAACACGGAATGGATAAGGGTGAGATTAAATTTCCCGACAATGTCATTCTTAAAGTAATTCGCGAATACACTCGCGAAGCAGGTGTTCGTAATCTCGAAAGGGAGCTCAGCTCAATAATCAGGAAGTCTGCCAAAGATAAACTCCTTAGCGGAAACGGTAAAATAAAGAAGAACGTTAAAGTTACTCCTCAGCTTGTCGAAAAATATCTCGGCGTGCCTAAGTATGAAGATATTGACGCTAAGAAGGATGAGAAAACTAAAGTAGGCTCTGTTTATGGTCTTGCCTGGACTTCAATGGGAGGGGAGATTCTTACAGTTGATGTAACCGTTATGAAAGGCAAAGAAAAGATTACTCTTACCGGCAAGCTCGGCGATGTAATGAAAGAATCTGCTATCGCAGGATTGTCTTACATTAAGTCAAATGCAGATAAATTTAAAATTCCTGCGGACTTCTTCACAGAAAAGGAAATTCATATACACGTTCCTGAAGGCGCAATTCCAAAGGACGGACCTTCTGCTGGTATTACAATGATTATGGGCATGCTCTCAGCTATCACGGGCAGTCCCGCAAGAACCGATACAGCAATGACGGGCGAAATAACTCTTCGGGGTAATGTACTTCCTATAGGCGGTCTCAACGAAAAACTTCTTGCCGCTGTTAGAAGCGGAATTAAAAGGGTATTGATTCCTAAAGATAATGTTAAGAACTTAATAGAAATTCCTAAAGATATAACGTCCAAACTTGAGATTATAGCTGTCTCAAAAGTAGAAGAAGCAATTGAGCATTTATTTAATAAAAAGAACCTTACTATTACGAAAAAGTCAAAAAATGTCAGAACCAAAGTTTAAAGTATCAGCGTTAACGTTCAGGCCTCAGAAGTTTTCTGACGTGGTCTCGCAGGAGTTTGTTACTAAAACGCTCATCAATGCTATCAGGTCAAAGAAGATTGCACATTCTTATCTCTTCAGTGGTCCAAGAGGCGTCGGCAAAACTACTATCGCAAGAATTTTTGCTAAAGCTATAAACTGCAAGAATGCCAAAGACGGCGAGCCATGCAATGAATGCGAAAACTGCAAAGAAATTACAAGAGGCGTGCATCCCGATGTATTCGAACTTGACGCTGCTTCTAACCGCGGTATTGACGACGTACGCTCTATTCAGGATGCCGCAAAGTATTTTCCGATTAAAGCCGATTATAAGTTTTATATTGTCGATGAAGTTCACATGTTAACCATTCAGGCGTTCAATGCATTGTTAAAGATTCTTGAAGAACCGCCCGAATACCTTATTTTCATTCTCGCTACAACCAATCCTGAAAGAATTCCGCCGACAATTGTCAGCCGTTGCCAGAGGTTCGGTTTGCACAGACTTAAGATTACAGAGATTATGGAACAGCTTGAGTTTGTCGCTAAAGAGCAGAATGTAAAGATTGACAGGGAATCGTTATTCCTCGTCGCAAAGCTCGGCGACGGCGCTCTAAGGGATGCACTCGGTATTTTCGATATGGCAGTCTCTTTCTGCGGCGATAAGATTATGTTCAATGAGCTGAAAGAATTCCTCAACCTTCCCGATAATACTATTTACTTCAATACTTCAAAGTTTATTATTACATCCGATATAAAAAACATTATCTCTTATTTCAGCGAGCTCGAAGAAAACGGTCTTGATATTATAACATACCTGAACGGCATTACCGACCATTACAGAAACCTGCTTATCGTTAAAACAACGGAGAAAGCCGACCTTCTCGATGAATCGGATGATACCAAGAAGAAGTTTCTCGAAGAAGCTAAGAGCTATTCCATCGACCAGATTCAGAGGATTCTTAAACTTCTTTTTGAATCCGAGCAAAGATTTAAGTATTCGGGAAATCAGAAAGTCCTTATGGAATCGCTCCTCGTGGAACTATGCAGGATTAATAGGGAAGTCGTCGATATATCGGAACTCATTTCAGGGCTTGAGACCCTGAAAAAAAAAAGTTTGAAGTAAGCTATGACTCGTCTTATGAGCCTCCTGTTTATGATTTCTCTGAAGGGTATAACCGTGAGAGCGAGTTTATGAAGTCACTAAAAGAATTGTTTAAAATAGAAGAATACATACCAAAGAATAATGCAAACTCTTCATATAAATAAGAATTTTCTTGCAATAGAAGATAAGTATTCAAACTACAAGGATTCAAAGGTCGTTATTCTTCCCGTTCCTTATGAAGCCACTACATCTTACGGAAAAGGCGCGGCTAAAGGTCCCGCGTCCATTTACAACGCTTCGCACTATGTTGAGTTTTTTGATGAAGAGCTGAACAGGGAATTCTGCTTTGAAAAAGGAAACGGCATTGCATCACTTTATCCTCTGAAATTCAACGGTGCAAAAGGAAAGAAAGCACTCGATATTATTTATAATGAAGTTACAAAGCACATCAACAATAAAAAGTTTGTCGTTACGCTCGGCGGTGAGCATACTATTTCTACCGCTCCCATCAAAGCACATTTCGATTCTTACAAAGATTTATCAATACTTCATTTCGATGCCCATTCCGACTTAAGGGATGAATACGAGGGCACGAAGTATTCTCATGCAAGCTTCTGCGCCCGTGTTGCTGAGTTTACAAAAGATATTACTCAGGTTGGTATCCGTGCACAGTGCAAAGAGGAATACGATTTTATTAAGAAGAATAAAATTAAAACTTTCTATGCTTATGCAATAAGAAACGGTCTTCACGGTAAGAACTGGCAGGAAAAAGTCATTAAAGGTCTTAAGAAGAACGTGTACATAACTTTCGATGTTGACTATTTCGACCCATCGATTATGTCTTCAACAGGAACTTGCGAGCCTCTTGGATTCTACTGGGAAGAGACAATTGCTCTTCTGAAAAAGCTCGGCAAACAAAGAAACGTAGTAGGCTTCGATGTCGTAGAACTTGCACCTAAAAAAGGAAATCCTTATCCTGATTTTCTTGCCGCTAAACTCATTTATAAAATGCTAAACTACTTTCTATGAGCAAAAACGACCGTATTGAAAACCTGAAGAAGAAAGCCAAAGTAATCACAAAACGACTTGCAGAGAACTATCCCGACGCAAAGTGCCATCTCGATTTCAAAAGTGAATTCGAACTCATAGTTTCCACCGTTCTTGCCGCACAGTGCACTGACGATAGAGTTAATAAAACCATGGTGCCCCTCTATAAATCAAAGTATAAAGGCGTAAAGGATATTCTTAAAGATGGTCACGATAATTTTAGGGATAACATCAAATCAATTAACTTCTTCAATAATAAAACAAAATCAATTCTCGCTCTTTCGGAAGCAATCGATAATAATCACAAAGGCAAGGTTCCTGATACTATGGATGCGCTAACAGAACTTCCCGGTGTAGGAAGAAAGTCTGCATCTGTGGTACTCGGTAACTGTTTCGGAAAGCAGGATGTGATAATCGTCGATACTCATCTCAAAAGAGTCTCTGCACGTCTTGGTTTGATTGAAAATGAGAACCCCGATAAGATTGAAATCGAACTTAAAGAAATAATTCCCGATAATGAACAGTTCCATTTCTCAATGAGAGTAGGCGAGCACGGCAGAATGGTCTGTCAGGCGAGGAAACCTAAATGCGATGAATGTTTCATGAGTGATATATGTCCTTCATTTAAAAAAGTATAATGATTACAAAAAGATTAAATAAAAAGCCCGACCTCACGAAAATAAAAATGATACTCATGGATATGGACGGCTGTCTTACAACCGGTCACATCATCTATTCTAGCAGCGGCGAGGATATTAAGATGTTCCACACTCACGACGGATACGGCTTAACACGAGGCAGACAGCTTGGTATGAAGTTTGCCGTAATTAGCGGTATGGATTCTGCTGTTAATAAAAGACGAGTTGCAAGATTGAAGATTGACCACCTTTACGAGAAAATAGACGATAAACTTCTTCCATTTGAAGAGCTTAAAAAGCAGTACGGATATAAAAATGAAAACTTCGCTTATATCGGTGATGATGAGTTTGATTTACCGTTGCTGAAGAAAGTTGGTTTCTCCTGCTGTCCAAACAGTGCAGTTGATGAAGTCAAAAAGTACGTCCACTATGTCTGCAAAAAGAACGGCGGCGAAGGTGCCGTCAGGGAAATGATTGATAAAATACTTAAAGCAAAAAAACTTATTTAAATTTAAAATATTATAACTATGGACACAAAGAACAAGAAGTTCAATACAAAGCTTATACATGCCGGTGCATACAAGGATACTTTTAAATCTGCTACGGTTCCTATTTATCAGACTTCAACCTTTTCTTTTGATTCTGCCGAAGAAGGCGCTAAATGTTTCACGGGCGAATCAAAAGGTTATATCTATACGCGCCTCGGAAATCCTACTATCAAAGCTCTCGAAAATTGTGTCGCTGAACTTTGCGGCGGTTTCGACGCAGTAGCCGTCAGCTCTGGAATGGCTGCCGTTAATACAATCTATATGGCGCTTCTTTCCAAAGGCGACCATATTGTCAGTACAGCCGCTGTTTATGGTCCTGCAAGAGTTATCATGGAAGAACACTGGTCAAGGTTTGGCGTCGAATCAACATACATCGACACCACCAACCTTGATAACATAAGGAAAGCAATAAAGCCTAATACAAAAATGCTTTACCTCGAATCTCCCGCAAATCCGACAATTGATATCACGGATATAGCAGAAGCTTCAAAGATTGCAAAAGAGCATAACTTGGTTCTTGTTATAGATAACACTTTTGCATCTCCCGTTCTTCAAAAACCACTCGAACTTGGTGCTGACGTTGAGTTTCATTCAGTCACAAAATACATCAACGGTCACGCCGACGTTGTAGGAGGTATCGTGATTGCAAAGACAGAAGAGCTTTACAAAAAGCTCCGTCCTATGATGATATCACTCGGCTGTAACATGGACCCGCATCAGGCATACCTTGTAATCAGGGGCATAAAGACACTGGGAATAAGAGTTGAACGTGCTCAGGAAAATGCAGAAAAAATTGCTGTGTTTCTTGAAAATCATCCGAAGATTGAATGGGTTAGATATCCGGGACTTAAATCACATCCGGGTCACGAAATTGCAAAGAAACAGATGTCAGGATTTGGCTCAATGATTGCATTTGAACTCAAAGGCGGATACAAAGCAGGCGAAACCCTCATGAATAATGTTCATGTCGCAACTCTTGCAGTCTCTCTCGGCGGCGTCGAAACCCTTATAGAGCATCCGGCATCCATGACTCATTCAAAAGTGTCAAAAGATGGTAAGCTAAAAGCAAACATAACAGACGGACTCGTTCGCTATGCAGTCGGCATCGAAGACGTCGAAGACTTAATAGCTGACCTCGAACAGGGTCTCGCCAAATGCTAATAAATAAATGAGAGTAACGCGAGCTTTCAGCTTGCGAAATATGCTGTATTTTTTACCCTGTCATTCTAGCGGAAGCTGGAACCCAGGCGACTACACAAGATAGTAACTCAAGTTTTCCAGCTTGCGTAAAATCTTAAAGAGGTTAAGCATTTTCTAAAACCTCGAAGAGGTTTAATATGAATAACCCCCGACGAAGTCGGGGGTAAAGAAACAAAGAAATCCAACCCCGAATGGGGTTGAACAAAGTAATTGCAAAAGTGTAACGCAAGTTTACAATCCCGGTTTATCGGGACTTCAAGCTTGCGTAAAATATTAAAGAGTTTAAGCATTTTCTAAAACCTCGAAGAGGTTTAATATGAATAACCCCCGACGAAGTCAGGGGTAAAGAAACAAAGAAATCCAACCCCGCAGGCCTGCCTGCAGTAGGCAGGGGTTGAACAACTATAAATTATGAACTATGAACTATGAACTATGAACTATCAACAATCAACTTCAAAGAAACTTGATTAAATACTTAAAAATCAATATCAACTTTTGGTGTTTTTGTTATCAATCAAAAACTTTGAACAATAACATTGACTCCTTTGCGCTCTTTGCGGCCTCCGCGTTTAAATATTTTTATTGCTCCTATCTGTGTAAATCCGCTTCATCTGTGCAATCCGTGTTCTATTGTGTCCCCCAAGTTTCTTTCTTCCTTAATTCCATGCTTGGGATTTGTGCTATCAACTTTCAACTATCAACTATTTGAGAGCCGATTTACACATACATTCGAACTCCTCCGACGGGAAACTCACCCCGATCGAGATTCTCGAACTCGCAAAACAGAAAAACCTAAAACTGATTTGCGTCACCGACCACGATAACATCGAAGGCTCGGAAGCTATGCTTAAATATAACGGCAAAGACGATATCGAAATCATTCCCGGTATCGAGCTCAGCGCCGATTTCCACGGCAGGGAAATCCACCTCCTTGGATACTTTCTTGATTTCAGCAACATCGCCCTTACGGAACATTTGAAACTTATCAAAAATCTTCGTATCAGACGAATAAATAAAATGATTGAAAAGCTTAAAGAACTCGGTGTCAATATCAGCTCTCCTGCTTTATTCGAAAAATATTCTACAAGCTGCTCTATCGGAAGACCTCATCTCGCAAACGAAATCCTCGAGAATGGTTACGTTAAAGACTTCCAGACTGCTTTTCATAGATATCTCGGCGACGGTAAACCTGCTTTTGTCAAAAAGGAAAATCTTAACTATGAAATTATTATCGAACTCATACGTGTATCGGGCGGACTTTCTTTTCTCGCTCACCCCGGAAGTTACTTCAGGGAAAGCGCACTCGTGGATTTAAGAAGAGCCGGCATCGACGGAGTTGAAATATACCATCCTTCGCATACTGATAATCATATTAAAAAATACTCAAAGTTTGCAAAAGATAACAATCTCCTGAAAGTCGGCGGCTCCGACTTCCACGGATATGGGGAAAACGATTACGACAATATCGGCAGGTATTTCATAGGCGAGAATGAAGTTAATGCATTAAAAGAAAAACATAAAAGTTTAAGGAAATAAAATAATGAAAACAATAAAAGGCGAAGTCAAAGGCAAAGGATTAAAAATCGCAATAATCTCAAGCCGTTTCAACGAAGAAATAACAGGCAATCTTATCGAAGGCTCCAAAAGACTCTTTATTGAAAAAGGAGTGAAAGAAAAAGATATCTATCTTTACCTCGTTCCCGGTGCATTCGAAATTCCATCCGTCCTTGAAAAAATACTTAAGAAGAACAACAAGCTAAAATACGACGGCATTCTAACAATCGGCTGCGTTATAAAAGGGGAGACAGCTCACTTCGAATACATATCCGGTGCAGTCTCAACCGGCATAAATCAAATCTCTTCTAAATACGGCGTCCCCGTTGGTTTCTGCGTTCTCACAACATACAACGACGAGCAGGCAGAAGCACGTTCCCACATGAACCCATGCAATGCCGAAACAAACAAAGGCTACGAATCAGCCGACGCCGTCCTCGAAATGATAGACCTCATGAATAAAATATAATATTAAAATTATGAAACCGCTCACAACCATTATTATATTCTTAGCATTCCTTATAGCTTTTCAAAGCTGCGGAAACAAACAGTCCACAGAATTAAAACCCGGCTACGATAAAGCTGAACTTACCATGCTGCTTCCTGTAATGGAGCGCACCTACGACTCATCCGACATAGGTGGATTTAAAACACCCGAACCAAAAAACATAAAGAGTGTGTTCCGTTCGAAGGTATCACCGCTTATGAACAGGTTTGATGTATGGCTTACAGATGACAAAAAAGCCGTACTTGCAATAAGAGGCTCTATTGTGGATTCCGCTGCATTGAGCTTTACTGCGGCGTTCTACGTGCCGATGGTTCCTGCAATCGGTAAAATAAAAATGTCCGACACCAAAACGTTTGAGTATAAAGTTGCAGAGCTGCCCGATGCAGGAGTTCATCTTGGGATGCTTCTTGCTCTTGGTCATATTTCTGATGAACTGCTTGAGCAGATAAAGAAACAATACGCCGACGGAATTCGTGATTTTATTATTCTTGGCCACAGTCAAGGAAGCGGTATTGGATTCCTCGCAACATCCTACATTCGATATCTTCAGAAGGATGGAAAACTCCCTGCTGATTTCAGACTTAAGACTTATAATTTAGCAGCTCCGAAAACCGGTAACGTTCAGTACGCCTACGATTATGAAAAAATTACAATGGGCGGCTGGGCGATGTCTGTCAATAACGTTCTCGACTGGGTTCCCAGCATTGGTGTTACACTTCAGTCTGCACAGGATTTCCCGAAGATAAGTCCTTTCTTAAATCTTAAAGGATTTTTTACCGACGTGAATTATAAACCGGCAGCAACATTTGACGAATCCACAAAGAAGTTTCTTGCGGTAGTCCCAAATGCTTCAGATGAAGTTGCAAAAATTATTCACGAAAATGTCTATCCGAAAGTTCTGAATGCAATGCCCGGATACGTCGAACCCGAACTTTTAAAGACAACAGATTTTGAAAGAACAGGATTAAATATTCCATTGGTTCCAAATGCGGATTACTACAAGCTCTTCCCAAATGACCCTGCAAAGTCACAAGTCTGGGAAAATCATTCAGTCTATCCGTATTATATACTCGTAACAACAAATTAGGATATTAAAACGGGATTCTTAGCAGTGATCAGGAAGGAATAATAGAAATTAAAAACGGGAGCCTTGGATCCCGTTTTTAATTTCCTTCATCTTTTTTCACAGGATACTTAATTAAGTGTTTTCCTGTAACTAATTTATAATAATCATCAAATATTATATTAAATATTCCATATTCTAATAAATCCGGTCCTAATGGATTTCCAGACTCAGACCTCCTTAACATAACCGTTCCGTTTGAATAAAAATCAACTTCGCTTATTAATGTTATCGATGGTTTAGAAGTGTCAATACAATATAGACAATATGAGCTATCTTCAGTGCCTATATTTCTTTTCTTAAAATCTGAATCAGGATATTCATTTTTTATGAAAAAGAATGTTTTATTGTCATAGGTTTTTATATTCAATGTATCTATATAATCTTTATAAAAACCATAGTCATTTATTTGTTTCCATCCGTATTGATATTGTCCAAGGCAAAAATCATTTTTAAAGAATATCAAAGCTGATATTGCCAGAAATGAAATCAATGTTTTCATAAATATATTCAAATTATAATTAAATCAGGTTAATAAACTCATCTAAAGATAAACCTGCCTGCCTTATTATTGCACGCAATGTTCCTTTGGCAATTTCTTTATGGTTTGGAATTGTTAATCTGCGGAATGGATAATGACTGTTTCTTAAAATAATATGGCTTCCTGTCTGATGGTCAATTTCATAACCGAGCTTGGATAAAGCTTTGATTAATTCTTTTGACGATAAAACAGGCAAGCGGCTCACCCTGCAATCTCTACAATTTCCTCTGAGATGGAAGGCGGAATCGGTTCATTGTGTTTCTTCAGACTTTCGATATAACCATGTATGGCATCTTTTGCGTTATCGATTGCTTCTGCTCTTGTTTTCCCCTGCGAAACGCAGCCGGGTAAGGAAGGGACTTCTGCAACAAACATATTGTCCTCGTCCTGCTCTATTAAAATTCTATATTTCATTTTTATCTTTTGATAGAAAATATGTAAAAATGTTTGATAATTAAAGTCTAAGAATATAACGTAAAGATCCCAAATTTAGTTTTATAATTCGAAAATGGGAATCTGCATCAGCAGTTTTCCGTTTTTGCATTTCACTTCCTCACTTCCTTACTTTCTCACTTCCTCACTTCCTCACTTTAAAAGCACCATCCGCTTCGTATCACTAAATCCATCTGTTGTGAGTCTATAAAAATACACCCCGCTATTCAACCCGCTCCCATCAAACGTCACTTCATAACTCCCCGGCTGCAATCTTTCATTCACGAGCGTCTGCACTTCTCGTCCTAGAACATCAAATATTTTTAAAGTGACTTCTGAATTCTGACTTCTAGATTCTAACTTCTGTACTTCAAACCTAATAACTGTTCTCGCATTAAACGGATTCGGATAATTCTGTTGCAATAACATACTCTTTGGGTACTCGTTCTGAGTAATATTAATTCCCGTACTGATTGAAGATTTACCAATAAGAATATTGCCTTTTTGTCCAACCGTAAATATGCGTGAGGTATCAAAAACAACCATACTTCTTAAAATCGTATTATCATCTTGAGGATAAAATTTCGGGTATGCGGTAAATTGTAATCGATACCAATTATTTCCGCCGTTTGTAGTCTTTATTACCGTGTTTCCTCCGCCGCACATATAGCCGGTTGTCCGGTTAATGAAGTTTATTGCACTGGGATAGAATGCTGGACAATTCCAATTAAAATAAACGTTTGTCCAATTATTTCCCGCATTAGAAGAAACCATAAAATTTACCCAGTTATTTGAATAATCATACTTTAATAAGTAAATCAAACTGTCAACAATATCAATGTCATTGTAATTTATGTAATTAGTAGGTGACGGAGGAAAAACAAAATCCCAGTTTGTACCGCAGTTTGTGGTTTTCAGTAAATTTAGCCCTGCAACAAATCCAACCGAGTCGTTCAAAAATTTAACTTTCAAATTCTGCATTTCCGAAAAGAAGTCCTGATAAACAACTGACCAGTTATTGCCGGCATTTGTTGTTCTTAATATTGTCTGCTTGGAGCCGACGGCAAAACCCGTATTTGAATTAACGAAACCTACATTTATCAGCCATATTTGAGAATCAGAATGAACAAGATTCCATGTTGAACCGCAGTTTGTTGTACGAATAATTTTACCCTGCTCCCCGCAAATAAAACCTGTATTCTGATCTTTGAAATAAACACCGAATAGTTTATCGCTCAAATAAAATCCCGGATATAAATCAGTAAAAGTTGTACCGCCGTCAACTGTTTTTATAATTAATCCGTTATCGCCGACTGCAAAGCCGGTATTGTTATTAGTAAAAGCCACATCTTCTATATCATTAAGTCTTCCCGTTCTCCGTTGATGCCAGTTTATACCGCCGTTATAAGTTAAAAGCAGACAGCCGTTTGCACCGACTGCAATACCCGTATCCTTATTTTTAAAATCTATGCAGTATAATGATTCATTAAACCCCGTGTTAAAGTACTGCCAGTTTGCACCTTTGTTTGTAGTTTTTGCAATCTTCCCTGCTTTCCCGCATAAGAACACTGTTCCTGTGTCAGAAAAATCCAAGCTGAAATAATCACCTATGCTGTCAACCGAATACTGAAACCAATTGTCTCCTGAATTTGTGGTATAGAGGAATGGATTGGAGGATGGAAGTACTGCTCCTGTGTTATTGTTAATGAAAGAAATGTTATAAATGTTATTGTATTTCTTCGATAAAACACGCGTGAAATTTAAACCGCCATTAGTTGTTTTATAAAATGATGTGTCATAACTTGGATCGCTGTAAGCCCAACCTGATTGGCTGTTGTAAAAATAAACGTAATTCAGTCCATTAGGCATAACAAACGCATAATCAAAACTCGCTCCTCCATTTGTTGATTTAAGAAGCTGTGAATTTTTATGAGCAGTAAATACCGTAAGAGAATCCATCCAGTAAGTAGTGTTATAAAATGTATAATACGAATTATAATATCCGGATGAAGAGCTTCTTAATGTATAATTCCAGACTGCTCCATTAGTATTCGAATAAACGAAATACCCGCTGTATGAACCCAAAGCTGCCATTCCATCTTTCGGAGAATTTATAGACGTAAAAGTTTCCTGTATTTCATTAAATACCTGAAACCAGTTAATCCCTGAATCAGTAGAGCGCAAAATAGTCCCGTTTCCGCCCGCAGTAAGAACAGTGTTACTATTAAGCCATTTAGCACAATAGAGATTTGCACCCGTAATTTTCGGGTTCGAAAACTGCCATATACTCTGAGAAAATGACGAGTCAACAAAGCAAATAAGAAATAATATTAAAATATATTTTTTCAAAATATAGTTTTGTATTATTTAATTAATAGCATCTTCTTTGTCTCACTGTATCCATCTGTCTTGAATCTGTAAAAATAAACCCCGCTGTTCAGCCCGCTCCCGTCAAACGTCACTTCATAACTTCCCGGCTGCAATCTTTCATTCACTAGCGTTTCCACTTCACGTCCAAGAACATCAAATATTTTCAAAGTGACTTCTGAATTCTGACTTCTAGATTCTGACTTCTGTACTTCAAACCTAATAACTGTTCTCGGGTTAAACGGATTCGGATAGTTCTGACTTAAAAAATATCTTTCGGGTATTGTTCTGCTTGTTTTTAATAAATATGTGAGACCGCCATTTGTCGTTTTTAAAATCGTGCCATTGTATCCTGCAACCCATCCCGTTTGTGAATCCACGAAAAAAATGCTGTAGAGTGAATTCTGAGGTAAGATGTTAGATTGCAAATTCCAGTTTGTTCCACCGTTTGTTGTTTTATAGATTACACCGTTGCGAATTGATATTCCTATATTCCCTCCCACAGCCCATCCGGTTTGTGAATCAACAAATCGAATACTGTTTAATGATGTTTCAGAACCCATATTTACTTGTGTTGCCCAATTTTGTCCACCATTGGTAGTCTTATATATTGAATAATAATACACAGCCCAACCTGTTTGTTCATTTATAAAATGTCCTGAATTATATCGTTGTGTTGATAATGTAATCCAGTTATCTCCTCCAGTAGTTGTTTTAAAAAAGCCATCCCATCCACAAATCCATCCTGTATTGGAATTTATAAATTGAAAATCTCTTGGAGATCCATATCCCCCTGTCTGATAATTCCAGTTCGATCCGCCATTAGAAGTTTGCCAGATAATTCCTCCACCGCCAACAACCCATCCTGTCTGATTATTGACAAAATAAACTGAATATAATCCTTGTGTAGTGGTTGAAGATAATTGTGTATCCCAGTTATGACCACCATCCGTTGTCCTTAATATTTTATATTCATTTCCGCCGACTGAACCACCCACTGCCCATCCCGTCTGTGCATCTGCAAAATAAACACAATTAAGATTATTTAATGGTAAGTGTGCTAATGAATCCCAGTTTGTACCGCCGTTTGTTGTTTTATAAAGATTTGGGGTACCATCTGCTGCAATCCAACCGGTTTGCGAGTTTACAAAATTTATGGAATTTATGCTTAAACTCGTTCCACGTGATAATGAAACCCAGTTTAATCCTCCGTTTGTAGTTTTAAGCGTCATTCCGAATTCTCCTGCACACCATCCCGTTATTGAATCGGTAAAATAAATGGAATATAGGGTCGCATCAGATGTGCTTGTTTTTTGAACCCAGGTAATTCCTCCATTTGTAGTTTTACTGATATAACCATAAGTGCCGGTAATACATCCGTTTTGTGAATCAATAAAGAAAACTGAGTATAATATTGATGAACCGGTTTGCTGTACATTCCAGTTTATACCGCCGTTTGATGTCTTTAATACAACTCCATGAGGGTAAGAACCTGAATAACCTCCGCCGACAGCCCATCCGTTTTGCGAATCCGTGAAATGAATAGAATAAAGGTGATATGTTGTAACCTTTGTACAGGAGTCCCAATTCACTCCTCCATTTGTTGTTCTTATTATTGTTCCATTTGCCCCTGCAATCCAACCTCTTAAAGAGTCTATAAAATGAACTGAATTGAAAGTTGCCCAAATGCTGCTATTCAGATATTCCCAATTTTCTCCCCCGTCAGTGGTTTTCCGTAAAGCGGTAAGCGGACCCGCTAACCAACCTGTTTGGGAATCTATAAAATGAACGTCGTAAAATGTTACGTTCATCTTTGGAATCCAGTTTGTACCCCCATTCGTTGTTTTAAGTAATATCAGATTCCCCACTACCCATCCTGTTTGTGAATCTGAAAAATGTACCGCATAAAGATTATTCGAAGTTCTGCTGACTTGATTTTCCCAGCTTACACCGCCGTTGGTTGTCTTTATTATTGTACCATAATCGCCGACCGCATATCCTGTGTTTGAATCGGTAAATTTAATGGACTTTATTATGTTGCCTTGCGGTAACGGATTCTGCCATACCCACTGTGCTTGTGAATTCAATACAAAGAAAAGAGAATTCATTGTAAAAATCGTGATGAACGTAACTATTAACTTTTTCATACTCATAATTACTTAATTAATAACATCTTTTTTGTTTCAATGTAACTATCCGATGTAAGTCTATAAAAATAAACCCCGCTGTTCAGCCCCGATCCGTCAAACGTCACTTCATAACTTCCCGGCTGCAATCTTTCATTCACAAGCGTTTCCACTTCACGTCCAAGAACATCGAATATTTTCAAAGTGACTTCTGAATTCTGACTTCTAGATTCTGACTTCTGTACTTCAAACCTAATAACTGTAACGGGGTTAAAAGGATTAGGATAATTCTGTGATAGACTAAATTCATGCACGTTTTCTGCTATGCTGTTAATTCCTATTCCTTCATATATCTTTGCCCTCATTATACTCGCGCCTGTAGCTATTGCATAGTTATTACTAATAGAAAAATAAATTGATGCGCCGCTATTATAAAATGTCATTACATCGGACCAGGTTAAACCCCTATTAGTCGTATACACTCTTTTATAGTCCGATGATGCAAATGCATAGGGCTCTTTTACTACAAAATTTCGGAGACATACAGTTGTCGGACCCTGATAAAAAACATTCCAGCTGTCTCCGTAATTGGTTGATTTATAAATGTCATAACCGCAAGATCGTGCCATATAAACTGCTTCCGATGTAATTTGTAGAAAAGGGACATATTTGAAGTTTGTCGGAAGACCGTTTTTAAGCGAATCCCAGTTAATACCGCCATCGCTGCTTCTATAAATTCCGTGCTCAAAGAATCCCGCAAAAAGATAATTGTCTTTCATGCCTATGCACTCAAACCTGTCTCCTTGTGGCAGCCCTGTGGTTGTGACCTGTGAGATTGAGGCACCGCAGTCTGTTGATTTATATAAATTTCCTTCAAACGTGCCTAAATAAATATTATTTCCGGACTTGCAAAATGATGTAAAAGAATTTCCGGCAGGGGAGTCAAAGTTTCTTTTTTCCCAGATATATCCGTTATCCGATGATACCATTATTGTATTTCCAATCATAGCGTAAACTCTTCCGCTGTCAGTTAGCAAATCCACATGATAATAATAATACTCCTGACCCGGAACAATAGACATATACCAGCTGCTTCCATTATTTGTTGATAACGCAAAACTGTTTCCAATGAAGGATACATATAGATTACCCGTTGTTGCCCAGGTATAACTTAATCCCCACGGCGGCTGTAAATACTTGTTATTAAGGCTGCTCCACTCTTCACCTTGATTTGTAGTTTTATATATACCTGCTCCGCTATAATCACCTCCCAAACCCGCATAGATTTCATTCTCAATTTCTTCGAGCATACCTACATCCCTCCCCCCTAACTTATATGAACAATTCGAAAAAGTTTCTCCATTGTCAGTAGTCTTATAAACACCCATGTTGTTATTATTAATATAAGTTATGCCGTTATGTGTAAGCATAGTACCTAAATTAGTAGAGGGATTGCCGACGTTTAGCAGCCGCGCCCAGTTCTGCCCGTTGTTTGTACTCCTGTATCCGCCATTATTATTTATTGAAGCATAAAGAACGTTATTATTAACCTCGAAATCTGCTATTGGATATGTTATGCTGTCAAAACTATGAATTTTATTCCATGTGCTGCCTGTATCGATGCTGTAGTAAAGATTATTGGTCGTTGCTATGTAAATTCTTCCGTTCCTGATTTTCATTTTTTGAACTATATACTGATCAAGCCCGTTATTTGCAAAAAACCAGTTAAGCCCGCCGTTATAACTTCTGTAAACTCCATAACCTTCAGCCGAAGAAGCCAGTACTATATTTCCCATAGAAATAATAGAGGAAATATTTTTCACTGTACTCAAACTGTCCATTTTTATCCATGAATAACCAAGATTTGTAGAACGAAATAAACCATTATTCGTCCCTGCTAAAATATTTCCGTTGTGAGCACATAAACACTTTATCCATGTAGGATAAAGCCCCGACCAGTAATATATGGGATTCCAGACCTGTCCGTTGTTTGTGCTGTAATAAATTCTGTTGTTTTTCGTACCGAGATAAATAACGTCATTCATTTTGATGATTGAAGTAGGAGCTACGGAAGTAAGCCCGGTATAAGATGAATCAAACTGCTGGGCAAAGCAAATGTTGAATGAGAAAACAAATGATAATATTATGAAGAATTTCTTCATAAATTAAATTCACTCCTGTAAAATGATTTTAATGGCACCTCTACAAATCTCTTTGGTGTGCCATGTTTATAACCTAATTTTACTTAAAAATTAAAAAATATACAATGTACTTTTTTATTTTGAACACTCAAGCAGGATGCTTACGTTACTTCAAAAGCACCATCCGTTTCGTCTCGCTATACCCATCCGCCGTAAGTCTGTAAAAATACACTCCGCTCGTATATGCCGATGCATTCCATTGCGTACTGTACGTCCCCGGCTGCAATCTCTCATTCACAAGCGTCGCAACCTCTTTCCCTTTTACATCATATACTTTCAACACCACATTGTCGGTAAATTGTAAAAGGTCTCACTTCCATTAGTGGTTCAAAAATACTAATTTCAAGTATTAAATATGGAATCTCAAAAATGAAAGGAGACCTAAAATGTACAATGAAAATATAGTTAGC
>Ga0172380_10003215_pt1 | contig 23023 bp, 24 predicted proteins | sample Leawe162metaG_FD_119747 | JGI IMG/M metagenome (GOLD analysis project Ga0172380, IMG submission 119747) | Leachate microbial communities from a municipal landfill in Southern Ontario, Canada - Leachate well 162 metaG | ecosystem: Engineered > Solid waste > Landfill > Unclassified | place...
GAGAAACCAATGAGTTACAACAATTTTCCGCTTCACCAAATGGGTAGTGTCGCACGACGCCATAACTCATTGTTTTTTCTCAGCGCCTCTGCGTCTCTGCGGTTCAACGGAGGTTTCTAGGATTACGGTTGGGAGCAGCCCGCTTATTACCGCAAATGGATGTCCGGCAACGCCAAACTCGCGCGGAAGATGGCCGGCGCGACGCTTGATCCGTTGAACCCCCAGACCGAATATTCCGCAGAGTTGCTCAATCTGTTCCAGCACGTTGTACTCAAAGACCCTGCATACATTCGGCGTCTACGGCGGCACTACGAGATGTTCAGGGAAGCGTAGCCAAGTGGCATGAACATGGCTTTTCGTGCGGACGCGACGCCCGTCAGCCTCAGTTAATCAGGATTAAGTAAACATGTCGGAATCCAATTGGACCATGCAAGGTGCAACGTTAAGTCACAAGAACGCCTGTAAGGAGTTCGGTCTTACGGAAGATGAAATATTTAGCGCCATAAAACAGGGTAAGTTGCAGTACCGGGAAAATTACGCTCACGGCAATCCATACTATAAGCTGCTGCGCGCTGAAGTTAAGTCATTGGCTTTTGAACTGCGTGGCGCTGGAGGGGTAAAAGAGCAAGAGTTTAATCACAAATTGAAAACCATTAACACGGAAATAAATAGCCTCAAGAGAAAACTTTCCGCTTTGGAAAAGCAAAAAATCGCATTGCTTGAAACGCAACAACGGGGAAAAGCCTGAGCCGCACCAGCCGGAACCAAACGGGATGTAAGGGGATAAGCGAAGCGTATCCACCGAACGGCGCCCTGGAATGATCGGGCGGAGGCATTGCCGGTTCCGTAGGATTGTGGCTGACAGGAAGTGCATCCGCGACAGATGCGCCTCGGTGCATCTTGCCAAGATGTGCAACATAGTGGTTCTAAACAACTTTGTCATCTATTTTACGTGTACCCGTTTGGTGAGAGTAGAATATTTGTCCGCAGGCCGAAAGGCGTTGGCAAGAAACAGGGGTTATGGTTGCTGTTTGGCGGCTGTTTACCGGCTTCAATTCTGTTGTTATGGTTATTCTTCTTATTGATATATATGACTAAAAAAGCTGTTTCTTGAGAGCGCTACGGGCTGGATTGCACGGTTTTCCGGGCACATGGCGGCGTTGCAACTCCTTGAGAAGGGAATGGAATGACCATTCCGCGTCGTTGCGCCTTGCCCTGCACCCGGAAAACCGTACACTCCAGCCCGTTCAACTGAGCTTTCTAGGTTAAATGGATCGTTGGTTCCGCAATTGGGCTTGGCGTGGCCGGAATAACCGTCGTCACTTTCGTGCTTAACAACGCCACCCCGAAACAGCCGCCTCCACAACCAGCGCCGATTATTATTAACATACCGGCGCAACCACAGACCCCGGATTCCGGCAAGAAATAGCGGGCATTCGGTGCAATAACCAACGGGCATTGCGCCGAATGCAAACGATTGCGACACCTGATGTTGCCATACCTTCTCCGCTTGGCGTAGTGCGCTATCGTAGTTCGCCCTTGTCATATTTCCGTCCCATCGGATTGAATTTTCTTTTCCATCTTGTTTATTGTTGCTACAATAAATAGCATGGAAATCACCTACGATCCCGCCAAGGATGTTGCCAACCAAGCCAAGCACGGCGTATCGCTGGCTTTGGCTGCCAAGTTGGAATGGGATACTCTGTGGGCGGAGCAGGATACCCGCCACGCCTACCACGAGGTGCGCATGATCGGTTACGCGCTCATCGGCACACGTTTATATTGCGTGGTCTACACGGAACGCGGCGGTGAATGTCGCATTATCAGCCTGAGAAAGGCCAATCCCAGGGAGGTTGGACGCTATGTTTCTGAAATCTAAGTCAGGCCGGTTGATCGAAGTGCCGTCGCAAGTTGAAGCTGACGCTATTAACGCGGGGATCGCTGCCGACCCGGACACCTACGAATTGACGGATGAAGAGTTTGCCCGCTTGAAGCCTATGCGAGGTCGTCCCGTTTCCGCCAACCCCAAGGTGCATACCGGTTTGCGGCTGGATGCCGAAGTGCTGGCGGCTTTCAAATCCGGTGGGCGCGGGTGGCAGACGCGCATCAACGAAGCGTTGAAGGAATGGCTCAAGAGCCACTCGGCGGCCTGATGGCTACGGCTTGGTCATAGCAAGTTGCCCGCTACCACCGGGGTGGTAGCAGGATGCGCTTCCTCAATTTGATGCAGAACGGAATTCTATTTGACAGATTCTGCGTTACGGAATATCCTGGTCTATGATTCATTCATTCGCATGTTTCGACACCGAGGCGCTATTTCGCAGCCAGGATGTGCCCCGGTTCAAGAATATCGAGCGGGTTGCGCGTCGTAAACTGCTGCAATTGCAAGCCGTCACCGAGCTAAACAGTTTGAGAATTCCGCCGGGGAACTGTCTGGAGGCGCTGAAGGGCGACCGCAAGGGGCAACACAGCATCCGCGTCAACGACCAATGGCGCGTGTGCTTTGTGTGGCAGGAGGATGGTGTTCATCGTGTTGAAATTGTCGATTACCACTAAGCCTAGAAAGCTCAGTTGACCGCTTGCCAAGATGTGTAACATGATGGTTCTAAACAGATTTGTCATATATTTTACGTTCACCCGTTTGGTGAGAGCGCGACTGGCTGGATTGCACGGTTTTCCGGGCGCATGGCGGCGTTGCAACTCTAAGAGAAGAGAATGGAACAACCATTCTTCGTCGTTGCGCCTCTTGTGCCCAGGCCGTAAGGCCGTCGGGTATGCCCTGCACCCGGAAAACCGCACACTCCAGCCCGTTCAACTGAGCTTTCTAGGCTAAGCCGGCAATCCAGAGGAGCATTGAAAATGGCGCAACTGCTTGACGAAATCCCACCCGGTGAGATTCTTCTTGAAGATTTCATGAAGCCTATGGGGATCACGGCGCGACGGCTGGCCGCCGATATTGACGTTTCACCCAGCCGCATCAGTGAGATTGTTCACGGCTCGCGCCCCATTACCGCCGATACCGCGTTGCGTCTCGGGCTTTTTTTCGGGATGGAGCCGCGTTTTTGGCTAAATCTGCAAAGCGAGTACGATATGCGGATGGCAAAGCGCAATCTGGCTGACAAAATCGCACCCCGCATCCGGGTGTTCCATCAGCTTGCCGCATGAACCAGCCCGGTAGGCTAGGGTTCGTTCCTGCCGGGTAGCCCGGCGCAGTTGCCCGCGCCAGCCCCCCTAAGAGCCGTGCATGGGTCTATGCTGTCAAAATACAGCGTCTTTATCGAAGTTTAGCTTCCCGGTTTTTGGATATGCCAAGAAACGTCACAACCTATCTTATTTTTAATCCTAAGCCATCTTTATCGCAACAGCACCAAGCGTGGCGTGGCATCGCCGGCGGCGTAGACGAAGCCGTTCTGGCGGAATTGCGTTGCCAGTTTTTTGGCGGCTTCGAGCGATATGCCGAAGACCAGCAAGCTGGGCTCGCATGGCCACAGGCCGGTTGGATCGCAGCCTTCTCCATCCAGGTGGCGCAAGCCGCGCGATTTGATCTCGGCGAGCAGTTTTTGCTGGGCGGCGTGGTTTTCCACGACTGGGGTCGGTTCGCCCCAGGGATTCCAGGCGGTGATGTACATGGCGCTATTTGCCCGGTGGCGCTTGAAGCAACGCGCGAGTTCCGGGCTGGCGCGACCGATATGCAGCACGAACGGTTCTGCCGCCGCCACCTTGTAGTGCGCGGCAAGGTAGGCGTCCAGCGTGGCTGCGGGAATGGCGCTGTCGATGGGTGACTACTCGATGGCTTCCTGCACGATGTCGTCCATCAGTTTTTCGAGGGCGTGCATGGCTTTTTGCTCCGAGGGCGAGGCGCCGCCCACCGGTTTGCGGTAGGACACGTAGACATTGCCGGGTTCGTCCGGCAGGACGTATATTGCGATTCCGTAGGGGCAGAAGACGATCATATGGGGATTGGCCTTCATGTTTGCGCGCGATACGCCGGCGCTGCAAAATTCGAGGATTTCCGCCCGGCGATAGATTCGCTGGTAGTCGCCCAACCCCATGCCGGTGCGCTCCAGCATTTCGCCGACACGGGAGATGTTGTTAATCACTAGGCCGCGATTGATGACCGCGCTGACGACGTTGTCGCGCACCTCATTGAATTCGCCCTCCACAACATGGGTGATGCGATAATCTTCCGCAGCATACACATTGAAGCTCAGGAACAATAGAAACAGCAGGCCGATTTTTTTCATCATCAATTGCTCCGGTGGTTAGTAGTGTTCCCTTATTGCGGTGGCTCGACCTGTTCGACGAAGCCGCATTCCTTCTGCGGGCAGACTTTTTCGACGCCGCGCCGCTTGGTGGTCTTGAGCGTGAGTATGGGCCACTTGCATTTGGGACACGGTTCACTGATCGGCGGGTTCCAGGTGGCGTATTTGCAGGTGGGATAGGTGTTGCAGGAATAAAACAGTTTGCCGAAGCGGCTTTTACGTTCGATGAGCGAGCCTACTTTGCATTCGGGGCAGACGACGCCGGTGTCCCGTGGTTTTTCCAGCGGCTCGATGAACTTGCATTTGGGATAACCGGAACAGCCGATGAATTTGCCGTATTTGCCGGATTTGATGTGCAAAGGGCTGTCGCATTTCGGGCACAGCCGGTCTTCGACCACCACCGGTTCGTCCGGCTTGACTTCGCCATCCAGGTTGCGCGTGTAGTCGCATTCGGGATAGCCGGTGCAGCCGACGAATTTGCCGCGCTTGCCCAGGCGCAGGGATAAAGGCTTGCCGCATTTCGGGCAGGCCTCGTCCATCAGTTCCTGGGTGATGTCCTTGCGGTCCACGCCTTTCTTTTCTTCGATTTGCGCGTTGAAATTCTTCCAGAATTCCTCCAGCACCGGGATCCATTCCTGTTTGCCGGCGGCGATGAAATCGAGTTGGTCTTCCAGCTTGGCGGTGAAATCGTAATCGACGTAGCGGGTGAAATGCTCCGTCAGGAATTTGGCGACGACTTGCCCGACATCGGTCGGCATGAAGCGCTTCTTATCCATCAGCACGTATTCACGCGCCTGTAAGGTGGAGATGATGCTCGCGTAGGTGGAGGGGCGGCCTATGCCGTGCTCTTCCAGCGATTTGACCAGGCTGGCTTCGGTGAAGCGCGGCGGCGGCTGGGTGAAGTGCTGTTCGCCGTAAAGCCGGTCCAGCGGCACGGTGTCGCCGACCGCGAACGGCGGCAGCTTGCTTTCGCCTTCCGCTTCCTGGTCGTCTTCGTCTTCCTGGTAGACGGCGATGAAGCCGGGAAAGGTCAGGGTCTGGCCGGACGCGCGAAACAGGTGTTCGCTGCCGCCGATGCCGAAATCCAGGCTGACGGTGTCGAATTTGGCCGGGTTCATCTGGCATGCCAGCGTGCGTTTCCAGATCATTTCGTAGAGCTTGGCCTGGTCCGCCGAAAGGGCGCCGCGCACGCTGTCCGGCGTGCGCGCGATGCCGGTGGGGCGGATGGCTTCGTGCGCCTCCTGGGCGTTCTTGGATTTGTTTTTGTATTGCAACGGTGCTTTGGGCAGGTAATCGGCGCTGAAATTGGCGCTGATGTAGTCGCGTATCTCGGCCAGCGCTTCGTTCGCCAGCACCACCGAGTCGGTGCGCATGTAGGTGATCAGGCCGATTGCGCCATCGCCGATATTGATGCCTTCGTACAGTTGCTGCGCGACTTTCATTGCGCGGTCGGTGGTGAAGCCCAATTTTCTGACCGCTTCCTGTTGCAGCGTCGAGGTGGTGAAGGGCGCTGCGGGCGAACGCTGCTTGCGCTTTTTCTCGACCTGGACGACGGCGGCGTGGTCGCCGCTGTTTTTCAGAGTTTCGAGTATTTCGGCATGTTGGGCGTCCGAGCCTATGCTGAACTGGGTGAGCTTCTCGCCGCCGAACTGGAACAGTTTCGCGTTGAATTTCGTTTTGCCCTTGTGGCTGTCGAAGTGGACGCTCCAGTATTCCTGGGTTTTGAACGCCTGGATTTCCGCTTCGCGCTCGACAATCATGCGTAGCGCCGGGCTTTGCACCCGGCCTGCGGACAGGCCGCGACGGATTTTGCTCCACAATAGCGGGGACAGGTTGAAACCCACCAGATAATCCAGCGCACGGCGGGCTTGCTGGGCATTCACCAGGTCGGTGGAAATGTCGCGCGGGTTGTCTATGGCTTCCTGCACCGCGCTCTTGGTGACTTCGTGGAAAACCACCCGCTTGAGGGGTTTCTTGCCTATCAGTTTCTTGGACTTGAGTATCTCCGCCAAATGCCAGGCGATGGCTTCCCCTTCGCGATCCGGGTCAGTCGCCAGATAGATGGCGTCGGCCTGCATAACCGCCTTGGTGATGGCGTCCACATGCTTGGCGTTGCGCTCGACCAACTGATATTTCATGCTGAAACCGTTCTCGGTATCGACTGCGCCCTGCTTAGGCACGAGATCGCGCACATGCCCATACGAGGCGAGCACCTCGAAATCGGCGCCGAGATATTTTTTCAGCGTTTTTGCCTTGGAGGGCGATTCAACGATCAGTAAACTGGAAGGCATGAGCGCACTTTAACGGGTTGCCGGTAAGGACGGGATAATAGGAACAAAGCGTGCGCAAGGCAAGTAAAATACAGTGCTGAGTGCTGAGTCGCTTGAATTGCGGCACACTGGTTTTCACTCAGGACTCGGAACTCTGCACTCAGCACTTTTCTCAATGCATGGTCGGCTGCACGTCGCCGAACAGGAAATCCTCGACGAAGAGGAATTGCTGCGGTTCGTTCTGGCTCCACAGCACGAACAGGATGATCCATTTCACTTGTTCCAGCGATAGAACTTGCTCGTCGATGGCGAACGCGCGGTCTACGATCCATTCGCGCTGAACCGGATCAAGCACGCCGGAGTTTTCCAGGAAAGCGATCAAGCCCACCCCTTCCACGCCGATGTGGTCGATCTCCCGCTCCGTGAAAAAGCGCGTCGATTTCCCGGCGGCAAGCACGTCTTCCTTGCCGGTATGCACCAGGGATTCCAGGCCATGCATCCAGGAAATGGCGAGATTGATTTCGCCGCGCTCGAACCCGGCGGCGCTCAACTCGCGCGTCAATTTGTTCTCGTCTGGATAGGCGCTGACTTCCAGATAATTTTCAAATAGGTAAACCAAAATATCGAACATGTTCTTAAGTGAGTTCCGAGTTCCGAGTGCTGAGTTCCGAGTGCTGAGTTAGTTTCAAGTGTTGAATGTCTGGAGGTTTTTACTCAGCACTCAGCACTCAGCACTTTGTTATTAGTTGATACATTCCGCCCGGCAACGTGGCGACATAGCCATCAAGTTCCAAGCGCAACAGCATGGCGCAAACGTCATTGCTCGTCAAGCCGCTACGGGCGACAAGGGTGTTAATATCGACCGGATCGAAGCCCAATACCGCCAGCAGCGGGCTGTCCGGTGCGTTTGTTTTGTTTGCCGATGCAGGCTCCGCTTGGGGAGTGGGTGCGGCGACATGGCTCCATTTCAATTCCGTCAGGATGTCCTCGGCGCATTCGACCAGCTTCACGCCCTGCTTGATTAACGCATGGCATCCCTTGGACAGCGAGGAATGAATCGAGCCGGGAATCGCGAAGACTTCCCGTCCCTGTTCGGCGGCTTGGCGGGCGGTGATCAGGGAGCCGCTACGCAATGCCGCCTCGACCACCAGGCACCCCACGGAAAGCCCGCTGATGATGCGGTTGCGGCGCGGGAAATTCTGCGCCTTGGGCGGCGTGCCCAACGGAAATTCGGAAATCAGCGCGCCGCGTTCCGCCAACTCATGCGCCAACGCATGGTTGCCGGCAGGGTAGACGCTATCCAGCCCGGTGCCAACCACCGCGATGCTGGCAGATGCGCCATCCAGCCCGCCGCGATGGGCGGCTGCATCGATGCCGGCAGCCATGCCGCTGACGATGCAAAAGCCGCCGTCGCTCAAATTCCTGGCGAAATCCCGCGCATTGATGGCGCCCTGCGGCGTCGCGTTGCGGCTGCCGACGATGGCGAAAAAAACCGACCCCAGCAATTCCCGCCGACCCTTGAGATAAAACAACGGCGGCGGGTCGGCGGTTTGCAATAGCGGCGGAGGATAGTCCTCATCCGCCAGCGTAATCAGATGGTTTTGAGGTTGCGCGAGCCATGCCAGCATCGGCTGAATTTGTTCGGGCGGCGTGCCGGCGCAAATCCGGCGCGCCACCTCCGGCTTGACTACCGCGCTCAACGCGGCATACCCGGCGGCGTTGATTTTTTCGGGTTCGCCAAAGGCTTTCAACAAGCGCCGAAAGCTTTCCCCTCCCACACCGGGAATCAGGCTCAATCCGATCCAGGCAGCCTGGTCACGGGAAATTGGTGTCATGTTTTTTTAGAGGCTAGAGGCTAGAGGAAGGGGCTATAGGCTAGCGCGGTTTTACTAGCCTCTAGCCTCTAGTCCCTAGCCTCTGTTTTATTTAGCATAAGCAACCGGGAAATTAGGGTGATCGGGATTCACAACCACGCGTTGCTTCCGCGGATCCACCACCAGGTCCATTGCTTCCAGGGGCAGTACGCCCATCAACGGCTCATTTCCAAGAACAATGGCTTCAGTGACATAGGTTCGATTGCCGAAGGCAATTTCAATCGGCGCAATTTTGGGAACCTTTTTCTGGTGACCGTCCGCCAGCGTTACCAGTTGCTGCGTAACTTCCGTGACATCGAAACCCAATTGAACCGCGACCGACTCCGGTACGCACATAAATGTCGCCCCGGTATCCACCAAGGCGCTCACCGTAACTTGTGCTTTCGAAAACAAGTTGGTCAGCCGCAATTCGGTATAGGTCAGCCCCATAAAATATCCTCACAGTTGGCGAGAAACCAGTAAAAATCCATCGAGAAGCTCAGCACTCGGCACTCAGCACTGTCTTTAAGGTGTCTGCACAATATCCTGCAAATGCACCGCACGGCTCGATTGAACCACGAGCGCATACGACAGCTTGTCGAAAACGCGGAAAACAAAAACCAGCCCGGAGCGCTCGTCCGGCATCGTGAGCGTGGTTTTTTCGCCTTGGCCGTCGATAATAGGAACCGTGCCGCCGCGCCGGTAAATGGCCAGCACATGGCCGATTTCGAGGCGGTCGCGCTTGCCCCGGTTCAGCGTGACGACATTGTGCCGTCCGGCCTCGCCGACCCCGTCGTAGGTTGAAAGGATGCTGCCCGACAGAAACCGCTCCGGTGCATGGGGTACATAGGAATTGATCGCGTCGTCCGTAATCGGCACCAGGCGGTCGCCGGCATTGATTTCCCGGACGGATTCAACGATTTCCACGGTGCTGGGGTCGCCGAATTTGACGACCTTGCATCTGCCCAGATAGACGGCTTCCTGCCCGAGCACTTCCTGGGTTTCGGGATCGGTCAGGAACTTGCCGGGACGGTAGATATACCAGTTGACGCCGCTGGTTTTTTCCAGGTCGATGGCGTAGGCGATATTGCCGGCGCCGACGACGACCCGGCCTTCTTCCGCGCGCACGATGATGGGCGCGCTGTCCAGGAATTGTTCCTCGACAATCAGCGGCTTGCCGAGAAACGGGGCGATGACGGCCGGCGAGATGCTGGGAATCGCGCGCGATTCCGGCGCAAGCGAAGTGCTGCGAATGGTCGGGCTGAGATGCACTGTTCTCAGCGGTTGATTTTCGGCGATTTGCAGGCGCGGCTTGCCATCGACCAGGCTCAGCACGATGACCTCGCCGGGGTAAATCAGGTGGGGGTCCTTGACCTGCTCGCGGTTGAGGTTCCAGATTTCCGGCCAGCGCCACGGTTCCTTGAGAAATTTGCCGGCTATCCCCCACAAGGTGTCGCCCTTGACCACCACATGCTTCTCCGGCGGATTGTCCTGCAAAGGAATGTCCGCAGCCCGCGCAAGCGGACTCATGCCGAAAAGAAGAATCAAGGATATAATGAAACGGTGCATGTCGGTCTCACTTCTTTCGATAGTTAAAAGTGCTGAGTCTTTTAGAGTGCTGAGTTCCGAGTGCTGAGTGAAAACCATCAGTCCCGGAACTTTTACCTCAGCACTTGGAACTCAGCACTCAGCACCCCAGAATTCAGCAGTGACTTTAAATTCTGCATGTAATTAGTTAAACAAGCAAGCATTTATGGCAATTCTAAACATTCTGCATTACCCCGATCCCCGTTTGCATACCGTGGCTGCTCCGGTTGAAAGCATAGACGACGAAATACGCGCCCTCGTCAGGAACATGGGCGAAACCATGTATGCCGCGCCGGGCATAGGCTTGGCGGCCACGCAAGTCAACGTACACAAGCAGGTGGTCGTGATGGACACCTCGGAAAGCCGCAACCATCTGCGCGTCATGATCAATCCGCGCATCCTTGCCAAATCCGGCGTCTTGCAGCGCGAGGAAGGCTGCCTGTCGGTGCCGGGCATCTACGAAACGGTGCAACGCGCCGAATTCGTCACGGTGCAAGCGCAAAATCTCGACGGCGAAACGCTGACCTTGGAAGCCGACGGCCTGCTGGCGGTGTGCATACAGCACGAAATCGACCACCTGAATGGACGGGTGTTCGTCGAATACCTGTCGCAACTCAAGCAGACGCGCATCAGGAACAAGCTGAAGAAATTGCAGCGTGAAACGATGTGATGTATGCCTTCTCGCGGGAGGAAATTGTCCGGATTGGATTGTTCCTTCGCGGGATGCAATGCAAGGCGCAAATTGCGCCGTGTGGTCATTCTCACACAATACCGCTTGTGTGTAATGATGAGCGTCGCGCGTGGGAATGAGGGAAAATATCTGGGTTAAGCCATGAGCAAGGCGCTAAAACTTTTGGCGGCGATGGAAAGCAACCCGCTTGACTGGCAAATGGAGCAGATCGAAACTGTTGCGCACACCTTTGGTCTAACGGTTCATCGTCCTGGCGGCAGCCACCATGTTGTCAGACATGCCAACGGCAAAAAAGTTAGTATCCCTGCGCATCGACCGATCAAGCCCATCTATATCCGCCAGTTCGTGCGGTTGGCGAAATTTGGAAAAGGGGACGACGAATGATTGACAGTAAATGCTACCCGGTTGCAATTCGTCCGCTTTCAATTGAGGAAGGCGGCGGCTGGTTGGCAACATTCCCGGACTTGCCCGGCTGTATGGGCGATGGTGAGACTTTTGAAGCGGCCGTTGAGGATGGCTATTCAGCGGCTCAGGCTTGGCTCAAGGTGGCGGCGGAATGTTGTGATCCCATCCCGGAACCTGGAGACAATGGAGAATCCGGACGTTTTGCCGCGCGCGTTCCCCAAAGCCTGCACACGCGCTTGGCAGCACGCGCCGCGCAGGAGGGGGTCAGCTTGAACACGCTGATTGTGTCGCTATTGTCCGAGGGGCTAAGTGTGCGGAACTCTCGCGCCTGAATTCCTCATTAACCTTGTTTCCACGCGGAGTACTTGCCGTTACACATACCGCATTTTCAATCAAGAACAATTACAAAGATTATAGCTCCTTATAACTCTAGCTACGGCTTCCAAGATGAACCTCATTTTCGCAGGCACCCCCGATTTCGCCGCTGCGGCACTCACCGCGCTGCTCGCCGCCGGCCACACGATACCGTTGGTGCTCACTCAGCCGGACCGCCCCGCCGGGCGCGGCATGAAGCTCACCGCCAGCGCCGTTAAGCAAGTGGCGCTGGCGCGCGGTTTGCCGGTGATGCAGCCGACGGGTTTGAAGGACGCCGCAACCCAGCGGGAAATCGCTGCGCCAGGCGCGGACATCATGGTGGTGGCGGCCTACGGGCTGATCCTGCCGCAAGCGGTGCTGACCATTCCGCGTTGCGGCTGTCTCAACATCCACGCCTCGCTGCTGCCGCGCTGGCGCGGCGCTGCGCCTATCCAGCGCGCCATCCTGGCCGGCGACCGGGAAAGCGGCGTCACCATCATGCAAATGGACGCCGGCCTGGACACCGGCGCAATGTTGCTCAAGCGCACCCTGCCCATAGCCCCTGACGATACCGCTGCCACCCTGCACGACAAGCTGGCGGCCTTGGGCGCGGAAGCCATCCAAGCAGCGCTGGCGCAGTACAGTGAATTGACGCCGCAACCCCAGGATGAGCGCGCAGCGACTTATGCCGCCAAGCTCACCAAGGAAGAAGGCCGGCTGGACTGGAACCGCAGCGCCACCGAGCTGTCTCTCGCAGTGCGCGCTTACAATCCTTTCCCGGTCGCACATGCTACTTACAAAGGAGAGGCGTGGCGCATCTGGCAAGCCACGCCCGAGGCGGCGCAAGGCAACCCCGGCGAGATATTGCGCGCCGACCGGCAAGGCATCCTGGTGGCTTGCGGCGCAGACGCCCTATTGCTGACCGCCGTGCAGAAAGCCGGCGGCAAGCGCATGCCGGTAGCCGATTTCCTGGCGGGCAACCCGGTGGCGGCGGGCGAACGTTTCGATAATCAGAGGACAGAAGACAGATGACAGAGGACAGATGACAGAAAAAAACGCCTCGACATCTACCCTTGGTGTTCCGTCTTCTTTTTTTAAATAAGCTTAGGCCAAGAAACGCCATAGCCTACCTTATTTTTAATCCGTTCACCCTTCAGCCCATTCGGCGAAGCTCAGGGCAGGTTGGGCTTCAGGGCGAACGGATTAAAAATAAGGTAGGAAATGGCGATGCAGTCCCAGCATGCGCGGCTTAAGGACAGTGCCAAACTTCCCCGTTCGTGGTGAGTAAAATATTCGCCCGTAGGTCGAAAGGCGTTGGCAAGAAACAGGGGTTATGGTTGCTGTTTGACGCTCGTTTAATGGCTTTTATTCCGCCATTGTTGTTATTTTTGCCATTGATATATATGACTAAAAAAGCTGTTTCTTGAGAGCCTGTCGAACCATGAACGGGGAAGTTTAGCACTGTCCTTAAGTTGAGAAAATCTAAAAACCAGTGCTGTTTTTTTGCCAAAAAATGCTAAATTTCGACAGCCTAGGACTATTCTTGTTGGGCAATCCGGTGGCGGCGGGGGGAGCGTTTCGATGCTTGATTTCTTCCGTAATGCCCACATGTTATTCAACAAATCGCTTTACCGCAGAGACGGCGTCACGGGGCTTTCCTGGTTTTTCTCAGCGCCTTTAGCGTCTCTGCGGTTCAATCAATTCTTAAAGGATGTTGAAGAGGTGCAAGATGTTCGGTAACTGGCTTAAAACTGCGATCCTGATGGCGGCTATTGTTGCGCTGTTCGGCGCTATCGGCGCGATGCTCGGGGGTGCGTCCGGCATGTTGCTGGCGCTGCTGTTCGGCGGCGGGATGAATATCTGGGCGTACTGGAATTCCGCCGACATGGTGCTGCGCATGTACAATGCGCAGGAAGTCGATGAAACCAGCGCTCCGCATTTTTACAAAACCATTCGCGATCTGGCCGGGCGCGCCGGATTGCCGATGCCGCGCGTTTACGTGATCAACGAAGCCCAGCCCAACGCCTTCGCCACCGGGCGCGACCCGGAACACGCTGCGGTGGCGGCGACCACCGGCATTTTGCAATTGCTGTCGGAGCGCGAATTGCGCGGCGTGATGGCGCACGAGTTGGCGCACGTCAAACACCGGGATATTCTGACCTCGACGATTTCGGCGACCATGGCCGGCGCCATTTCCGCACTGGCCAATTTCGCGGTGTTTTTCGGCGGGCGCGATGGCGACGGTCGCCCGGCCAATCCGTTGGCGGGCATCTTGGTTGCGATTCTCGCGCCACTGGCGGCGATGCTGATTCAGATGGCGATTTCGCGCTCGCGCGAATTCGAGGCCGACCGCGGCGGCGCGGAAATCTGCGGCGAGCCGGAAGCGCTGGCCGCGGCACTCGACAAAATCCAGCGCTACGCCCAGGGAACACTACTGCCAACGGCGGAGGCGCATCCCGAAACGGCGCAGATGATGATTATCAATCCGCTTTCCAGCGGCGGCATCCAGGGGCTGTTCAGCACCCATCCGGCGACGGAAGAACGTATTGCCCGCCTGATGGCGATGAGGCGCGGTTTTGTTTAAGTCTTTGCACCACGCGAGCGTCGTTCTCGGCCAAACACTGGCCGGGCGCAATCTTAACGAAACCTTGCAGGTGCTGAATGCGCGCCATCCCACCCTGACACCTCAACAACGCGCCGCGATTCAAGACTTGAGTTTCGGCGCGTTGCGTTTTTTTGGCCGCTACGCCGCGATACTTGATCTGCTGTTGCAAAAACCGCTGGCCGACGAGGGAGTGAGATGCCTGCTGCTGGTCGCCCTGCACCAGCTCGAAAACCGCAAAACTCCATCCCCCACCGTCGTCGATCAGGCGGTGAAAGCCGCCCAGGCCATGCAGAAACCGTGGGCGAAGGGGTTGGTCAACGCGGTGCTGCGCAACTTCCTGCGCAACCGCGAAACGCTGCTGGAACAAGCCGACGCCACGGGCGACATCGCCCGTTATTCGCATCCGCAGTGGTGGATAGACAAGCTGCGGCAACAATATCCGCTCGATTGGCAGACTCTCCTGGCGACAAACAACCGCCACCCGCCCATGACCTTGCGCGTAAACCGGCGCAAAACCAACCCAGCCGCCTACGCCGAATCATTGCGCAGTCTCGGCATGGAAGCCGAACCGATTGAGGATGCTGCATTGTTCTTACCGCGCCCGGTTGCCGTCGGCAAACTGCCCGGCTTTGCCGATGGCCTGGTGTCGGTGCAGGATGCCGGCGCCCAGTGGGCGGCGCTGCTGCTGGACGTTGCGGACGGAATGCGGGTGCTGGACGCGTGCGCCGCGCCCGGCGGCAAGAGCGCCCATATACTCGAACTGAGTGATGTGGATTTGACCGCGCTGGACAACGATGCCGTGCGCCTGGAGATGGTTGCCGACAACTTAAAGCGCATCGGGCTGGCGGCGCAGTGCGTGTGCGGCGATGCCGCCGAGCCGGCGGCTTGGTGGGATGGGCGTTCATTCGATAGGATTTTGGTCGACGCACCGTGCAGTGCTTCGGGCGTGGTAAGGCGTCACCCCGACATCAAATGGCTGCGGCGCGAAAACGACATCGCCGCTTTTGCCGCGCAGCAGCGGAAAATACTGCAAGCACAATGGCGCCTGCTGGCAAGAGGTGGTAAATTGCTCTATGCAACATGCTCGGTGTTTGCCGAAGAAAACCAACAACAGATAGCGGCGTTCCTGTCCCTGAATGCCGACGCCCGCCAGTTGCCGGCAACGCGCGCGGGGCAATTATTGCCGGATGACCGTCACGATGGGTTCTACTATGCGCTGCTTGCCAAGGTTTAGCTCGATGAGATTTAGTGATATTTGGCTTTATGCCTTGCGCGGGGGAAATTGTCCGGATTGGATTGTTCCCAGCGGGATGCAATGCATACCCGACAGCCTGACGGCTTGGGCACAAGAGGCGCAAATTGCGCCGTGTGGTCATTCTCACACAAGCAATTTGCAACGCGAAAGTCGCGCCGCTGGGGGCAATCCAACCGGACAATTTCCCCCGCGCAAGGCATATATGATTCATGGTGAGTGCGCTCAATTGCCTAACCACCTCTATGAGCGTTGTGTAAATGAGCATCGCGTAAAGGATAAACCGTTCGTCCTGAGCTTGTCGAAGGATGAACGGGTTATCTTGGGGGGAAATGGGGAGCGTCCGTTCAGTCGAAACGCGTCATGGTTTCAATTATTTTTGTGGTTCCAGGCTTTGATTTGTCTCCCGTGCGAACTTGCCGCCTTCCTCCGTTCATCCTTCGACAAGCTCAGGATGAACGGAGGAATCTGGTGGCTCCAGGCTTTGATTTGTCTCCCGTGTGAGCTTGCCGCCTTCCTCCATTCATCCTTCGACAAGCTCAGGACGAACGGAGGAATCTGGTGGTTCCAGGCTTTGATTTGTCTCCCGTGTGAACTTGTCGCCTTCCTCCATTCATCCTTCGACAAGCTCAGGACGAACGGAGGAAGGCGGCAAGTTCATGGATGTTTATGCCTTGTGCGCGGGCAAGGCATACTTACTCAACGCCACATCGCCTCTTTGATTTTGGCGGCGCTGCTGTTGCTCGGCGCGGCGTCGTTTGCGCACGCCGAGGGCATCGAAATCAAAAGCGCCGAACTGGAATTGGTGGAGGAAACCTACCAACTGAACGCCGAGGCCGAGATCACTCTCAACCCGACCCTGGAAGATGCGCTGAACAAAGGGGTGCCATTGCATTTCGTGGCGGATTTCGAATTGAAGAAACCGCGCTGGTACTGGCTGGACGAAACCATTTCCGCCGCGCAGCAGCACATTCGCCTGAGCTACCATGCGTTGACGCGCCAGTATCAGCTCAGCATCAACAGCCAGCATAAAAATTTCCCCGCGCTTAACGAAGCGCGGCGCGAACTGGGACGGATAAGCGCCTGGCCGGTGGTTAAGCGCAACCTGGTCAAGGAAAAACAGAGCTATGTCGCGGGCCTGCGCTTCCGCCTGGACCTGACCCAACTGCCCAAGCCCTTGCAGGTGAACGCACTGGCTTCCAAGGAATGGGATTTAGACTCCGACTGGTTCCGCTGGACGGAAGACAGGAAACAGAAGACAGAGGACAGGCTTCAGAAGACAGAGGACAGAGGACAGAAGACAGAAGATAAGGCGCATAAGGCAGAGGATAGGATTCAGAAGACAGAGGACAGAGGACAGAGGACAGAAGATAGGGCGCATAAGGCAGAGGATAAACCTTGATGCGGTTTTTGCTGCCTTCGGCGGGTAGGGTGGATAAGCGTAGCACACCCACCGAACAAAACCGGAAAGAAGGCAGAACACAAAAGGCAAACCTCGATGAGGGTTTTTCTGTCTTCTGTCTTCTGTCTTCTGTCTTCTGAACGCCATGAAGCTGTTGCAATACGTCGTTATCCTGTGTATCAGTCTGGGCGGGGTGCTGTTGTACCTCTTGTCCAAGGCGAGCGCCAACACCGTTGCGTTCACCGAATATTACACCCTGTTGCTCGGCCTCAACGGCATCCTGGTGGTATGCCTGGTGGGGCTGGTCGGCTATCAGTTGTGGATATTGCGGCGCAAGCTGAAAGCGCGGATGTTCGGCGCCAAGCTGACGTTGCGCCTGGTGGTGCTGTTCGCGTTGATGGCGGTGTTGCCGGGCATGCTGGTGTACGGCGTGTCGGTGCAGTTCCTCACCAAGAGCATAGAATCGTGGTTCGATGTGCGCGTCGATAATGCGCTGGAAGGCGGCTTGAGCCTGGGGCGCTCCGCGCTCGACAACCTGCTGCGCGACCTTGCCAAAAAAGGCGAATCAATGGCGTTGAATCTATCGGATCAGCCGGCCATCGCCCACATCACCCGCCTCAATTCCCTGCGCGAGCAGGCGGAAGTGCAGGAGGTCACGCTGTATAATGCGCGCGGCGCGATGATCGCCTTTTCCGGCAACGAGCGCGACGGCCTGTTGAGCGTTAAGCCATCCATCGCGATACAGCGCCAGATACGCCACCAGCAGCCGTTTTCCGCAATTGAGACGATACCCGGCAAGGGCTTGTATTTGCGCGTAATCGTGCCGGTCAATGTGCTCACTTTGAGCGAGGATGTGCGCATCCTGCAATTGTTGCAGCCGGTTCCCGCCGAATTGGCGCGCGATGCCGAGACCGTGCAGGAGATTTACCGCGACTATCAGGAGCTGTCCCTCTCCCGGCTGGGATTGAAGCGCATCTACGGGCTGACGTTGACGTTGACGCTGCTGCTGTCGCTGTTGTCGGCGATTGCCGCCGCGTTCCTGCTGTCCGCGCGCCTGTCGGCGCCGCTCGGGATGTTGGCCAAGGGAACGCGCGCGGTGGCTTCCGGCGATTTCAGCGAAATGCCTGAAGTGCATAGCCGCGATGAATTGGGCATTCTGATGCGCTCTTTCAACAGCATGACGCGGCAACTCGCCGACGCCCGCACAGTGGTGGATTTCAACCAGCAGCAACTGGAAACCGCGAAAGTGTATCTGGAAAGCATATTGGCGCACCTTTCCAGCGGCGTGCTGGCATTTGACGTAAAATTTGCGCTACGCACCGTCAACCCCGCAGCCGCGCATATTCTCGGGGTGGATTTTCCTTCCTTCCGGCGTCGCGGCCTGTCCGGCGGCACAAGCCAGGAGCCGGGAGTGAGCGCGTTCGCCGAGGAAATTTCGCAACAGTTCCGCGCCGGTGACAGCAAGGAATGGCAACGCCAGATAGAATTCGCCGGCAAATCCGGCAAAAAAGTGCTGCTGGTGCGCGGCACGCGCTTGCCGGTCGCGGTCGGCAACGGTTATATTGTCGTGTTCGACGACATCACCCACCTGCTGCAAGCCCAGCGTGACGCGGCATGGGGCGAAGTGGCGCGGCGTCTGGCGCATGAGATCAAAAATCCGCTGACGCCCATCCAGCTTTCCGCCGAACGCCTGGAACACAAATTGGCGGGCAAGCTGGAAAGCAATGACGCGGAAATGTTGCGGCGCGCGACCGGCACCATCGTCAATCAGGTGGCGGCGCTGAAAAGCATGGTGAATGCGTTCAGCGAATATGCGCGCACGCCAAAACTGAACTTGCAGCAACTGAAACTGAACGAATTGGTGCAGGAAGTCCTGACTTTGTACGAGCACTCCGCTTGCCACATCACCACGGCGCTGGCGCCGGACTTGCCGGAAATCGAAGGGGATACGACTTTGTTGCGCCAAGTGATACACAATCTGCTGCGCAACGCGCAAGATGCCGTGGCGGAAGCCGCGGCGCCGGAAATCGTGCTGCAAACCTCCGCCGACGACAAATGGCTGCGGCTGCGCGTCAGCGATAATGGCGGCGGTTTCCCGGAACACTTGATGGCGCGCCTGTTCGAACCGTATGTAACGACCAAGCCGAAAGGAACGGGATTGGGGCTGGCGATTGTGAAGAAAATCGTTGAAGAGCACAATGGTGAAATGCTGATAGAAAACTTGCAACACGGGGCCTGCGTCAGCGTCTTCCTGCCACGGCTGGAGGGGCGCAATGGCTAATATGACGCAAATCCTGGTAGTGGACGACGAGGCCGGCATACGCGAATTGCTGCTGGAAATCCTGCATGACGAGGGCTATCAGGTTATCCTCGCGGAAAACGCCGCCGCGGCGCGCGCGCACCGCGGACGAAACGCCCCGGATCTGGTGCTGCTCGACATCTGGATGCCGGACACCGATGGCGTGACATTGCTGCGCGAATGGGCGAGCAACGGTTTGCTGACCATGCCGGTTGTGATGATGTCCGGCCACGGCACCATAGACACCGCAGTGGAAGCAACCAAAATCGGCGCTTTCGATTTTCTGGAAAAACCCATCGCGCTGCAAAAATTGCTGAGCACCGTTGCGCGTGCGCTGAAAAAAAACGGCAACCCGCAGCGCAGCCTGGGTTCACTGGAGGGGTTGGGCAGCGGCGCGCTGATCGGCAACCTGCAAAAACGCCTGGAACAACTTGCCCAAAGCCGCTCCCCGCTGCTACTCACTGGCGAAGAGGGGGTCGGCCTGGAAATCTGCGCGCGCTTCCTGCACCAGCCGGCCACGCCGTGGGTGGAACCCGACGAATTTTCCGATCTGGCCGAGCGCCCGCTCGATATGTTGGAACAAGCGCGCGAAGGCGTACTGTTCCTGCATGACGTGGCGGATTTGAACAAAATGGAGCAAAAAGGCTTGGGCCTCCTGCTGGGCAAGCTGGAAAAGCACGCTACCCGGCTGGTGTGCGCCACCAGCAAGGCATTGCCGCAAATGGTCGAGGCCGGGACTTTCGATGCGGCGCTGTTCCAAACCTTAAGCGGCATGATGCTGGCGGTGCCGAAGCTGCACGAACACAGCGAGGATGTTCCCGAACTGGCGCGGCAAATGTTGGCGAAATGCGCGGAAAACGGCGAATGCCCGCCGCGCCGTTTCAGCGCGGCTGCGCTGGAATATTTGCGCAACCACCACTGGCCCGGCAACTTGCCGCAACTTTGCAATGTTGTAAAAAACCTGGCGCTGACCGCGCTCGCCGAAGAAATCACCGCGCAGGAAACAGGACAGGTGCTGGCGCAATTCAACCCGGAAACACCCGCCGAAAGGAGTGTGCTGCCGCTCGATCTGCCGCTGCGCGAAGCGCGCGACGAATTCGAACGGGTCTATTTCGAACACCAGATCAAAAAAGCGGGAGGCAACATGAGTCGGGTGGCCGATTATGCAGGACTTGAGCGCACGCATCTGTACCGCAAATTGAAACAACTGGGAATTCGCTGATTCAGAAGACAGAAGACAGAAATCAGAGGACAGAAAAACCTCCTCAAAATCTGTCTTCTGTCCTCTGCCCTCTGTCCTCTGATTGAAAGAGACTCCATGCATCCCCAAACACCGGAAGCCCATCATTCTTCCATACAAGTACTGGCGCTGGCGGCGCTGGGCGTGGTGTACGGCGACATCGGCACCAGCCCGTTGTACACCATGAAGGAAGTATTCGCCGGCAACCACCCGATCCCGCTATCGCCGGACAACGTGTTGGGCATCCTGTCGCTGATCCTGTGGTCGCTGATCGCCATCGTCTCGATCAAATACGTGGTCTTCATCATGCGCGCCGACAACCGTGGCGAGGGCGGCATCATGTCGCTGATTGCGCTGGCGCTGCACGACGCCAAGGGCAACCCGATGAAGGAAAAAATGATCGTCCTGGTCGGCCTGCTGGGCGCTGCGATGTTCTACGGCGACGGCATGGTGACCCCGGCGATTTCGGTTTTATCGGCGGTCGAAGGGCTGGAAGTCGCCACCCCGCGACTGAAACCGTTCGTCATCCCGCTCACCCTGCTGGTGCTGTTCGGGCTGTTTTTCGTCCAGCGCAACGGCACCGCGCGCATCGGCGCGTTGTTCGGCCCGGTGATGCTGGTATGGTTTTCCACCCTGGCGCTGCTCGGCATCGTCAACATCGTCGCCGCGCCGGACGTGCTGAAAGCCTTCAACCCGGCCTACGCCATCGGCTTCCTGATCCACAACAGCGGCATCGCGATGATCGCGATGGGCGGCGTCGTGCTGTCGGTGACCGGCGCCGAAGCGCTATATGCCGATATGGGGCACTTCGGCAGAAAACCGATCCAACTGGCCTGGTTCGGTTTCGTGCTGCCGGCGCTGCTGCTCAACTATTTCGGACAGGGCGCGCTGATCCTGGTCGAACCGGCTGCGGTGCAGAACCCGTTTTACCACTCGGCGCCGGACTGGGCGCTCTATCCGCTGGTCGCGCTATCCACGCTGGCAACGGTGATCGCCTCGCAAGCGGTGATTTCCGGCGCGTTTTCCGTCACCCGCCAGGCGATGCAGCTCGGCTTCGTGCCGCGCGTCGAAGTGCAGCACACCTCGGAAAAAGAACAGGGGCAGATCTACCTGCCCGGCGTCAACTGGGGACTGGCGGCTGCGGTGGCGGTGCTGGTGCTCGGCTTCAAATCCTCGAACAACCTGGCGGCAGCCTACGGCATCGCAGTGACCGGCGACATGGTGATCACCTCGATACTCGCTACCATCGTCGTCGCCCGCGTGTGGGGCTGGGGCTGGACTAGGGCAGTGCTGCTGTTCTCCTGCTTCCTGGCAATCGAATTGACCTTCCTGTTTGCGAACATACACAAGATACCCGACGGCGGCTGGTTCCCGCTGGTCATGGGGCTGGTCGTCTTCACCCTGATGACCACCTGGAAGCGCGGTCGGCAATTGCTCTACCGTCGCCTCGAAGCGGAAGCCATCGACCTGCGCCCCTTCATCGAAAGCATCGTGCTGGGACTCCCGACGCGGGTCGCCGGCACAGCGGTGTTCCTGACCCCCAACCCCAACGGCGTCCCCCACGCGCTGCTGCACAACCTCAAGCACAACAAAGTGCTGCATGAAAAAATCGTGCTGGTCACGGTGCTCATCAAAGACATCCCCCATGTCCCGATAGAAGAACGGATCGCGGTCGAACAACTGGCCGACGAATTCTATCGCGTCACCATCCACTACGGCTTCATGGACGGGCCGAATTTGCCGCGCGACCTTGAATTATGCATGCATTACGGCCTGATGCTGGATATGATGGACACCTCGTTCTTCATCGGACGCGAAACCCTGATCCCGCGCGCCAACTCGGAAATGGCGCTGTGGCGCGAAAAACTCTTCATCAGCATGTTCCGCAACGCCGGCAGCGCCACCAACTTCTTCAAACTGCCGCCCAACCGGGTGGTGGAACTGGGGACGCAGGTGATATTGTAGACCGCTGGTTATGCCTTGCGCGGCCACAATTTGCGCATTAATCCAACATCTGGCGGGCACGGCTTTTGCCTTGCAAATGGCTTGTGTAGAATGGCCGCACGGCGTAAATCGTGGCCGAGCAAGATATGCATCCGGGCTACGCGGGATTTAAGGTGAGACATATCCAGATTGGAATAGCAATGATTATCAAGAGAGTGCGCCATGAAAACTACTATCGAATTACCTAACGATATGTTCCGGGCGGTCCAGGCCGCCGCGCTGATGCGTGGTCAGACGCTGAAGCAATTGCTGACCAGTGCGGTGGAGCATGAACTGAAATGCGTCCATCCGGTTGGTTTGCACGACGTAAGCGACCGCTTGCAGGGGGAACGCGCGGCAGCGTTTCGCCTCAAGCTGGAAGCGCTTGCCCGGCAAAACGCCGCTGCCTGGGGAAGTGAAAAATCCGCCTTGCAACAGCTACAAGAAGACCGCGATGCGCGTGGTTATTGATGCCTCGGTGCTAATCTCCGCTTTCAAGGAGAACGAGCCGGAACATTCCGCCAGTGCGGATTTCCTTGAAGCCGCAGTTGCCCGTTCCTTTACCCTGTGTTCCCCGGCCTTGCTGTTTCCCGAGATAGCAGGTGCTTTTGCGCGCCCGGCGCGCAATCCTGAGTACGCAGAGCAAGTCATCCGGGAGATACGGGCGCTTCTTGGAATCAAGGTTTATACTTTGCGCGGCCACAATTTGCGGATTTAGCCGCGTCTCGCGGGATGCGATGCAAGGCGCAAATTGCGCCGTGTGGCATTACCACACAAGCAATTTGCAACGCAGCAGCGCGCCCGCGAGACGATGGATAAA
>Ga0172380_10003216_pt1 | contig 23009 bp, 25 predicted proteins | sample Leawe162metaG_FD_119747 | JGI IMG/M metagenome (GOLD analysis project Ga0172380, IMG submission 119747) | Leachate microbial communities from a municipal landfill in Southern Ontario, Canada - Leachate well 162 metaG | ecosystem: Engineered > Solid waste > Landfill > Unclassified | place...
GAAGGCCAAGGTCGCCGTCGAGGCACTGGTCGCCACCGTGCGAGGCGTCGAGGACTACCGGCGGTCCGTTAGGTCCGTCAACGTCGCCGCCGACGAGAAGGCGTTGCCCACGCTGGCCAGCCGGCAGGCCGACGCGCCGGGCGCGGCGCTGGAACTCATCAAGGCCACCGTCGACCGTTATACTTCCAAAACCAAGTAACAATGGACCTCACCCAAGCCAAATCCGCCAACCTTGCCCGACAGCGCCTCTGGAACGGCGCGGCACCCGGCAACCGCGTTGCGCCCGTTGGCCTACGCACCGTGGAAATCAACCGCAGCCTTGTCGCCAACCTCGGCAAGCTGCTCCCCTACGCGCTCACCCGTGTTGTGGGAGGCCAGCTTGTGTTCCTGGCCACAACCAACCGGGGGACACTGTGCCCGTAAAGCTCACCACCGTCCGCGGCGCGCTGTCACGCAACGGCGTTAAGATTCTCGTTCACGGCAAAGCCGGCATCGGCAAGACGCGCCTGTGTGCGACCATGCCGGCAACCGTGGTCCTCAGCGCGGAGGCCGGGTTGCTGTCGCTGGCCAAGGTGGCGCCGAACCTGCCGGTCATCCCCATTGCCAGCATGGATGATCTGAATGAAGCCTACGCATGGGCTGAGTCCAGCGACGAGGCCAAGCGGTTCCAGAGCATCTCTTTGGACAGCATCACGGACATCGCGGAGGCGATGCTGGCAACGTGCAAGAAGGCGACCAAGGAGCCACGCAAGGCTTACGGGGAGGTTCAGGACAACATGATGGAGACGATGCGCCTGTTCCGGGACCTGCCCGGGAAACACGTTTACTTCAGCGCCAAGACGGAGCTCCGTGAGGTGGACGAAGGCTTGACCCGCTACCTGCCGTCCTTCCCCGGCAAGAAGCTGGGACCCGCTGCGCCATACCTGTTCGACGAGGTGTTCTACTACACGTTCCTCGAGCACGAGGGCAAGGAATACAGGGTGCTCCGCACTCAACCAGACTTTCAGACAGAGGCCAAAGACCGATCCGGGGCGCTGTCCGAAATAGAAGAACCGGACCTCGGCAAACTCATCCAAAAAATCCAAAGTCACGCGAAATAAGTTATGGCAAAACTCCCGTTCAATGCGGCAAAGGTCGCACCACGTCAGGCACTGGACCCCATCCCGGCCGGTTGGTATCCCGTTGTCATCGCAGCCTCGGACATCAAGCCGACCTCGGCCGGCACCGGCAGCTTCCTCGAGCTGGAGCTGAAGGTGACCTCCGGCGAATACAAGGGGCGCAGCGTGTTCGACACCATTAACCTCACCAACCCGAATCAGGTGGCGGTTGAAATCGGCGCGCAAACGCTCAGCGCCATCTGTCACGCCGTCGGCGTGATCCAGCTGAAGGACAGCACGCAGCTCCACAACAAGCCGTTGCAAGCCAAGGTGAGCACACAGGCGGCGACGGAAGACTACGAGGCACGCAACCGCGTTAAAGGCTACAAGGCGGTGAGCGGCGACGAGCCCGTCGGCGAGGCGACGCCTCCCTACCAGACCGCAGCCGAGCCCGAGGAGCCGGTTGTGGCCGACACCACGTATCAGGACGCCGTGGACAACTACGCTGCGGACCTCCGCGAGTTCCACGTCCACACCACGGACAACTTCGACAACGCGCCGACCAAGATGACGGCGCTCGACTTGGCGACCGCGCTGCGCGACGGATTGGACCCGAACGCGCCGGTCACCGAGTTCGCCGGCGGGCAGTTCGGCGAGTGGCTCACCGCTGCGGACTTTGAGATTGCCGCCTTGCCGGAGGAGCCGGTTGCCGAGCCAGAACCCGAGCCGGAGCCTGAGCCCGCACCGGCCAAGCCTGCGAAGCCGGGCAAGCCGGGCAAGCCTGCCGCCCCGGCTGCGCCTGCCAAGCCTGCCAAGCCGGCAGCTCCCGCGAAGCCTGCCGCGCCTGCCGCCCCGGCCAAGCCGGCGCCGGGCAAGGCTGTCGCGCCTGCCGCTGCCGCAAAACCGCCTTGGATGAAGGGGAAGTGAGACATGGGACACGCACCAACAAGTGAGCGTGACTGGACCGGCGTGCTGAAAAGTGCGCCGGTCCTTTTACCTGATGTCTCCGCCGCAACGCTAAGGGGACAGGACGTTTCCAGCCTGCCCACGGACCAGCTCTGGTTCAGCTTGCGGTTTCTGTTCAACCACTGCGCCCCGGCTGCCAAGCGCATCACGCCGTTCCGCGAGGTGGACTTTAGTTACTGGCGCACCAACCCGACCAAGCTCAAGGCGCTGGTCATTGCGCTGGTTCGCGAGCTGTGCCGGCGCGAGAACATACCGGACCACGCCAACAGCGGGCTCGTCCACGTGAGCCGCGTCTGCGCCGAGCTGTGGCCACACCAACGGGAGCTTCTGCCGTGATCGCCAAGAAGTCGCTTGCCGTGCTCAACCAGCGCATCGAGGCGGCACAGGAAAGCAGTCACAGGCGGCACCTTGGTGCGTCCGAGCTGGGACACAAGTGCGAGCGCCAACTGTTCTATTCCTTCAGGTGGGTGAAGCAGGAGCGATTCTCCGGGCAGATGCTGCGCCTGTTTAGGCGTGGCCACAACGCCGAGGTTGGCTTCCACGACCACCTCCGCACGCTTGGCGCGACCGTGTGGCCTACGGACGAGGCCAGCGGCACGCAATGGCGCGTGGTTATGGCGGAAGGCCACTCAGGCGGCAGTGCGGACGGCGTGGCAATGGGTGGCCTCGTGGAGCTGCCGCCGGACCTGCCCTACCTTACGGAGTGCAAGACTCACAACGACAAGAGCTTCAACAAGCTGAAGGACGCTGGGCTGATGGGCGCGAAACCGGAGCACTTCTCGCAGATGCAACTCTACATGAGCGGGCTCGGCCTAACACACGGGCTCTACATGGCGGTGAACAAAAACGACGACCACCTCCACTTGGAAATTGTTCAGGCCGACCCGGACCGCGCCGCGGAGCTTGTGGCCAAGGCCGAGCGCGTGGTGTGGGCGGAGTCGCTGCCGCCCCGTGCCTTCAACTCGCCGGCGTGGTTCGAGTGCAAGTGGTGCCACTACGGGAACATCTGCTGGCGTGGCGAAGCCGTGGAGCGTAATTGCCGGACCTGCCGCCATGCGGCGCCGGCCAAGGACAAGGCGTGGACGTGTGCGCTGAACCGGCCCGAGGTAGGCTGGGACGACGCCAAGGGCACCGGTCAGCTCGGTTGCAAACAGTGGGCGCTTCACCCCATGCTCAAGGCGCTATGACCAAGGTTTTGCACGTTGTTCCAGTCAACGACACAAAGGTCCACGCATACGAGCTCAACTGTTGGTGCAAGCCACTGGCTCACACCGCTGTCAACGAACGCGGCAAGCGCGGGACGATTGTTTGCCACAACGCAAAGGACTGCCGCGAACGCTTTGAGCGGCAGGGACTAAAGACCCCTCACGGCTGGACCGTTGTCAAAGCATGATCGTTCCCCGCTACTACCAACAGGAAGCCGTCGATGCGCTGTGGTCCTACTTTACGGACCACGGCGGCAACCCGGTTGTTGCCATGCCAACGGGGACCGGCAAGTCCCTTGTCATTGCCATGTTCATCCGCGCTGCGCTCAAGGCGTGGCGCCGGCAGCGAATCCTTGTTCTGACGCACGTCAAGGAGCTGATTGAGCAGGACTACGCCAAGCTCCTCGAGCTCTGGCCAACGGCACCGGCCGGCATTTACTCGGCCGGCTTGGCGCGGCGCGAGGTCTGCGACGTTACCTTTGCCGGCATCAGCAGCGTCGCCAAGAAGCCAGAGCTGTTCTCCCCGGTGGACTTGGTTCTGGTGGACGAGTGCCACCTTGTGAGCGCCAAGGAGGACACAAGTTACCGGCATTTCATTAAGCTGCTCAAGGCGGACAACCCGGCTCTAAAGGTGGTCGGTTTCAGCGCCACGCCGTTCCGGCTCGGGCAGGGGCGCATCACGGACGGCGGACTCTTTACGGACATCGCCTACGACATGACCGGCGTTGAGCCGTGGAACCGGCTGGTCGCGGAAGGCTACCTTGCGCCGCTGATCCCCAAGCGCACGGGCACCGGCTTCGACTTGTCGGAAGTCAGCATCCAACGAGGCGACTACAACTTGGCTGAGCTCAACCAAGCCGTGGACCGGGAGGAGATAACGCGGCAGGCGCTCACCGAGATGCTGGCCTGTGCCGGGGACCGGGAGCACTGGCTGATTTTTGCCGCTGGCGTGGAGCACAGCGACCACGTTGCCGCCATGCTGGCCAAGGAGTTCGGCGTGCCGGCTGCCAGCATCCACAGCAAGCTCGGTGGCACCGAGCGCGACCAGCGTATCGCGGACTTCAAAGCCGGGCGCGTGCGCGCTGCCGTCAACAACAACGTCCTCACCACTGGCTTCGACTTCCCCGCCATAGACCTCATCGGGATGCTGCGCCCGACCACCTCGCCCGGCCTGTGGGTGCAGATGCTGGGACGCGGCAGCCGGCCGGCACCGGGGAAGACGGATTGCTTGGTCTTGGACTTTGCCGGGAACACCAAGCGCCTCGGGCCGGTCAACGACCCGGTGATTCCCAAGGCACGCGGCAAGGGACCAAAGGGCGAGGCGCCGGTGAAGATCTGCCCGGCCTGCGACTGCTATAACCACACACGGGCCACGCATTGCGTCGCGTGCGGTGCGGAGTTCACCGCCAAGAACAACCTTGCCGCCAACGCGGACACGCGGGCTCTGGTTGTGGGCGACCTGCCGGAAGTGGACGAGTTTGCGGTGGACGCCGTGTTCTACGCGGCACACCACAAAGCCGGCGCACCGCCGAGCCTCAAGGTGACATACCGTTGCGGGCTCCGGCAGTTTAGCGAGTGGGTCTGCCTAGAACACACACAGGCGCAGTTCGCCCGGCACAAGGCGCGGCAATGGTGGAGGCAACGCAGCGGAGGCGCGGAACCGCCTGAAACTGTGGCGGATGCGATGCGGGAGCTGACTGCGCTGGCCAAGCCAACGGCGATCCGTGTTTGGCACAACCGCAAGCATCCACAGGTTATGGCGGCAGCGTTTGAAGGCACTTTTCCGGAGTAGGATTCCGCTCTGCCGGAGCCACTTGCACGCGCTTCGCTCTTTTTCTTCAAAAAGGACTAGACGCACCGGCTGTTCTGCTCCACATTGCACCCATGCAAAACGCAACTGGCAGCAACAACACGGCGGCAACACTGGCCTACAACATCAGCTTCGTCAGCTACGGCAACCACAACGCGGCACTTGCCGCCATCCAAAAGAAGTTCCCAACGGCAATTTTTAACAGCACACCGCTCTGCGGTAAGCAAACAATCACAGTCGTCCGTCCGCCGTCCGGCACAACCAAAGCTCACGTTCGCAACTGCGTCCGCGGCTTCCGCGGTCATATGGTGCCTTAGTTGGTCCCGCTCCCGGGTCCGCGCAAGCGGGCTCGTGGGCGGTGCCAAAGCACGGCACCCAAGCACACAACAACAAACAAGCACAGCAACATGAACAGCAACATCCAGACCCTTACAAAGAAGCAGCTCCTCGCCCTCGAGCGTCCCCGTGGCACCACGCATTTCCGCGCCAGTGGCGGCGAGCTCAAGAAGCCGCTTGTGGCCAACGTCTCCGAGCTGGACACGCTGGACGGCGTGGCCTGTGCCGTCGAGTTCGGCAAGGCAACCGTCACCAAAGGCGTGATCGGCGCGTTCACCCCGCTTGGCACCGGCAACGGCATCGCCGCCCCGGCGCCTGCCAAGCCTGCCAAGCCTGCCAAGCCAGCGCCGGCACCCAAGGCACCGGCCAAGCCAGTAAAGGGCAAGGTGGCCAAGCCTACCGCGAAGCCTGCCGCCCCGGCCAAGGCACCCAAGAAGCCGGCAGCCAAGCGCACCGTTGCCGAGCAGCCGGAACTCCCCGCCATGCCCTCCGCTGCGCCAGTGCCGCCCCCTGTGCCGGCTGCCCGGCGCAAGCCAATCGGTCGCACCGTTGCCGGCGCCACCTTTAGCGGAATCAGCAACACGGAGATGAACCGGGTCGCCGCCATTGTGGTCGAGGCCGGGCAAGTGGACACAGCAACCGCCCCGGCGTTGTCTGCGGATGCCGGCGTGCTTGCTGGCGTGTCGGCGGACGCGGTCAAGAACCGGCTGCGCCACAGCATCATTCCCAACCCGGTTGCCTACGCTTGGGACTTCTTCGACAAGAACCGGGGGATGCGCCGCAAGGACATCATCGCCACGCTGGTCACCCACGGGCTCGCCTTCTACACAGCGCGGAGTCAATACCAGATGTGGCGAGCAGCCGGCAAAGCCGATGAGGCTGCCAAGGCTGCCAAGAAGTGACTCTCGAGCTGACTTGTAACAAAGATCCACGCGGGCACCTTATGTCCGCTCACAGTAGCAAGAACATGAAGAAAAACCAACTGCTCCTCTCACCGGACGGCGACAGCGCCGGGAGCCTTCCGGAAGCCACGCAACCCGCCAAGCCGGCAAAGCCTGCCAAGGCACCGGCCAAGGGCAAGGCACCGGCCAAGCCTGCCGCCAAGCCTGCGAAGCCGGGCAAGGCACCGGCCAAGCCGGCAGCCAAGGCTCCCGCGAAGCCTGCCGCCAAGGGCAAGGCACCGGTGACCACCAAGCCTGCCGCCAAGGCTGCCAAGCCTGAGAAGGAGCCGGTGACATACCAGAAGCAGAACGGTCAGACCCGGCCGAAGGGTGGCAAAACCCTTGTTCCTTGGGAGGTGGCCGACAAGCTGTCCGCCAAGCAAGGCTCGCCGGCCAAGCGTGCCGACGTGCTTGCGCGCTGCGCCGAGCTCGGCGTTGCCGGTGGCACGGCTGCGTCGCAATACGGACGCTGGCGCCGGTTCCACGGCATCTCGGGACGTGCCGGAGAGTAATTTTCACCCGTGCTTGTTGTGCTAACACTGCCCGGCGATCGCAAGGTCGCCGGGCTCTTTGTTGGTCTGGTCCAGTGTTGCACACGCGCGCACAAGCCAACATCCTGTCCGCGTGAAAGCTAACACTCAGCCCGCAATGCGGCTCGAAAACCAAGACGGGCAGACGCTGCTCGTCCACTCCATTTTCTACACCATTCAAGGCGAGGGACCGTTTGCCGGGCGCCCGGCAGTGTTCATCCGCCTTGGCGGTTGCAATATCCAGTGTCCGGGGTGCGACACGGAATACAGCAAGGGCGCGAAGCAGATGGCGCTTGAGGACATTGCCGGGCAGACGCTCTGCTTGCCGACGCCGCTTGGCGGCGACACTGTTTCCCTAGTGGTGATCACGGGCGGTGAACCGTTCCGCCAGAATATCACGCCGCTGTGCCGGCGCCTGTTTGCCGGCAAGGTGCGCCACGTCCAAGTCGAAACCAACGGCACGCTCCACCCGAGCCCCGAGTTGCCCGGCGCCGTCACGGTGGTCTGCTCGCCCAAGACGCCGGTCATTTCGCCAACGCTGGCAGCGCGTGCCAACGCCTTCAAATACGTGGTGTCGCATAACGACCGGATCTCGGCCGCAACCGGCTTGCCTCACGGCGTGCTTGGCGCCAACTACCCGAACCACGTTGCGCGCCCCCCGGAAGGCTTCGATCCCGCTGCCGTGTTCATTCAACCCATGGACGAGCAGGACGACGGCGCCAACTTCCGCAACCTAACCACAGCGGCGACCATCTGCCTCCGCTACGGCTACCGACTTTCAGTCCAGCTTCACAAGCTCGTTGGACTGGCATAACAGCAACAAAGCACAGCAACAGAACATGAAAGAAAAAGCTCTAGTTGTCCTCTCCGGAGGACAGGATTCGGTGACTTGCCTCGCGTGGGCAGCCAACCGGTTCGAAACCGTCCACAGCATCACGTTCAACTACGGGCAGCGCCACCGGGTTGAGCTGGACTCAGCTGACGCTGCCGTCCAGCGGCTTGCCTGCGACGCACGGTTCTCGCGAACGCGCTTTGTGCTTCCGCACTTTGTTAGCGCGACGCAGCTTCAGTCCGTCGGGCGCAGCGCGCTCACCGCCAAAGACTTTCCAGCAGTCGGCGTGCCACACCAAGACAACGCAGCCGTTCCGGCCTCCTTTGTGCCGGGGCGCAACGCGCTCTTCCTGACGCTAGCCTACGTTTACGCCATCACGCTCGGTGCTGAGGCGGTTGTGACCGGCGTGTGCCAGACGGACTTCTCCGGCTACCCTGACTGTCGCCGGGACTTTGTGGACGCCTTGCAGAACGCGCTCGAGCTTGGCTACCTGCCGCCCGGCAAGAAGCGAATTCCCATCCTCACGCCGCTGATGTATCTGGACAAGGCGCAGACGTTCGCCTTGGCGGAGCAGGAGAACGCGCTGGAGACCGTGCTGGAAGTCTCCCATACGTGCTACGAGGGCGACCATACCACGAGCAACGAGTGGGGCTTCGGCTGTGGACAGTGCCCGGCGTGCAAGCTCCGGGCGCGTGGCTATGCTGCGTTCCGCGCCGGCAACTACAACCGCGACCTTCTTGCCGGAGGTGCCAAGTGATCACAATCACCAAGCTGTTCCCGGACTACCCTTTCGCGCACCGGCAGCCGAACCACGCCGGGCACTGCCGGCTTATCCATGGCCACAACTGGTCCTTCGAAATCACCTTTGCCGCAACCTCGCTGGATGACAACGGCTTTGTTGCGGACTTCGGCAAGATGCAAGGCGTGAAGCAGTGGCTGACGGAGCACTTCGACCACACGCTTGTCCTGAACCACAACGACCCGGCGTTGGGATACATCCGGGAGGCGCTTGTTCGCGGTGTGACCGGGGTCTGCGACCTTGCCAAGATTGTCACCGTGCCGAATTGCGGTGCTGAGGGTCTGGCCGAGTTTGTCGGCCGGCGCATCAACCATCAGCTTCCGCTGATGTTCGTGGACTGCTATGCTCGCGCCTTGCACGTTGTTCGTGTCACCGCGTATGAGGACAGCAAGAACTCGGCAACGTGGGAGCTGGGGAAGGGAGAGGCACCGCGATGAAGCGTGTTCTTACCTTGGGCGACGTCAATAACGCAGCCTGTCACCTTGTTGCGTTGATTCGCCGTCGCTTTGCCGGTTGCGCGACGGTTGCTGTTTACGGCGTTCCCCGCGGAGGCGTGCCGGCTGCGCTGGCGTTACTGGCGTGCTCCAAAAGCAACGGCGGAACCAGCTTTGTCCTCACCGATCAGCCGTCTCAGGCCGACGTGTTTGTGGACGACCTGATTGACACAGGCGCGACTCACAAGCTGTATGGGGAACGCTACCCGCAGACTCCGTTCTTCGCGCTGTTTAACAAGCAGACCAACCCGGAGCTCGGCTGGCTTGTGTTCCCTTGGGAAGCCGACGGGCGCAGCGAGGACGACAGCATTGTTGGCACCCTACGCAACCGGGGCAACTTGGCTGTGGCCAACGCCAGCGTTCTGAACCATCCGGTAACGGAGCAGGAGCTGGCGGACCTTGAGGTCGAGGTTGCAACACGTTATCAGGGAGTCCTGGACGCGCTGCTCATCGACACCGCCAATGACCCAAACACCAAGGGCACCGCCAACCGTTACGCGAAGATGATGGTGCGCGAGGTTTTGTGCGGTCGCTACCACTCGGCGCCCGAGGTTACCGTGTTCCCTAACACCAAGAAGCTCGACGAGCTTTACGTAAGCGGACCTAACACGCTCCGCAGCCTGTGCTCGCACCACTTCTGCCCGATTCTAGGGCAGTTCTGGATCGGTGTGCTGCCGGGCGAGAAGCTGCTCGGCCTGTCCAAGTTCAACCGCGTTGTGGACTGGCTTGCTGCCCGTGGGCAGATACAGGAGGAGCTGACCGTCCAGATTGCCGACGAGCTTGAGGCGCTGATTGAGCCCCGTGGCTTGGCAGTGGTAATCCGGGCACAGCACACTTGCATGACGTGGCGCGGTGTGCGGGAGTGCGGCGACGCACAGATGACCACAAGCGTGATGAGAGGCGTGCTTCGGGACAACGCTTCCGCCAAGGCTGAGTTCATGCAACTGTCCGGCCTGTGAAGCTCTACCTCGCCGCCATCTACACCAACAAGCTCGAGCTCACGGGCGCGTATTACGCACGAATGACACCGGAGGAGCAGCGCCACAGGCGCGAGATCCGGAATATCCTCGAGTCTTACCACTACGTCGGTCGGGACTCCTTTGTGCGCGCCATGCGCCGCGACGGCGCCCGGGTCTTTCTGGACTCGGGCGCTTTTTCTGCCTTCACCCTAGGCAAGGACGTGGACCTCGACGCCTATTGCCGGTATTGCCGCGACAACGCAGACCTTGTGGAATACGCCTCCGTCCTGGACGGCATCGGCGACCCGCTTAAGACCTACGAGAACCAGATGGCAATGGAGGCCAACGGCGTTCAGGCGCTGCCGTGCTTCCACTACGGGGAGGACGAGCGTTACCTCGAGTTCTACGTCGAACGCTACCCATACATCACGCTCGGGGGCATGGTGCCGATCGCCCGGCCTCAGTTGCGTGTGTGGCTTGACCGCATCTGGAGCCGCTACCTCACGGACGCCAAGGGTCGGCCCAAGATTAAGGTCCACGGTTTCGGTCTTACGACAATGAGCCTGATGGAACGCTATCCGTGGTTCAGCGTGGACTCATCCTCTTGGGTGCAGATCGGCAACGTCGGCAACGTGCTTTTGCCCGAGTGGGGGATTGTGGCGGTTTCACCTAACAGTCCCAAGGCCAAGGAAGCCGGCCGGCACGCGGACACGGTTACCAGCTTGGAGAACGGAGCCATCCGGGCAGCCGTGGAGAAACGTGGCTTCGACTATGACCGCATTCGGAAGGAGTATGTCAGCCGCTGGTTGTTCAATTGCATGGCATACCGGGAAGTCCAGGACAGCCTAAACGCACGCGACGACAGCTTCGCCCCCGAGCAGATCAGCCTCTTCTAGCTATGCAGACAGTCCTTTTGATGGCGTGTTCCAAACGCAAGCGCCCGGCGCGCTGTGCCGCCTCCGAGATGTATCAGGGGGCAGCCTTTCGCAAAGGCTGGGAGCTGGCGCAGCGCAACGGCTGGCAGGTTTACATCCTGTCCGCGAAATACGGCTGGATTGACCCAAGCGAGGTGATTGAGCCTTACGAGCAGAAGCGCGCCACCGTTTACCGGGAAGGCTTGTGGCCACCGAACAGCGGGTTCTACCTTGGCGGCAGGCTTTACTTCGGCGCGGCGCCCGAGCGGTTCAAGCCGTTGGTCCCACCGGCTCAGATGGGTTACCAGCTGAGCGCCCTCTGCCGCCTGCTCGCCGGCGAGGACCGCGCCGCTATCTTCAGCGACGCCGGTTTCACCCCATGAAGGAACAACTCCAATTCGTCCGTGGCGCGGTTGCCAAAAAGGACTTCGTCCCCGTGTTGCAGAGCTTCCGCATCCGCAACAGCACGGTCCTCGGCTTCAACGGCGAGCTGGCGCTGTGTTCCCCGCTGGCCTGCGACTTGGACGTGGCACCCGTGGCGAGCTCGCTGGTAAAGGCGCTGACCGCCTGCGAGGGCACCGTGTCGCTCCACTACGACGCCGAGCTCCGCAAGCTGGTTGTTCACTCGGGCAAGGTTGGCGTCTTTGTGCCGTGCTTGGAAAATGCCGACTGGCCTGACATCCGGCCCGAGGGCGAGACGCTGTCGCTTGGCGCCCCGCTGTTGCCGGCGCTGCGGTCCTTGCAACCCTTCATCGGGCAGGACGCCTCGCGCCCGTGGTCGCGTGGTGTGCTGTTGCGCGGCAGCTCGGCGTTCGCCACAAACAACGTCATCCTTGCCGAGGCTTGGGTTGGCGCCGAGCTGGCGCGGTCTGTCAACATACCGGAGAACGCCGTCACGGAGCTTCTACGCATAGGGCAGGAGCCGGAGCGGTTGCTGGTTACGGAGACCAGCCTCTGCGCCATGTTCGCCGGTGGCGCTTGGTTGCGAACGCAGTTGCTGAGCGCCGACTGGCCCGACGTGACCGCCATGTTGGACGAGGCACAGTGGGACAACCTGCCGGCACTGCCGGCCGGCTTGCTTGAGGCGGTTGAAACGCTGTCGCCGTTTGTGGACGACGTTGGCCGGATTCACCTCTTCGACGGCTTTGCCTCTACCAGCGCGCAACCCGACAAGGACGGCGCCAGCGCCCCGGCACCATGCTCGGCGCCCGGTTGCTTCCACTTCAGCCAGCTCCTTGCCCTCAAAGGCGTGGCCACAAACGTCCGCCTCGGCGCCTACCCTTCTCCCTGCCCGTTTACCGGCGAGGCGCTGCGTGGCGTGATCGTGGGGATGCGAGTATGAGCCGCTTTGACGACGTTGGACTCTTTTGGCAGGACCTACCACGCGAGGGCGCCCGTGGGCGCGTGGTGCGCCCGATGCCACCCATCCCGGAAACCAAGTGGGAGCGACCACGCAGCTTTCCCAGCCTACGCAACGCCAGCTCCATTGCGTTCGACTTGGAGACCTACGACCCCGAGCTGATAACGCACGGACCCGGATGGGCACGGGGCAAGGGTCACGTTGTTGGTTTGGCGGTGTGCGCCGACGGCGAGCGCAGTTGGTATTTCCCCGTCCGCCACGAGACGCATCCCGAGCAGAACTTCGACCCCGCGGACGTGTTTGCGTGGGCAGCCGAGGAGCTCGGTCGGGAGTGGCAGCCAAAGCTCGGGGCGAACCTGATGTATGACGTCGGCTGGCTCGCCGAGTCAGGCGTCACCGTTGCCGGCGAGTTGCACGACGTCCAGTTCGCCGAGGCGCTGCTAAGCGAGGAGCCACGGGTTGCCCTCGAGCTACTGGCTCAGGCGTATTGCGGCGAGGGCAAGGACTCCAGCCTGCTCTACCAGTGGCTCGCCGACTGGTTCGGCGGACAGCCGGGACCGGCACAGAAGGGCAACATTTACCGGGCTCCGCCGTGCCTTGCCGGTCCCTACGCGCAAAGCGACGTCGAGCTGCCCTACCGCATCCTTGCGAAGCAGTGGCCGAAGCTCGAGGCACAGGCGCTGACCGGCATCTACCGGATGGAGTGCGACCTGATCCCCTTGCTTGTGGCCATGCGCTTCGCCGGCGTGCCGGTGGACACCGCCAAGGCCGAGGAGGCTCGGGTTGTGCTGTTGTCCAAGGAGCAGGAGTTCGCCGCCCGGCTGCGCCACTTGGTCGGCATGGAGGTGAACGTCAACGCGGCGGACAGCCTCGCCAAAATGTTCGGCAAGCTCAGCCTGCCCTACGGGCGCACCAAGCCGTCCAAGGCGTTCCCACAAGGGAAGCCGAGCTTCACCAAGGACTTCCTCAAAACCGTCCGGCACCCGGCCGTTGAACTGGTTCAGGAGATCCGCAAGGTGGCCAAGACACGCGGAACCTTTGTTGAAGGCTACGTTCTAAACTCCAACGTCAACGGATACGTGTTCCCGCAGTTCCATCCATTGCGGGGTGACGAGTCTGGTGCGCGGTCGGGGCGCTTTAGCAGCTCGGACCCTAACTACCAGAATCTCCCCGCCCGGGACGAGTGGCTTGGACCGCTGGTTCGCAGCCTTTGCGTTCCGGACGCTGCGCTTGGTCATACGCAGTGGCGGAAGTGGGACTACTCGCAGATCGAATACCGGTTCTTCGCCCACTTTGCGGTCGGCGACGGCGCTGACGAGCTGCGCTGGAAGTATGGCAGCGAGCCAGACACGGACTACCATGAGCACACGTTGGATCTGGTTGCGCCGGTTGCCGGCTGGGACATTAACACGCCGGAGCGGCGCAAGCACTGGCGCAAGCCGGTCAAGAACATCAACTTCGGCCTGCTCTACGGCATGGGGATCGAGCACTTGGCCGAGGTGCTTGGCCTTACGGTGAAACAGGCCAAGGCGCTGTTTGCCAGCTACCACGCAGCGGTCCCGTTCACCAAGACCACCATGACGGCGACAATGGAGGAGGCCGCGGACGTCGGGTTCATAACTACAATCCTCGGCCGGCGCAGCCGGTTCGACCTGTGGGAGGACGCAGCGTGGCGCGGTCCTAAGCAGGACGACGTCCGCAAGCCGGCGCTGCCCTACGACTTGGCGATCCGCGCCTACGGCTCCGTGAAGCGTGCCTATCTCCACAAGGCGCTCAACCGGCGCTTGCAAGGAAGCGCCGCGGACCTGATGAAGCTGGCAATGGTGAAGGCGTGGAAGGACGGCGTGTTTGCCGCCACCGGGGTCCCGCGCCTTACGGTTCACGACGAGCTGGACTTCAGCGATCCGCAGACGGCGGAGAGCGAGCAAGGCTTTGCCGAGCTGAAGCACACCATGGAAACGGTCCTGCCGTTGCGTGTGCCCGTTGTGGTGGATTTCGATACCGGAACAAGCTGGGGAGACTGCTAGTATGCCAAAGACCGATCAACTCACAAACGTCCGCTGGCGTGCCAGCTTTCGCGCACCACACGCCAGCGGCGAGACCTACGTCATGGAGCTGGCGTGTGGCCACTTGCACACGCGCAAGGCGTCGCAGAACGGGGCAGGGGTGAGGAACGTAACCTGCCAAGCCTGCCAGCGGGGCAGCAAGGTGGAGCCCGAGCTGGTTAAATGGTGGAAAGACCGGCTGCTAGGCACGTGACTGGCGCGTCGCTTTGCCGGATTTTTGGCGTTTTGTTGCCCCGGTTGGTGTGTGGGTAGCCAACCGGGCGCTTTTGGCCTGTGCTCTAGCCGATGCGCTCCAAGCGGAGGCTGCCCATTTCCAAGGAGTTGGTTGTGCTGAAAGCGTTGGCCAACGCAAAGGCTTCCACGTAGTCGCCGGCAGTAAGGGAGAGCAGCGTTTCAAGGATCAGCGTTGTGCGCGTGCTCACAGCGTAGGCTCGGGCGGAACCAGCCGTGCCGGCTGCGGACCCGCCCGCGTTTACCTCGAGGCGGAACTCGTTGTAAGTGGTTGCCGGCGTGACCGTGATGTTCAGCGTTGCCCGGTAAACGCCGGTCACCGTTACGCTGATCCGGTCGCTTGCCGCGTTGGCAGTGACGCAGCCGGCCGACAACCCGTCGGCGGCAAAGGGCAGCTTTGTCCACGTTGTTGTTGCCGTAAAGTTGGTCGACGACGTGGTGCGGATGTCCGCGTAGTTGGCAAACACGGTGACCACGGCGTCGCGCAAGTCCTGCGGTGAAATGTCGCCGGACGTGTTGTCTGCCAGAAGCGCCAGAAGCGCCGCAAGTGTGCGTTGTGTGTCTGCCATAAATTTACGCTCCGAAGCCAGTGCTGAACCCGCCGCTGAAACCGCTGCCCGTCATTGGCGTTGCCGCGATGACCTGCTCCGCGGTTAGGCGGAACTCGGTTCCCCATACGTCCAAGGCGGCGACGCGCCAGTAACGGGCACCATGACCGCCGAAGACCTTGGCCACAACCAAGGCAAACTCCGCGGCGCTGCCAGTGTAAACCAGCGTTGAGCCGTCCGCAGTGAACCCGCTTGCCGCAGAGCTGTAAACCTTGAACGTGGAGAAGTCAGCGTCCGTGCTCTCGTCCCAGCTTAGACCATACGTGGCGCTGGACCCGTCCTCGGTGGTGAGCTCGCTGGCCAAGCCTGTCGCCGGCTCGGGTGTCGGGTTCACGCAATGCACGCTTGCGGATGTCACCGCGTCGCCGGTGCCATTGGTTGCCGTGACCGTGACGTAGAACGAGCGCACCGGACCGCCGTCCGCCGCGGACATGGCGCTTGTGTAAGAGTAGGCGAGCGCCGTTGTGGACGCCGTGCGCTGAAGCACCATGGACGCCGCGTCGAACACTTGCACAGTGTAGCCGGTGGCACCGTCCGCCGCGTCCCATGCCACGTCCGCCGACAGGCCGGTGAACGCAGCGGTGAGCCACACGGACGCCACGGCATCGGGCACGCCGGCCGGCGTGCCAACGGTGCCCGACCAAGTGTCCCACGCGCCAAGGCTCACGTTTCCGGCAGCGACCCGGACGTAGAGCGTTCCGTAGGCCACGGCAAGGCGGAAGGAGGTTGTGGTTAGCGCAGCCTCCACCGTGGTCCAAGTGGTGCCGTCCGCGCTGGTCTGAAGCGTGTAATACGTGGCACCAAGCGCAGCGTCCCACGTTACCAGCATCAGCCCGCGTTCCGTGGTGTAGGCAACCGCCAAGCCGTCCACCGTGGGCGCGTCGGGCACCACAACGGGCGCCGGCTCGGTGCCAAGCGCCGGGGCAGTGGCCGAGTCGAAGCTGTAAACCCGTGCGTCATAGAGCAGGCCGGTGACGGCAACGCGCCCATCGTCGTCCGGCTGGAGGTTGGTAACCTTGGCCAGCTTGAACGCAGCCTCGGCCGGTCCAAAGTAGTAGAACGGCAGCTCCACGTCGCGGCTGAAGCTGTATTGGTCCCGAGGCGAAACGGTCAGCACAACCTCGTTCGCTGCGCTGCCGGCAGTGGCGGGGAAGGGACCGGCAATGCTGCCGTCCGGCGCCCGGAGCGCGAGGTAGCAGGTGACGCCGTCGGGGAAGGTAACGTCCGCATCCAGCGTGACCGTTGTGCCGTCCATGGCGAGCACGAGGCCGGGCGATCCCCAGCGGGGAACGTCGTGCGACACCGCAATCAGGTCGCCATAGACGGGCAGGTGACCTTCGAGTTCCGTTTTGAAGCTGACTTGCTGGCGGAGGTAGATGCGACTTGCCCGGAGGTGCAAGCCTTCCCGGAAGGCGCGGTCGCGGTCCTTGCACCCAAAGAAGCGCACGCGCTCGGGGTTGATGCCGGCGTCGTCCCCGAGCATCGCCACAACCGTCTCCGGTTGCCATGTCAGCGGGTCCACGTATTCCACCTCCACGGCATCGCTTTCGCCTAGGTTGCTCAGCGACAGCTCGAGGCGGAACGAACCGGCGACCATGTTGTCCGGCCCGAACGCGGCAACGGGCAGGCTTGCCGGCGTGTCGCGTGTGATGGTGAGCTGCGAACCGACCAGCATCGGCACACCACGGCACACGCGGGCGAGCACACGGGCAGCGTCCCACAGCGAGCCGCTCGTGTCGAAGACGTGGTCGAAGTAGCAAGCCTCCCCGCTCAGCGTTGTGTCCAGCTCCGCCAAGGCGTCAAGGTCGAAATACTGGTCGGGCAGCTGACCGCCATACTCCGCCTGAAAGAGGTCGCAGAACGCCCACACAAGCGAGCGCGTCGCGGCCTCGGCGTTCCAGCTCTGCGTGTCAACGTCCCAAGCGCGGAGCTTGCGTGTGGCAATACAGTTCACGCGGTTGCTTGCCGCGTCGCTGAGGTTGTTGGTCGCCCGGCTCTTAATGGCCACAACCGTGACGTCGCCGAAGTCCGCAACGTCCGGCAGGTAGGCGCGTAAGGCGTCCCAGCGCAGGACGTCCGCCGCCCGTGTGCTAGTGTTCTTGTCGTTGGTGCGCCGTGCCCGGACCTCATACCGGCCGGGCGCCACCGTGGCCTCGAGGGTGAAACGCTGTGGCGTATTGGTGCGGAGGGTTTTGCTGAGCGAGGCCAGCGACGTCCAACTGCCGGCCGGGGCGCCGTCGTCATCCAGAAGCCGGTATTCGAACTCCGCCGTGACCGTTGAGTTGCCAAGCGAGGAGTCCGTCGCCATTTCGTAGAGACCCTGCGGGAACACAACGTCCACCTCGAGCTTGGACGCCAGCGTGCCGGGACCGCTGGCGACGAAACCGCCGATCCATGAGGCGTAGTCCGTTTCGTTGGGACCAAAGAGCTCCACGCCTCCAACCTCGGGTGAGGTGACGACGTTGTTGCTGAACAGCGTTACGGCTTCGCCGGGTCCGTAGTAGGCGAACTCGACCTCGCGGAAGTTGGCTGCCGGCGTGTCCTCAATACGCAGCTCCTCCACGTCATAGCTCCCTTGTCCTAGGCAAAGGATCTGGAATTGGAATTGCTGGTTGTCCTCATACCGTGTGTAGGGCCGGGCAGCATACGAAGGCCAAAGTCGGTTCCGCCCGTAGGGCACCTCAATGGCGCTGTTGAGCCGCGTCTGGTTGGCTTGCCCGGTGAGCGTGTAAACCGGGTCCGGCTCCGGCAGCGTGCCGACGGTTGGCTTCGGCACCGTGAGCGCAATGGCAACCGAGGCCACGGCAGTGATCACGGTGAGCGCCAACAGGAACTCGAGGCCACCTTGTAACAACGTGGACAGGACAACAACATCGCCGGCTTCCAGCGGGCGGTCCCACTCGGCGCGCAAGCACGCCTTGCCGTTCACAAGGCAAACGGTCGGTTGGTCGAACTCCTTGTGCGCCTTGTTCAGCCACAGGTTGTCCAACAGCCAAGCGCGCACGCTGGTCCCCGGCGCGGCCTCGTAGCGGTGCGCGTTGTGCGGTTCCAGCGGGTTGCTGACATAGTTAATGCTGACGCTGCTCATGCTGTTGGCTTGTAGAACGCAACCGCAGTGAAACCGAGCTGGCCGAGGCCGGCAAGCGCCGTCGCCACAACTCCGCGCCCCCGCATAGAATGCAACACAACGCGCTCGGCGTCGCACCAAACGCCAACGTGTGTCCACACAGGCTCGAAGCTGCCGCGCCGGCCCATCAGCACGACGCAGCCGGGCAACGGCTCGGGCACGCGCTTCCACGAGGCCGGCAAGTGGCTGAGCTCGTGGGCGCCGCGTGCTAGGTCGGGCAGTAGCTCGCCGGTGAAGCCGATGGCAGGCATGGCGACCCCGCGTTGCGCCATCACGTAGCGCGCCAAGCCGTAGCAGTCGAAGGCGGCAGGTCCCTCGGCGCCGGCCTGCCAAGGCTTGCCGACAAGGTAGGCGAGTGAGTTCATGCCCCAAGCGCCGGGAAGCGCCGGCGAACGTAGTATTGTGACGGGAAGCTGCGGTTGAGCACGTCAGCAAACGTGGCACGGCACACAACCTCAACGCTGGTGATGGTCGCGTCGGTTAGGAACAGAACCAACGGCGGGTCCATCTGCGGCGCCGTGGTGTCGTTGCTGAGGTATGGGCGAAACACAACCTGAACCGGTTGCTTGCTTGTGGCCACCGTCAGCAAGGCGTCCGAGGCAACGCGGTCCACATTGTCCACGGCTATCTGGATCTCTTGGAGACCGTTCTCGCCCGCTGCCGGCAACGCCATGCGAAAGGCACAGGCGGTGAAGGTAACCGTCTCGCCGGTCTCCAGCGTTAAGTCCAAGTCCTCCCGGTTCTTAACCAAGTAAACCGGCGCGTCCCAGCTTGGGTGAGTGAACGCCAGCGTCTCCAGCACGGCAACGTCCGACGGCGCCAGCGCGTAGGCTTCCCGGGCAGCTTGCTTCAGGCTAGTGTTCACGGCTCGAGCAGTAGGTAGTCCACCACGGACGTTTCGGTGCCGCTGCTCGAGGTAACGGTGAAGCTAACGCCAGCCGAGCGGCTCACGGTAAGGTGGCCAAGCGTTCCGCCGCTTGTGGTGCGACCCACGATGATCCGCGTGGACGCCGTGATGGTGGTGTCGGCGACTGTGACCGTCCCCCCGACAAGCGTGGCGGTTCCGTGCCGGACGTTCTTAACAGTGGTCGGACTAGCGCCAACTTGAACTCCGCCGCCGTTGTTTGCCAGCGCCAAGGCTCCGGCTGTCCCACCGTTGGTCAGCGTTACGTTTACCGCTGCGCCGGCGATAGTCAGCGTGCGGTTCAGCGTGAGGTTGCCAACGTCGAACACAACGCGGCTAGAAGTCACCACCGAGCTGCCAAAAACGAAACCCTTGGCAGGCGTTACTCGTCCGCCAGTGTCGGCACCGGAGGCCACGTCGGCGGCGACGTTTGCGTAGGTGAACGTGATGGCGTCCACCACCGTCACCGCGACTGCGTTGGTGTTGAACGAAGTATCCGTGAACCCGGTGATGCCAACTGTCTGGCCCGTTGTCAGGTTGTGTGCGCGCTGCGTCACAACCGTGGCGACGTTGGACGTCCGCGAGCGCGTCGCGGCAACGTAGCGGTTCACCTCGAAGATGCCCGACAGCACGGACGACGTATAGTCCCCGGCGCCGAACCGCAGGACGTCCGCGCTGTCCACCCACGAACCGGTCTGCGGCAAGCCGTCGAAGAAGTTGAGCAGGCTGGTCGCGTCGGCGCTCCAAACGCAGTTGACACCGGCACCGATGGAGCGGTCCGTGAAGAACGTGCAACCCTTGAACACGTTGCGGAGCGCCGAGTTGCGGCAGTCCACAGCCGGCCGACGCGCCTGCGACGTGTTAGGATACCAGTTATCGATGATCTGGCACGCTGTGAACGAGTTGGCCACACCACCGCTTATCACAACGCCGGACTCGTAAGACTGATCGAAGCGGCAGCTTGTGAACGTGTTGTTCAGCTGCGTCCCGTTAAAGCCGATGCACACGTTGGCAACTGGTCCGGGTTGGATGTAATGCGTCCCGGAGCCGGCCGACAGGGAAAGTCCGGTCCCGGCAAGCGCACTGTCGCGGTTGGTGTTCAGCCGAACAGTGTTTGCGTCCACCTTGTAGAGCCAGTAACAGGACGCGGCGGACAATCCGGTCGGCAAGGTGCCCGTTGTGGTAACCGTAACAAGGTCGCCGGTCTTGTAGCCGTGCGACGTCGCCGTAACGGTCGAGCCGGAAAAGGTGAAGGCCACCTTGGATGTTCCAAGGCTGGCGCTGTTCCAGATCTGCGAGTTCGCGATGCTGTTCGAGTTGCCGGCAAGCCAAAGGACCGGTCCGGTCCCGCCGCCGTAATTCATGTCGCTAAACGTGCAATCCGCCGTGTCGAACACAACCACGCCATGAGCCGTCCCGCTTGGGTAGCCGTTGAGCCGGCTAATCGCCAAGCCGTTGCACGCATAGACGAGCGCCATATATCCGGCGGACGGCGTCAGGTAACAGCTCTCCACCGTGAAGGCGGCAAGATACTTCAGCTCTAGGCAATTCCCGGAGCTGCGGTTTTCCACGGACAGCCTCCGGATAGAACCACCGTGGTTCCGGTTGTAGATGCTCGCCCCGCTGCCGCTTGTCCGCGGCGTGAGGTTGTAGGTCCCGTCAACCTCACTGCCGTCCACTGACAGCGTCACGCTTGCCGAGGCGCCCACAATTACAGTCGGCGTCCGGTTGTCCTGGAAGCTCATGGACGGGCACTCGCCCTCCAAAGAGACGTTGCCGGGGAGCGACAGCGTGCCGTCCACGCGATACTTGCCGGCCGGCAGGAACAGCGTTCCGCGGTCCGTCGCCAGCTCATCCAACAGAGCCTGAATGGCGGACGTCTGGTCGTCTATCAGCGTTGCTGCGGTCGTGCCAGTAATGTCCGCGCTAACGCTGTCGGGCGACGCAGCCTGAAGCGCGCTGAGCGCCGCTGTCCACAACTTAAAGGCGTAAATCGGCTTCGGAAACTGGAACTGCGCCGTGTTCATTGAACCGGTGCTGAGTTGCACGTTTAACCCGTCGGCCACGGAGCCGGACGTCCACGGCGACGAATGCGAGGACGAAAACGAGAACAGCGAGGTGATGTCCGTGCCGTTGTGGTAAACCTTGAGGGTCGAACCGGACCGCGTGAAGAGCAGGGTGACAACCGTGTTCTCCGCCAATGCGGCAAACGGGTTGCCGGCAGTGGTGAGGAAGCTCGAGGCGGACGTGGCGTCGCCACCGCTCACCGTGGAACCGCCACTCTCCGCACGTAGCATGAACTGGATGTAATTCATGTCCCCGATGCACTGGACCCACCTCTTGCCATAAGTTGTGGTCGGACCCTTGAGCTCCCACAGCGCCATTCCTGTGGAGGTCCAAACAGGGTTTTTGAACGTGACTTGGACGGAAAACGCGCCGCTTCCAATGCTGGCGTTCAGCTGGCGCTGGCTTCCGTAAAGACCGACGCCGTTGCTGTCGCCGGTAACAATTCCGCGGCTCACCGCGTTCTGCCGGTGCAAGTGGGCAACTGTTGCCTCGCTTGCCTCCAACGAGGCGGTTGCCGCCGAGATGCGTGATGCAATGCTCATGATATTGGTTCCACTTCCGCTGCCAGCTCGGCAACGGATTGCTCAAAGCCGGTCAGCTCGTCCAGTCCAACTAACAAAACCGCAGCCGTTGTCTCGGCGTCCCATACGGCACCGCTCTCCACCTCGAGCGTCGCCGTGACGCGCCAGTGCATGTGAGCGACGTAGGTTGCGGACAGACCGCCCACAAAGCGGACCGTTTGATCCGCCTGCCCGTCGCCGAGGTATAGCGGCAAGGTGAACCAGTCCGCTCCGCCGTGGAGCGTGTGCTGGAACACGCCTTCCACAAGCGCGTATTCCGTGTCGTCCAGGAGCCACTGAACGCCGATGGTGCGGTTCGCCCGTGTGAACCGCTGGCGCTGCCGGAAGCGCCCACTGTCCATCGGCGTCCGCAAAACGCTCGGCTCGACCTTGTTTCCAAAGTCGATACTCGGCTGCGGTAGCTCTGTCGGCCACGTGATCATCCTCTTGCCCTTGGGAGGGAGTATGCCTGCTCAATGGCGCGGCTGACAACCCCTCCGCCGCTTCGGATGTCGCGTGCAATAGAATCCCGCGCCTTGGTGATAACCAGCTCCAAAGTCCGCCCGTCGTCCTGTTGCTTTACCTCCACCGAGGCCACGTCCGAAGCGTGGTTGTTAACCACAACGCTCACACGGGTGCCGCCACCGCCGTCCATGGCGTCCGCGGTGCGACGGGCGCTTTGCACGTAGGCGGGACCGCGCACCACCTCGGGACCAGCCTCACCCACAATGCCCATCGCACCGGGCGAAATAAATCCGCCGTGCTCGTATTGCTTGGCCTCCATGATGGTCTGCGCGCCGATGAGTGCGACGCTGGCGTATCCGGTGGCACGGATCAGACTGGCCAAGGGGATGCCGGCAAAGGTGCCACCCTCGGCCAACGCACGGGTTGCGGCGACCTCGGTGTTCACGATCGCCTGTGCAATGGCGACGCCTTTGCTGATGGCGAACGCGGCCTTCTGCGCCGCTCCACCCTTCTCGCCAATCATCTCGAACGTCTTGGCGGTCTCGGAGGCAAAGTTCAGGAGCGCGCCTGTGGCCACCTGAACGCTCCGCTGTTGGATGCGTGCGCGCTGCTTTGCTTCCCGGTCCGCCGTCTCCGTAATCTTGCGCTCCATCTCCTCGGCGTTGCGGATGCTCAGCGTGGCAAACTCCTCCTCGGTTATGGCACGCCGTTCCAGCGCCGCGTCAATAACAGCCTGCC
>Ga0172380_10003217_pt1 | contig 23006 bp, 13 predicted proteins | sample Leawe162metaG_FD_119747 | JGI IMG/M metagenome (GOLD analysis project Ga0172380, IMG submission 119747) | Leachate microbial communities from a municipal landfill in Southern Ontario, Canada - Leachate well 162 metaG | ecosystem: Engineered > Solid waste > Landfill > Unclassified | place...
CAAGCAGGGGTTTGAGAACAGCGTCCTGGTGCATGTGGAACAGGACCCCGTGCGGGGAATCCTTGTCCCGGCCGGAGAATTTATCGCCGGCATAGGCCGCGAGGCGCATGGGAACGCGCGGATCCTTGCGGATTTCCTGCCAGATGGCATCAAGGCGAGGGTCTTTCAGCCTTGTGACGGGATCGCCCGCCCCGAGCCGGCAAACAATGCACATGAGCTGGTAAGGCCTGACTGATAACGGCTTTTGTGAACTTGATGATTTTTTCATCTGATTTAATTACAAAAATATCCACAAAGAAGCACAAAGTTCACAAATTCCTTGTGTTTCTTGTGCATTTTTGTGGCAAAAAATAGTTATGCAACTGGATCATCTCTTTCCTCGCTCGTATTTAAAGTACTCAACCGCGTCCGGCGGCCGGATATCGGTCAAATCGCCGCGGTAGTGGCGGAGGTCTTTAGGCTCGTAGGGATGTTTTGCCATTTCGCCCTCGTCCAGTTCTATGCCCAGGCCGGGGCGGTCCGGGATCAGCATTTCACCGCTGCGGACCGCAAGCTTTTCATCGCAGATTTCCCGGCGCCAGGGAACGTCTTTCAACATTGTCTCCAGGAACATAAAATTCGGGGTGCAGGCCGCCAGCTGCAGGGTTGCCGCGTTCGCCACCGGGCCGGAAGGATTGTGCGGGCAGAAGGGGATGTGATGCGCCTCGGCCATGGCGGCGATCTGGCGCATTTCCATGATGCCGCCGGCGTGGGAAACATCGGGCTGGATGAAATCCGCGCAGCCCAGCCTGAAGAATTCATTATATTCGTAGCGGTTGTAGAGCCGCTCCCCGGCGGCGACCGGAACCCGGCTGCGGCGCTTGACTTCCGCGAGTGCTTCCAAGTCGTCCGGAGGGACCGGCTCCTCGAACCATAGCACGTCGAACTCCTCCAGCGCCCGCGCGATGCGGATGGCGGTCGGCACGTCGAATCGGCCGTGGCCCTCTATCAGGAGCTCCATGTCTTTTCCAACCGCTTCTGCCACGCTGCGGACACAATCAATTGCCCGGCTCAAGCCCGGCTTCGACAGATGCAGCCAGGCCTTGCCGAATGGGTCCCACTTGATCCCCTTGAAGCCGGACTGCCTTGTTTGTTTTGCCTTGGCGGCGAATTTCTCCGGCGTTTTGGCGGGCGCAAACCAGCCGTTGGCATAGCACGGGATGGCGTCGCGAACTTTGCCGCCGAGGAGCTGGTAGACGGGCACGTTCAAATCCTTGCCCTTGATGTCCCAGAGGGCCATCTCTACCCCGGCCAGGGCGCTCATCAGCACCGGGCCCCCGCGCCAGTAGGCGTCGCGGTAAGCGTCGTGGCGGAATGCTTCTATCTTGTGGGGATCCTGGCCGATCAGGGCGCGCTCCAGCTCGCGGATGGCCTGCGCGACGGTCTGCTCCCGGTATTCCAGGGTGGCCTCGCCCCAGCCGTGGATGGCGCGGTCGGTTTCAACCTTGCAGAAAACCCAGTTGGTGCGGTAGCAGTGGCAGATAAACGTCTTAACGGCCGTTATTTTCATTTTTTTGTCCTTGTGCTTCTGGCGAAGGCCAGCACTCCCAGCGGCGGCAGCGTAATTTCCCCGCCCGGGACAACCGCCTTGCCGGTTTCCAGGTCAAACCAGCCTTTCCCGGACCCGCGTATTTTCAGCCTGAATGTTACCGGGGCTTCGTTATGGTTGAGCGCGATATAGATGATACCATGTTTGCCTTCAAGGCGGCATATTTCCACACCCGTTGCGTCAAGTGCCTTGCCGTCGATTATAACCTGCGCCGTCCGGCGCGCTCCCGATTCAAGCACGGTGCGGCGGAGAAAAGCGGCGGTTGCATCCTCGGGCTTGTCAAGGTACTGGCGGAAGACCTCGGTGCCGGCGATGATTGCCTTGCCCCTGCCGAAACGGTTTTCCACAATGGCCGCACGGCCGTCCGCGTAAGATGCAACTGCCTTGCCGGTTATGAGTTCATAGGCGTGCCAGAGGAAGAACACATTGGAGCGGGCGCCATCCGGATAAACAACATCGGGCGCGGACTCACGCCCCTCGCGGTCGCGGGTGCGGGCGCCGAACACCTTGTCGAGCCCGTATATCGGCGCATGCCCGGAGAGGAAATTGTTTTCGTCCTTGAACGCAAACGGGCTTTCGGCGACCAGAGTTCCCCCGCTGGCCACGTATTTACGCAGGATATCCGCGATTTCGGGCGTCATGTTCTCAATCATCGGCAGCAACACCACTGCGTATTTGCCGATGTCATCCAGGTTGTGCTCGGCCAGGCCGTCGGCGGCGATGTTCATGTCCCAGAGCAGCTTGAAGGCGCCCTTCCTGCTTTTGAACACCTGGTCCATTTCGGCGTGGTTCCAGTATCCGGGGCCGGCGCTGACGTGCGTGGCAAATGCCAGGCGCGTGAGGCCGTCGGCAACCAGCACCCCCGCTCCAGGCTTTGGAAAGCAGTTGTTGATAAGGCGCGCGTGGCGGTTGAAGACTTTTGCCATGCCGGCATGGTGTTTAGCCCGGCGGGTGGGGGAGCCATCCCAGGCCATCAGGTTGAAGTTGCCGACCTGGTTGTCGGAGATCCGGCTGCGGTAATTCCAGCACACGATTGACTTGGCGTTGTGGCCTACCGCCAGCCAGTTGTTCAGGCGCCGCTGGGCTTCCGTGATCATGTAAAGGTTCGGGCCGGCCTCGGTTTCCAGGACAAGCGTGCGCCGGTGTTTTTCCCGAGAGTACCAGCGGAATGAATCAACCTGCATGGCCTTGAGGAAGGGCGTGAGGCTCCTGCACTCGCCGTGGGCAACGGTGTAATAGGAGTAACCCATTATGTCGAGCGCCTTGCAGACCTCGCTCATCCTGATGAAGGCCAGGTGGCCTTCGACGCCGTGACCGACGCATATGTTGGCTGTGGTGGGATGGCGGTGCGGGTCGTTTTCCTTGATGATCCGGTTCACCGCCAGCATGGAGTCCGTCATGCGGAATTCGCTGAACTCCTGCCAGTCGCGCCAGGCGTTTAGCCCGCCGTCGCGGAACCCGACGCCTGAAGGCGGCAGGACCTGCTCCCAGGAATCATACTCCAGTGGAAACTCGGATCCCCAGAGGCGGTTGATTTCGTCCAGGCTGCCCTTGTATTTTTCCTTAAGCCAGGCGCGGAAGCGCGCGGCCGTGGCCACGCAATAGCAGGGGCTTAAGCCCGGCTCGTTCCAGACCATCCAGCCGGCAGTGGCGGGGTGGGCGGCATAACGCCGGACCGCGCGGGCGATGAAAGCAAAGGCCTTTTCGCGGTAAATTTCATCGTCCAGGCAGACACACACGCGGGAGTTATTGTGGCCTTCGGTAATGCGCGGATCATATTGAGTGGCGTGGACCTGGTATACCCTTGCCAGCCACGGGGGCGGATAAATCCCCTGCAGGCAGTCGAAGACGCCGCCCACGTTGAGAAGAACACTTATGCCGTGCTTTTTTGCCAGTCCCATGAAAAAATCCTGCTTGCTGAAGTCATCCACCCCTTCCCGGCGCTCGATCCGGTCCCAGGGGACAAAAATGCGGGCGATTGTGAAGCCCATCTTTTTCATCGCGGCCAAATCCCGGCCCCATTCCTTCACGGGCCAGTCCATGGACTTGGCGTAGGGGGCGCAGGAAGCACCGTAGAGGAAATTGTTTTCGGTGATCAGGTTATGCATGATATTCTTCTCCATAAATTTCGCGGCGGCAGCTCGTGCTACGTAGCGAAAGAAGTCTTCGCTTACTTCGCAGAGTAGTAAGCGCCGCGGCTACAACTATTCATATTCCTGTAGCCGCCCCGCTCAGTCGGGGCGTCTTGTATTATTAGTTTTGTAACCACGCGGCTCCGCCTGCCCTCCGTAGTCCGTCAACTGACGGACTCAGGAGGGTCGGTGTGTTACGGCGCATACCACATGCCTCCGTTGATGTTGATGGTCTCGCCGGTGACATACCCGTTCCGGATTGCGAACAGGACCGCGTCCGCGATTTCTTCCATCGTTGCCCCGCGCCCGAGGGGGATGCGCGCCTTTTCGCGCGCCATCATTGCGGGTGTCAGGCGCTTGTTGATGTTCTCAGTCACGACCATGCCCGGGGCCACCGTGTTGGCGGTGATGCCCAGGGAAGCGCCCATTTCGGCGAATGCCCGGGTTATGCCGTGCATGCCCAGTTTAGAAACGCCGTACGCCACCATGGAAGGCTCGGCCGGGATAAAAGCACGGACCGATGAAATGTTGACAATGCGGCCCCATTTTTTTCCTTTGGCCTGCTTCAGGAAATAGAATGAACACAGATATGCCCCTTTCAGGTTGACGGACATGACCTTGTCCCACCATTCACCCTCCGTCATTTCCGGCGTGCGCCGGTAGGGATCGATGCGGGCGTTGTTTACCAGGATGTCCACCCCGCCTGTTTGCCGGAGCCCGGCAAAAATCGCCGCAACCGCTTTTTCGTCGGAGACGTCCGCGCTGAAATGCGATGCTTTTCCCCCGGCCCTTTGAATTTCCCCGGCCACGCCCTTTGCCCTGTCATTGCCGGGGACGTCGTTGACCACGACCCGGCACCCGCAGCGCGCCAGCGCCAGGGCGATAACCCGGCCGAGCCCCTGGCCGGCGCCGGTGACCAGGGCCGTTTTGCCTGACAGTTCTTTTTTGGATTTCATTTCAATCCTCATTTCACCTTGAACATCATGCCGCGGGGGTGGAGCTCGTAGCATCCCATGTCCGCCCGGGCGGAAAATTTGTCAATGCGGTTGCGGTTGTCCAGATCGAGCGCACCATTCATCCATGACTGGTTGATGCCGGCGTTAACGCAGGGCGAATGGGGATATAGCCGATAATTTCGGTTTAAGAAATCGGCAAACATCGGCGCCTGGTTAGTGATGTTGCCGGACCCTATGAAAATCACATTGAGGGCGTTGGTCGTGCATGCGCAATCGCATGTCACCGTGCTACCGTAGGCTGTGTGCCTGTTCATGTTACAGCTTACACTCGCATCGGTCACGTTGCTGAACACGATCGAATTGGTGACAAAAACCGAGCCGTTGCCAAAAAAATAAATTCCACCAGCCCAGCGCCCGCGGTTGCTGACAATGGTGCAGCTATCCACCTGGAAACCCGTGCCTGCATAGTAAGCGCAACCCCCGCCGCCGCGGTCGCCTGTGCCGAAAGAGGTATTTTCTGCAACAAGGCAATTGCGCATCAGGGTCGGAGTGCATACGCCCCCGCCAAACTCGTAAGCGATGTTGCTGACCACTTCGCTGTTGTATATCACGCCGCCGTAAACTCCTCCTCCGCCGTCATACATGTAGCGCGACCATGCCAGGTTCTGCTTTATCCGGCTGTTCCAGATCTGGGCGCCTTGGATCAGGGCCGCGCCGCCGCCGCGTCCGGTGCTGACGGTGGAGTTGCCATGGACCGCATTGCCGATCAAGTCGCAATTTGTGATAATAGTGTTAGCAAAACGCGCCGCTACGCCGCCACCCTGGCCGTTTGTAATCGAATTCCCGGTTATCAGGCAGTTGCGCAAAGTGCCGGCCGTCATGAAAACTCCTCCTCCGCCGCTGAATTGATTGGCATCGTGGATGCGGAACGCGTTGGTAATGGTAAATCCCTCCACCAGCGCGGCGGCGTCGTTCAATACAAAACAGCGGTTGGTGTAAAAGGGGTAATTACCGTTGACTATCGTGGCATTGCGCCTGGAGATTCCGTCCGGCCAGCTCCGCAGTATAAGGTTGGCAATGGTGATCTGATTGGTGAGGTAATATGTGCCGTTGGAGACCCAGACCGTCTCTCCGGCCAAGGCGGCATTTACGGCCCATTCAAGGTTCGTGGCCGCCCCGGACCAGGTAATGAACTTGTTGGCAAAATCATTCGTGCCCGCCAGCGACACGTAGCGGTCGGCGGCGCTGAGGACAGAAGCTGCGCCAAGAAAAGCGGACAGAATTAATAATTTTTTCATGGTAAACCCAATCATGTTTAAAAGCGCATTTCAAACAACTATTTTCTCTACCACGCGGATAAATTCCCGAGCCGCGAGAGCTCGGCGAACATCATCTTGCCGGTCGGGGATACTGCAAAAAGTTCCGGCGCACCGCCGGCGAGGCGGGTGCGGCAGACATTAATGCCCCAGGGAGATATCTTGCCGGGACCGGTCGCGCCGAAATCCTTCGTCGGGATGAGGATTTCCGCGGTCCAGCAGTCTTTTTCCCTTTTCACCGCAGCCTTGACTCCGGGATTCCAGAGGACGGGGAGCGTATCGCGCGTGATGATGGTCACATCCTGGCTTTCATCATATATTTTTCCTTCTGAATTGACGACGATCTTGAAATAAGACCGCTCCGGGGTCTCGATGTAGATTTCAATCACGTCGTCGTTGAAAATATTGGGGTCGTCATGGTCGGCCTGGGCTTTTGCTTTTACCTGGTCCATCCGGCTTTCCTCGCAGGCTACGCCAACCACCAGGTTGGATTTGTCGGGCGTAAAGGTGAATGATACCTTTGTGCGGTTTTTTTCCGGCTTCTGGCCGGTCACAAGGTCGCCCATTGCATACCATTCCCTCCGCCACTCCCGGTTATCGCCCCAGAAAGGCTTGGTGAGGTCGCCGTCAAGTTGAACCGGAAGGCTGACGATGTGCCCGCGCAGGTCCGGGCCGGTGCGTTTCATTCCGGCCAGGGCCGACTTCAAGGGCTGCATTTCATCCTCGATCTGGAAAATGCGCTGGTCAAAAACTGAATTTTTGCCGGCTTTTTCACGGGCGCGCTTGAGTATATCGAAATAGCGCTCCACGTCTTCCTTCTGCAGGAATCCGTGCCCGGCGCTGGCAAGGCTCCTCGACTTCGGCCGCATCCAGACCTCCTCGGCAAACTCGTAAAATTCCTTCATTTCTTTTTTAGCCGGCCCAAAATAGAGTTCGTAATATTCCTCCAGCATCTTGAGCCTGTCCATGTCGGGGTCCCAGTAGAGCTTGCCCTGCCAGTAATGCGTCATGTGCGAGAGGCCCGGGCAGGCCAGGCGCCATTTGCCGCTTTCGTCGGAGTTGGCGGCCTCGATGTTCTTGCCCTCGCAGACTCCCCTGAGGGTCTGCATGTCCTCCTGCAGGATTTTCGTGAAGAAAACCGGGTAGCGCGGCCGGCCGTAGTCGTAGTAGTTGTAATAGTCGTAAACATAAAATTTTCCGGAGGTCAGCATGGAAAGCCACTTGGCGCGCAATTCCAGGGCGGCTTTCTGTTGCGGCAACATCAGCTGGGAGGTTCCCTGCTGGCCGAAATACATGGCGATATTGTCCGGCAGCTTGTCGAGGCCGGAAGGGGGCTCCGCGTAGGGCTCGTAGGACCAGCAGACCAGGTATTTGTCTGGATTTGATTTCTTGAGCTCCTTCGCGGCCCACAGCCAGTAGTCCCAGATGTAGTCCGAATATCTGCCCCAGTATGAACGGTCAGGGCGGCTCCAGACCTTGGCGTCACGCTCGTCAATCTGGCCGAGGCCGTCGGTCGGCATGAGGTCGAAGGCGACGAGCCCGGGATAGGCTTCGAACGTTTTCCGGAGAAAATTCATCGATGACTTTCGGAAGTTTTCGTTGCTGAAGCGCGGCACGCCGCCCTTGAGGCTCCCCAAGCGCTTGCCGTTTACCTCCGCAAAATATTCGGGGTGCTCGGCCTTCTGCTCGGGGGGGCCGATGATGGAGTGCGTGGCATGCGCGCCCCCGTACAGGTAGGAGGATCCGTATTTAAGGCGCTTGAACCACAGGAGACCTTCGTCATCGGACCCCATTATCCAATGGTAAGTAGTCTGACGGATCGGGAACACAGGCTCCTTTTTCAGGGCCTGCTCAGGCACGGAGATCGTTTTCCTGGCGGGCACCACCGTGCCGTTCATGTACGGCATATAGAATCGAACCCCGAGCTGCTCGAGGAATTCGGACGTGGCGTAAAGCGTGGCGGTGGCGTCAAATGGTAAAATGCCGAGGTTTCTGTTAAATGGTTCAGCAACAGGCACCGAGTATTTTTCCCCGGCAAAGGCCCACCAGTTGCTCAGCCCCTGGCCGACGTGTAAGTAGGGGAACGGCTTGCGCTGCTCGTCGCGCCCGATCAGGACGATATAATTATCCTTCGCGATGATCTTGAATCCGCTGACCTGCAAATCATCCGTGGTCACTCCGAGTTTCTTGGTGAACTCACTTGGCCCCACATAAACGTGGAACTTAAACTTGTCTGACGGCGCGTTGGTGATCTCGAGCATGGCGCCGGACATTTTTTCAACGTATTCCTGCACATCATTGGCCGCGATCTTGACGCTGGACAATGCGTTTGTCTCCACCACGATATCCGCCAGGGGCTGGTTGTTCTTGACAAGTTCAACGTCAGCGCACGCATGGCTGATCATTGCCAGCGATACCAGCCCTGACAACAGTTTTTGAATTTTATTTTGTAATATCATTCTCATAATTATAAAAGTTATACTTCTTCTCCCCGCATGACTTAGGCGGATCAATCCGCCTGCGGCGGATAAAGTCAGCGCACCTTGAACATCACTCCCATGGGATGATGCTCATAGCAGCCCATGTCAGCCCGGCCGGAAAATTTGTCAATGCGCGAAACCCCGTCCAGGTCGGTGGAGGAATACATCCATGGCAGGTTCAGGCCGGTATTTATGCATGGCGATTCGGCAGTCAGGCGGTAGTTGCCTCCGTTGAAATCGGCGAAGACGGGTGAGCTGGTGATGTTGCCGGCATTCATTAAAATCATTTTAACATTGGTGATCGCGCAGCAATTATAACATCTGAAACCAGGGAATGGCTGGTCTGTATTAAAATTATAACTGTAATTTGACTGGGCGATTACGTTGAAAAAATCCGAAGTGCCGGCATAGGTTCTCCAAATCCCGCCGGTCCTGTTGCTGACTACTGTGCAATTTTCAACCGTGTTGCTTTTTGTCGGACCGTTGTCAAAAAATGACATGCCACCGCCACGTCCGGCTGAATTCTGTGCAACCAGGCAATTGCGAACGGTGCTGTTCTGAGCGGCATAAAGCATGAAAAAACCTCCGCCTTCGTAGGCGGCGCTGTTGCTGATGAATGTGCTGTTGTTTATGCACGGGCCGGTTGATTGTTGGGAAAGCAGCCCGCCGCCGCCGTTGTAAACCGTGTTTTGCAAGACCCGGTTTTGCGTGAAGCGGCAGTTCCATATCTGTGCCGCATTCTGGATATATGCTCCTCCGCCGTACTTGTGGGCGCAATTCCCGATAAAGATGCAATTGGTGATGATGCCGTAAACCGCGCAGTTGGCGTAAACTCCGCCTCCTCCGCCTGTATTTGTTACGTTGTTGCCGGTCAGAAGGCAGTTGCGCAGGATGCCGCCGGTCATAGAGACACCACCGCCATGCTGGTTGTTGGTCCCCGGGAAGCCGTTGGTAATCGTGAAGCCTTCCACGACTGCGCCGGTGTGCGTCATGTAAATACAGCGGTTGGTGACCGGCTTGCCGTCGAAGTTGTTGCCGTTGATGACGGTGTTAGTATAAGTGCCACTGAAGCTTTTGAGGGTGATGCCGCTGGCGATGTCAACCTGGTTGGTCAGGTAGTAGGTGCCGTTGCTTACCCAGACCGTCTCGCCGGCCAGGGCGGAATTGACCGCCAACTGGATATCCGTGGCCGCCCCGGACCAGGTAATGAACTTGTTGGCAAAATCGTTCGTGCCCTCCAGGGAGACATACCTGTCGGCTGCCGGCAGGGCGGCGCAAAGCTGGGCCAGGAACAGGGTCAATATCGTTTTAACATTGCCGCGCGAGTGTTGGATGTGAAGCATGATTATTTTCCTCCCCTGACCGGCCACACGTAGCCCGATCCGGTCCGCTCGTTATCGGGGCTTATTTGGCCGGAACATCCCTGGGGGGTTATGAGCCACGCGCCGCCCGGCTCGCCCGCGGTGGTCGTGGTCGCCCAGTAGTAGCAGGGGCCGTTCAGGTATTCCATTACGCCCGTGAAGGGATCCCATGTCTTCCACCGGGCATCCCCGGCGGATTTTGACAGCTCCCACTCGGAGCGCTTCGCCTCAATTAGACCGGTCATCTCCTTGAAGCTCGGCAGGCGCCAGCCGGTTAAACCATCGTGGTTCAATTCCTTGCAGAAAGCCGCGGCCTGCGCCCAGGTCATTTTGTTTGTGCCGGTGAGGCTGGCCTTGCGGGCCCAGGTGAGCCCGGTCAGGTTGTCCAGCACGCAGTTTGTCTTGCCGGCCGGGACGGAGAAGCGCGGGGAAGGAAGGCCTTCTTTTTTCGCATCTTTTTCATCCGCCGCCAGCATGCCGGCCGAAATGACCATAGTAACCGCAATCCACATTATCTTTTTCATGTATTCTCCTATGATGATTGTCTGCTTCTTCGTCTTGTTTCTGTTCCAAGTGGCTCGAATTTGGTTCGCAAAACGCGTCAGCGATTCCGGCCCATCTATCCCGTTGCCGCCCTCGCGCATCCGCGAGGATAGCGCTTCGGACGACGCCGGTATATCTGGGCCGGACTTGCTTTGCTTTTACGAATCCCGATGCGCTTCGCGATCGGGACACCAAATTCGACCCACGCCAACATCCGGCTTCGCTCAGAGCTACGCCGGAACAAATCATTGACGCGCCAGCTGTCTGCTAGGAGAGCATTAGTCGCTCCCCGCAGCATGCGGACATTCGCGCCGTTTTAAGTCTTTACCAATACAAAGCTCGGAACATCCTCAAGCACCCATTTGTTCTTCAGTATCTTGTAAATAATGCTCAGAAACTTCCGGGCTAATGCAATAATCACTTTTTCCGTCACGCGATCCGCCGGTAATGAGCCTGCAGTAGAACCGGTTTAATACCGGCTAAAATTCTCCTGTTTTTTCTACTATGTGCCTTCCTTCCGGCCTACTTCACGATCAATTCGCCGAACTTCAAGGGTACGTGGAAGTTCATTTCCCCCGTGGGAGAGAAGGCAGCGCATTCCACCTCCTTGCCCCTCTGGCGCGTGCGGTTGACGTTGAAATACCACGGCGCGCCGGCCTCCGGTTTCTTGCCGTTGATCTTTTTCAGGGGATCGAGCCCGCCTTCCTGCCAGTCCGAGGCGGGAATGCGGATTTCCACGCTCCAGAAAGTGTCACCGGTGAATGTCGCCAGTTTGGCGTCGGAAGACCACTTGCTGTCGATCCCGGTCGCCCTGTCCAGGTCGATCAGGGCGCCGGCCGGGTTGAGCACCACCTGGTAATAGGCGTGGGCCGGCGTCTCTATCTGGAGCTCGATCACGTCGCCGTTGAATATGTTGGCGTCCTCGTTCTTGGTGGTCGTGATCCTCAGCCCCTGCAAGTCGGCATCCTCGCAGCGGATGCCAAAGACGATCGAGCGGTCGTCGCACCAGGCCACCTGGAAGTAAGTTTTAGAGACCAGGGGGTTGCCCGTGACCAGCTCCTTCAGCTCGTAAACGGGGGCGTCTTTCCAGAATGGCTTGTCAAGCCGCCCGTCCAGCTTGAGGTCGGTGAGCTTGCGTTCGACCGCCAGCGCCTGCGGGACTCCCTTCCGGCCGTGGGCGATTTTGTCGCGGTGGGGCTTCATGGCCTGGCAGAATTCAGTCATCAGTCCGACACGCTTGCCGTAGACCTTATCGCCCGCGGCTTTCCGTGCTTTCTCCAGCAGCTCCAAGGCCTTGTCGATCGGCTCGGGCTTGGATTTCATCAGCGGCCAGTTCTTTTCGGAATACTCGATGAATTCCTTCATTTCCTTCGCCGCCGGCCCGTAGAATTTATCGTAATATTCGTCGAGCAGGGCGTTGATGTCCTGGTCCGCGTCCCAGTAATAACGGGCCGTGACGTAAACGTTCAGGTGGTTGAAAATCGGCGCGTGCATGTCAACGACGTCCGCCCCGTAGCCCTGCGTGAGCTCGATGAACTCACCCTGCGACAGCCCCTTGAGGGAGCCCAGGTCCTCCGCGATCAGGCGCGGGAAGAAAACCGGCATGCCCGCCGTGGCCGTGTTCGTGCGGCTGTGGAGGTAATGCCCGCCCGAGATCATGTTGCCCGGGGCCACCTTCGCCGCATATTCCCTGCGGATTTTCAGAAGCTGCTCGCGGGTGGCCGGGTCGCGCGCCATGGGCACCACCACCATCACGTTCGGGCTGAATTTATCTATTTTTTCCGGCGGCAAAACGTAGGAGCCGTAAACGCCGTTGACGATTTTCCGGTCCGGGTGGGTCTTGTAGACCTCGATCGCCACGCGGTTGACGAAATCCCAGACGTAATCCGACATGACGCCATCCCATCCCCGCACGGGGGTATCCTTGCCCTTGCATAAATCGCACTGGCACAGGCTGATGTAGGCGTCCTGGGGCATCATGCCGACCGTGGGCTTGTCGGGGTAGATGTCGAAGACCGCGCGGGCGTAATTTACCGCGGATTCAAACAGGCCCGTGGAGGAAAGGCACGGGTATCCCGCGCCGCTGACTCCGATGCTCCGCTTGCCGTCGTAGAGGGCGTAATATTCCGGGTGGGCCTCCTTGGTTTCCTTCCGGCCGTGCACGTTGATAAGCCCGTGCGGCCAGTCGTCGCTGACGCTGGCCGGGGAGGGATCCAGCCCGATGCGCAGGCGGTAAAGGAGAGCGTCGCGCGAGCCATACCAGAAAGCCGGGGAATAATTGCCCAGGTCGCGGTAGGGGAAATCGGGGCGGACTGTCTTGTCAAGCGGGGCTATTGCAATCGTCTTTTTTTCAGGAACAACTTCGCCCAGGTCGCCCGGCATGTACCAGCGCACGCCCAGGCTCCGCAGGAATTCATAGACCGCGTTCAGCGATCCGCGCTCGTCATAGTCATTCATGCCGAGCGTCGGCCCGAACCTGCCCTGCGAGCTGTTGACGGGATTTACCCACTTTTCGCCCGTGCGCGCGTCCCAGCGCTCGGTGTCCTTGGCATTGCGCGGCGCGAACTCCGGGGGTACGTAATCCTTGTCATGGCCGATCAGGATGATGAAGTCCTTGCCTGATACCATGCGGAATGCGCCGAACTTGAGATCCTTGCCGGTGATTTTCAGGCGGCCGGTATAGGCGCTTTTGCCGACGTAAATGTGAGCGGGAACATCCTTGGCGGGGGCGGTGACAACCGGCAGCTTCGCCCCGCTGATCTTGAAGATGTATTCCTGCAGCTCCATCGCGGCCAGCTTCACCGCCCGCGGCGGCTCGGCTGCAATCACTATGTCGGCCAGGGGCTTGCCTTCCCTGACAATTTCAAAATCGGCTCGGCCGACGCCGGCTGCCGTGGCAGAGATCAATCCGGCTAAAAACAGACTGAATATTTTGTTCATTATTCCTCCTCGTTTCTGCGTTTCCGATGTTATTTTTATTGAAAATAAATATTGCCAAGTTTTGTCAGTTCGGCAAAAGCCGGTTTGCCGGTAGGCGACAAGGCAAAGTATTCGGCCGGGCCGCCCGCCCGGCGGATGCGGCCGACGTTGATGCCCCAAGGGTAAACTTTTGTCGGGCCAAGTGTTCCGAAATCTTTCGTCGGGATCAAAATTTCCGCCGTCCAGCGGTATTTTTCCCTCCGGACCGAGGCCTTGACCCCGGGGTTCCATAGGACCGGCAGCGTATCCCGCGCAACTATGGTGGCGTCCTGGCTTTCATCCAGTACCGCGCCGTTTGAATTTACGGTTATTTTGAAGTAAGAGCGCTCGGGTGTATCAATCAGAATTTCGATAGCATCGTCGCTGGAAATGTCGGGGGCGTCGTTTTCAGTCGCTTTCGCGCTGATATTTTCCATCCTGCTTTCATGGCAGATCACGCCAACCACAAGGTTGGAATTATCAGGCGTCATGCGGAACGAAACCGAGGTGCGGTTTTTGTCGGGCTCCTGCCCGGTTATCATGTCCTTCATGGCATACCAGGCGTAATGGTCCCGGCCGCCCCAGAAAGGCTTGGCCAGGTCGCCGTCGATCGCGGGCGGCTCGTTATTCACCCAGCCTCGGAACGCCGGACCGGAGCGTTTCATGTTCGGGAACAGTTTCTTCAGGGGCTGCATTTCGGATTCAATAAGGGCGATGCGCTTGGCGTGGACAGAGTCTTGTCCGGCCTTGTCCCGCGCGCGCTTGAGTATGTCAAAGTACCGCTCAACATCCTTCTCCTTCAGGAATCCGCTCGCGGCGGAAATGCTGCGCGATTCAGGCCGCATCCAGACTTCCTCGGCGAACTCGTAGAATTCCTTCATCTCTTTTTTCGCCGGTCCAAAGTAAAGCCCGTAATATTCCTCCAGCATTTTCAGCCGGTCCAGGTCGGGATCCCAAAAGAGCTTGCCCTGCCAGTAGTGCAGGAGGTGGGTCAGTCCCGGGCAGGCCACCCGGTGGCCTTGCTTGGTAAGCTCGCTTGCTATTTCGATGTTCTTGCCCTCGCATGCGTCCTTGAGGGCCTGCATGTCCTCCTGCAGGAGCTGCGTGAATACCACCGGGTAGCGCGGGCATTGTTCGTCCCGGTAGAACAGATAATAATCATAAATGAATAATTTTTTTGAGGTGAGCATGGCCATCCAATGCCTGCGCAGCTGGTCGTTATTCTTTTTGTTTAAAAATGACGTGAAGGTGTTCTGGCAGAGGTACAGGGCAACATTGTCCGGGAGCTTGTCGAGGCCCGAGGGCGGCTCCATGTAGGGGGAATAGGACCAGCCCACGAGGTATTTATCGGGGCAGACTTTCTTGAGCTCCTTGGCCGCCCAGAGCCAGTAATCCCAGAGGTAATCCGAAAACTGGCTGTTATAGCCCCGTTCCGGGCGGTGCCATATTTTTGCGTCGCGCTCGTCAATCTGGCCCAGCCCGTCGGGCGGCATCAGGTCAAAGGCGACCAGGTACGGATACGCTTCAAAGGTCTTGTTCAGGAAGTTGATCGATGTTTTCCGGAAGCTTGCGTTGCAGAAGCGCGGCACGCCGCCTTTCATGCTGCCCAGGCGCTTGCCGTTCACCTCGGCGAAATATTCGGGATGCTCGGTCTTCTGCTCCGGGGGGGCGATGATGGTGTGTGTGGCATGCGCCCCGCCGTAAAGATAGGATGAGCCGTATTTGAGCCGCTTGATCCATTTCAGAGCGCTGCCGTCAAGCCACTGCGCATAATAGGCGAACTGGCGGATGGGGAAGGCGGGCGCCTTGCTCAGTGTTTGCTCCGGCACGGAGATGGTTTTCTTTTCCGGGATGACCGTGCCATGTTCGTAGGGCGCGTAAAAGCGCACCCCGAGCTGCTCCAGGAGCTCCGAGGAGGCATAGAGGGTGGCCGTGGCATCGTAGGGGTAGAAACCCACCTTGCTGTTTATGGGAAGATGGTAAGGCACGCCGTATTTTTCGCCGGCGAACTTCCACCAGTTGGTCAGGCCTTCGCCGTGGTGGGAGTAGGGGAAAGGCTTGCGCTGCTCATCACGGCCGATCAGAACGACGTAATTGTCCTTGGCGATAATTTTGAATCCCTCGGGTTTTAGGTCGTCGAACGTAATTCCGAGTTTCTTCGTAAAATCACTTGCTCCAACATAAACATGAAACTTAAACTGGTCTTTAGGCTCCGCGACGATTTCCAGCTTTGCCCCCGACATTTTTTCGATGAATTCCTGCAGGTCATTGGCCGCCAGCTGAACGCTGGAAATGGCGTTTGTTTCCACCACGATATCCGCCAGCGCCTTGCCATCCTTGACAAGTTCAACGTCCGCGCACGTATGGCTGATCATTGCCAGCGCCACCAGCCCTGCCAACACTTGTTGCATGTTGCGCATGATTATTTGCCGTCCCTGACCGGCCAGACGTAGCCCCGCCCGTTTTCACTCTCGGAGCTGATGTTCAGAGTCGAACTCCTGGCGGACACGAGCCACGGGCCGCCCGGCTCGCCCGCCGTGGTCGTGGTGACCCAGTAATAGCAGACGCCGTTCAGGTATGTCTTGACGCCCTTGAACGGGTCGCTTTCCTTCCACCTTTCCGTCCCGGCCGCGTTTGACAGGGCCGGATCCTTGAAGCGCTTGTCCATGAGGCTGAAGAATTCCTTGAAGGTCGGCAAGCGCCAGCCGGACAGACCGGCGTAGTCGAGGTTTTTGCAGAAGGCAACGGCCTCGGCCCAGGTCATCTGGTTGGTGCCCGCGAGGGAGGCGTTGCGGGCCCAGGTGAGCCCGGTCAGGTTGTCCAGCACGCAGTTTGTATTGGCCTGGACCGTGAAGCGCGGGGAAGACAGGGCGGGACCATCCTGTTGTCCCGGGTTTTTCTTTTCTTCCGCTGATAGTATTCCCGCTGCCGCGGCCAGCATGAATGTCATCCATATTATCTTGTTCATCGCATTCTCCTGTTTGAAATAGCCGACTCCAGCCAAAGGCTGGTCCGCCTTATGGCGGAAAAGTCGGCTCTACGTTATAAAATCCAAATTATATGTAGAGCCGGTTTAATGCCGGCTGAAATTCTCCTGTTTTTTCTAATATGTGCCTTCCTTCCGGCCTACTTCACGATCAATTCGCCGAACTTCAATGGCACGTGGAAGTTCATTACCCCCGTGGGAGAAAAGGCCGAGGCCTCCTCCTTGCCGCCCTTGAACCGCGAGCGGCATACTTCAAAATACCAGGGCGCGTCCGCCCCCGGCCTCTTGCCGTTGATCTTTTTCAGGGGATCCAGCCCGCCCTCGATCCAATCGGAGGTTGGTAGGCAGATTTCCAGGCTCCAGAAGGTGTCGCCGATATGACTTCCAATCTTAGCTTCCGAGGACCAGAGGCTGTCAATCCCCTCTTTCCGGTCAAGGTCGATCAGGGCCTTGGCCGGGTTGACCACGACCTGGTAATAGGCGTGGGCCGGGGTCTCGATCTGCAGTTCCAACAGGTCGCCGTTGAATATGTTGGCGTCCTCGTTGTTCGTGGTCGCGATTTTCAGCCCCTTCATGTCGGGCTCCTCGCAGCGGATGCCGAAGACGATCGACCGGTCATCGCACCAGGCCACCTGGAACGTCGTTTTGGCTTCAGGCGGCTTGCCCGTGACCAGCTCCTTCAGCTCGTAAACCGGCGCGTCTTTCCAGAATGGCTTGTCAAGCCGCCCGTCGAGCTTCAGGTCTATCCTCTTGCGCTCGACCGCCACTGCTTGCGGCACGCCCTTGCGGCCCTGGGAAAGTTTTTCACGCAGCTTCTTCATGGGCTGGACATAGTCGACTATCAAATCAATGCGCCGGCCGTAAACCGTCTCGCCCGCCGCCCGGCGGGCCTTGTCCAGCAGCTCGAAGGCCTTGTCGATCGGCTCCACCTTGGACTTCATGAGCGGCCAGTTCTTTTCGGAGTATTCGATGAAGTTCTTCATCTCCCCGGCGGCGGGACCGTAGTAGAGCCGGTAGTATTCCTCCAGCATCTTGTCCACGTCCTGTCCGGCATCCCATAAGAAGCGCGCCGTGAAGTAAACGTTGAGGTGATTGAAACCCGGGGCATGCATGTCGTCGGGGCCCTGGGAAAGCTCGTCAAATTCTCCCTGCGATACCCCCTTCAGCGAACGCAAGTTCTCCGCGATGCCATGCGGCAAGTAAATCGGGATGCCTTCCGTGTCGCACCCCGGCCTGCTGAAGAGGTAGTAGAATGAAGAATACAGGTTGCCCGGCGCCAGCTTGTCCTGCCACGATTTCCGGAACTCCAGGACCTTCTTGCGCTTTTCAGGATCGGTGAACCCGATGCGTTCCTCGTCAACAAAAATGGCGACGTTCGGGCTGAATTTATCGATTTTCAGCGGAGGCAGATAATACGATCCGTAAGCCGAGTTGACCACTTTCCTGTCCGGATGGGTCTTGTATACTTCGATGGCCACGCGGTTGACGAAATCCCAGACATAGTCCGACATCACCCCGTTCCAGCCCCGCTCCGGGGTGTCCTTGCCCTTGCACAGCTCGCACTGGCACAGGCAGATATAAGCATCCTGCGGCATGACGCCGATGGTCGGCTTGTCGGGGTAAATATCAAAAACCATGCGGGCGAAATTGACGGTGGAGTCGAACAATCCCTTGGAGGACAGGCAGGGGTGCCCGGCGCCCTTATCGCCGATGCTCCGCTTGCCGTCGTACAGGGCATAATACTCCGGGTGGGCCTTTTTAGTCTCTTCGCGGCCGTGCACGTTGTTGAGCCCATGCGGCCAGTCGCGACCCATGTTTGCCGGCGACGGGTCAAGGCCGATGCGCAGGTGGTAAAGAATGGCATCGCGCGAGCCGAAGTGAAAACCGGGCGAGTAGCTGCCCAGGTCGCGGTAGGGGAAATCGGGATGGACTTCCCGGTTCAGGTCGGGGATGATAATGTTTGCCATTTTAGCCGGCAGGATTTCGCCCAGATCGCCCGTCATGTACCAGCGCACGCCCAGGCTCCGCAGGAGCTCATAGACCGCGTTCAGCGAGCCGCGTTCGTCAAAATCGCATATGCCGGCCGCCGGGCTATAGGAGCCTTCCCAACCGCGCATGGGATTTACCCATTTCTCGCCGGTGCGTTCATCCCAGAGCTGGAGATCTTCGGGCTTTCGAGAACCGTAGAGGGGCGGTATAAAATCCCTGTCCCGGCCGAGCAGGACCAGGTAATTCGGGCCGGAGACGATGCGGAAAGCGCCGTATTTCAATCCATCGCCACGGATGTCAAGCTTGTCGGTAAAAGCGCTTTGGCCGACGTAAATATGGACAGGGAAATCCTTCCCGGGCGCGGTGGCAACCGGCAGCTTGGCCCCGCTGATTTTGCAGATGTATTCCTGCAGCTCCATCGCGGCCAGCTTCACCGCCCGGGGCGGCGCCGGTGTGATCACGATGTCGGCCAGGGGCTTGCCGTCCCTGACAATTTCAAAATCAGCGCGTCCGGCGCCGGCCGCCAGGCAAGAAGCCAAGAGAACACATAACAGGCTGAGTTTGCGTTTCATTTTTTTTACCTCCTATTCATAATCATTGAAACCGATTCAAGAGCTAGTGCAGCGTCCCTGATTTTTTTTGGGCCTGGTTATAATCCTTGAAATCTTCGGGATTCAGGCCAATGCCCCGCTTGACGAACTCCGGGTGCGTGGCGAAAAAGTCGGTGAAGGTCAGCGGGCGGTCCAGGATGCCGATGATGGCGCCGCCGCGCCCGGTAATATCGCCTTTGCTGTTCTTGAGGCCGGCGAAGCGCGGGTCGCAGAGGATGCCGCCCTCGCAGACAACCTCCTCCGCGAACTCTGCCAGGCACCGCCGGCGCTCGGTCCGGCGCTGGGGCATGAGAAAATGGGCGTTGTTTTCAAGCCGCACAGCTCCTTTCTGCGCAGAAGGGCTCACCTCGACATCCACCTTGCTTGCCTGGCAGTCCACGAAGATGTTGTTGCGGAAAACCATCGCGTCCTCCGGCCCGCGCATGGCATGGGGGCTTATGCCGGCGCCGATGCCGCCGATCTGGTTGTGGACAACCAGGGAATTTTCCATCCGGAACCCTGGGCACTGCGATACCGTCGAGGCCCCGAATCCATACATGCCGATGCAGTTTTTCACCAGCAGGCCGCGCACGCCCGCGGCCTCTATGAAGCATGGAGAATAGATGGAGCGGAATACGCCCGGCGGCGGACGGCCGTCGTATAAAATCCGCGTGAGCCGGATGTCTTCGCCGCCCTTGAGCATGATGCAGAAGTCCGAGGGGCCGAGCACGGCGTTTTGCAGGATCAGACCGTCGAAGCGCAGGTGGCTCTTGCGCAATGAGAGTAAAAGATGCCGCTGGCCGGCGGCGTCGCCGTCGAGCACCACCCGCTCGCCGGGCATGGCCGCAAAGGTGATCGGAAGTTCCGCCGTGCCCGTAGCCCTTGCGTACAGGCCTTCCTTGTAGACTCCCCCGGCTATGCGCACCGTGTCGCCCGGCCGCACCAGGGCGGCAGCCCGGCCAAGCGTGCGCAGGGCCTGCACTGCGGAAAGACCGGACGAAGCATCATTGCCGTTCGTGGCAACGTAGTATGTCTTAGGGGCGGGGTCGGCCGGAAGCGTTTCGAAGGAAATAATCTCCCTGTTCCATTCCACCGCGGTGCCTTCCGGCGCCAGGCCGGAGGGCCGCACCGAGCGGATTTGCACGTAGTAGCGGGTGGAAGGATTGAGGTTGGTCAGGCTGAACCCGTCAAAATATTCGGTTTCAATCGTGATGGTTTCTTTGCATTCGGGCGTCTCGCCCCAGGCGGCTGTCACCCGGGCGTTATTTACCCTGTGTCCTTTTCTTGCCGCATCCCGGGAAGGAAACCACTCGATGTTGGCGCTGGAGGCCCCGACGGCATGGATGAAAGGGCCGGATAAACGCGCAATTATTGAGATGTTGAGGCGGAAGTTGCCGGCCGGGCGGCCATACTGCCCGGTGCCCCAGGCCGCCTTTTCACCGGGTTTCAAGGCCGTGCCGTAGCGCTCAAAGCCTGACGGCAGTTTGTCCAGTGCGTGGGTTTTGCCCCCCAGCAGCCAGGCCGCCGCAGGCAGCCGGTAGCAGTTGTAATCAGCGTAGAGCATCGCTTCTTGCTTGTCGACCGCCACCGCCGCGCCGGAAATGTTTTCGAAAATGTTGCCGGCCAGGAAGGCATTCTTGCACCCGGACAGACTAGCTTGCGACTTCCCGCCGCCGAAAAATTCGTTATGGACCAGGCGCAAACCGTCCGCGTCGCGCGCGGAGAATCCACCGGGGCAGGCGAAGGAACATTGTTCAAAGGCGAGTTCGCTTCCGCCCGCAACGGCCACGTTGCCCGTTAAGCGCACTCGCTCGAATGTGAGGTTATGGCTTTTTTCAATCTGGACGCTGCCGGCCAGCTCCACCAGGCCCGTCCCGCGGCCGCGAATGAAAATGGTGGAGGCTTTCAGCTTTCCCGCTTTGAGCTCCAATTCTTCTTCATATCGTCCGGGCAGGATATAGAGCGTGTCGCCGGGACGCAGGTTGCTTGCGGCGCGCGACAGGGTATTCCAGGCGTTGGAAACCGAGAGGCCATCGGCCTTGTCATTGCCGTTAGCGGACACATAAAAGATATTTGCCTTGAAGGAGAATGGGCCAAGGTCGATCCCGTTCGTGCCGGCGCCGCGGAAGCGGGATGTGGCCTGCAGGCGGTAGTCGTTATTCAAGAGGTCGGCAAATTCCGCTTCCGGGCTGGCCGATTTATAATCCGAAAGGAACAGGTTGTTGCGCCACTCTTTTCCGGGCGCCCTGGCAACAAATCCCATCAGGCTGTTCAAGACAGTGCGCCCCAGGGAGTTTTCGGAGCCGACACCCGCGAAGACGCATCGGTCAGCTTCCTGCACGGGCGACGCCTTCAGTTCGAATTCGATGGGGTTTCCCCAGGCCAGGCAGTTTTCCACCCGGTTGGTGGTGCCCTGGGAACTGCCCGGGCCGCCATACATCCAGAATCCCATGTTGCCGTTGAGAAACGCCTGCGAGTCGCGGACAGTGCCGCGGTTAGGACAGAAACACATGAACCCCCGCCCGTTGGCCCAGGCGGTGCAGCGCTCTACAAGGTTGCGGGTGCCCTCCTGCGCCGTGCTGACATAAAATCCATCCGATGGATTGAAATAGGCCCGGCAGTCGCGTATGACGCAGTCGGTCGGCTGGAGCAGGTTGAAGCCCGCGCTGCGCCGGCCCGCGCCAGTGGCCGTCAGGCCTTCCAGGTTGACGCGTTGCGGCTTTACCAGCTCCAAGACCGGGCCGGGCGTGACCGCCACGGTGTAACGCCGCCCGGGCGGCAGGGCCATGTCTGGCGGAGCAACGTAAAGCTTCTTGGCCTGCTGGTCGTGGTAAAACATGCCCGGCGAAAAATCCAGCTCGGCGATGTTGGCGGCGCGCCCGAGCACAATAAGCGTGTCCTGCTCGTTGACGCCCTGGATTTCGGCCCCGGAGTCGAAATCGGCTTCGTAAACGTTGCGGTAATTCTCGACCTTCCGCAGGGGCGGGGCGGGGATGTCGCCGCGGAGAATAACCGTGCCGGGGATTGCGGCCCGGATGATGGTCTCCGCATTCGGTCCGCCCAGGTTGGTGCGGCAGACTGAGCCTAAATATTCGCCCGGCGCAATTGAAAGAGTGTCGCCGGCGCAGAGCGCATCCACCCCGCGCTGGACGGTCCGGAAGGCCGTGGACCGGTCCAGGCCGCTATTCGTGTCGCTGCCGGTGAGTGAAACGAAATAATTCGTGCCGGCGGCCGCTTCGGCCAGGAGACAGCCGGCGACCATGGCAAGGCTCAACGCAAAACACACCATGCTTGGCTTGTTATTCATTTATTGGCCCTCTTTGACGAGGTAATTTCCAAACTCATTGGAACGTCCTGACGGCAGACGCAGACGTGGTGGGAATATTAATAGTTGTAGCCGCGGCGCTCTGTCGCCGCGTCCGGGATAATCAAACGCCCCGACTGAGCGGGGCGACTACAGGAATATGAATAGTTGTAAACCACGGCACTCTGCCTGACGTGCTTTTTGAGTTTTGAAATTAATTCCATATCGTTACCATTATTTGGCGGTCGAATCGTTCAGTGTTCTGTTGCTGATGCGGATATTGGCGATGTCGGCATAGGCGCCGTCCACGACCGCGTTGGTTCCCCTCACCAGGCTGTCTCCGTGCGTCGTTCCGATTTGCAGCCGCCCGAAAGGCGTGCCCGGGGGCAGTTGCGCTGATTGATACCGGAAGCCAGATCCCTGGCATGCTTGTTTGCCGTCAATCCAAACACTGAAGCTCCTCGCGGCGAGGTCGGAAACTATGTCGTAATGATGCCATTCAGCGTCAAGGTCGGCGATGTCAATGTTCCTTGCGTTAAGTTTATGGGGGGTCTTTCCCCAGACCATGAACCAGGCCTCGCGCCCCTCCACGTTGTCACTCAGACCGGCATCGGGCAAAAGTTTAATATCCAGGGTGCGCGCGGCGGACGTGGAGGCCCGCAGGTCGAAGGAAATCGTCAGGCAGCCGTTTGAAAGGTGGGTAAATTCAAGCATGGTCATTTCCGTCTCCCTGGCAAAGCCAAGACCGCCGCGTTCGGGCATCGTCGGGGTTGCAATGGAGTGCCGCAGGGCCCGGACCGGCC
>Ga0172380_10003219_pt1 | contig 23001 bp, 38 predicted proteins | sample Leawe162metaG_FD_119747 | JGI IMG/M metagenome (GOLD analysis project Ga0172380, IMG submission 119747) | Leachate microbial communities from a municipal landfill in Southern Ontario, Canada - Leachate well 162 metaG | ecosystem: Engineered > Solid waste > Landfill > Unclassified | place...
GAGGTGTCAATGACGATTTACAGAGTGCTGCCGGGTAACAAAAGCGGTGACGGACTGGATTGGGCGCAGGCATTCGGCACGCTAGATGAGGCGCTCACTGTGTCCGGGCTCACCGCTGGCGACGAGATCCGAATCGGGACGGGTGGAGCCGCCAAAGTCACGATATCACCTCCCGAGACGGCGCTCACAACGGGAATCAAAATCTATAGTGGGTTCCAGGGCCAGCTGGTCTACAACCGATTTGATCCCTATGATCCCTATTCTCCCCCAGGTAACGAAGTATCAGACGAACTCGAGCTGTCGAACTATCGGAACCCACAACGCTACAAAGTGATCGTCGACGGTGGTGGAACTTCCCGTGGTTTTCCTGGAGGATTCGCGGCGTCGGTTACAATCGACGGTTTGCAGTTTGTTGATTGCTACGATGCAAGCTATGGAGGGGCGATCCATGTAGATAATTACGACAACTGGACAATAAAGAATTGTGTGTTCAGAAGTTGTATTACAGAAGGAACTGGTGGTGCTCTTCGAGGTTCCGGATGCACCGGAATAACCATCGACGGGTGCACATTCGGAATCTGTACAGCAGCAGAAAAAGGTGGAGCGGTATATTTGACATCTTCTACGGGTGTAATTAAATATAGTCGTTTCAGTGGCAATATTGCCTCAGATTCTGGCGGTGCAATTTATATTCACTCATCGGCCGTAAGTCCTTATATTACAATACAGCGCTGTATTATCGATCACAACGAATCAGTAACAACAGGGGGGGGTGTGGAAGTAATAAACGGATCTCTTGTATACATTACGCTAAACACTATCTGCCACAACAAGGCGGGAACATATGGCGGTGGTGTTCACACGTCTTCAGGCGCAAGCGAGTGCTACCTGTACGACAATATATTGTACTACAACACGGCTGTCACTTCGGGTAATCAGGTCTACGGCGCGAACGTAGTGGCTCAATACAACAACGTGCAGGGAGGATTCACCGGAACGGGAAACATCGATGAGCTTCCGCCTTTCCGGACGGAGGGTGAGCACCCATACGATATCACCGATAGCTACCCGGGTAATGACGCGGCAAGCGACTCTGTCAATGGATACCTGGAGCTCGATTACAGGGGACGCTCGGAATACAACGATCTGAACCAGGGATCTGATCCTGGAGCCAATCCCGAATTGTGGACGGATGGAGATCTTGAAGATGGAGTCGTGACAGATTACACGCCCACGACTTGGTGCAGTAGAACACTTTCGTATGCACCTTATTGCCATACAGGAAGCAAAGGACTCCGCATCACACCAACAGGTAATTATCTACACCCTGAACGATACGTTTTACAAACGCATGGAGAGGTCGGAAAAACCTACCAAATATCTTTGTGGGCTCTAACTGGTGAAACACAAGGTCCATACGAGCATTTCAGGATCAAAAAGGGTGGAGACGCTGACGGAACTGGAGGTGTCGGGATTTGGTACGGTTATCTGACGCTCTCGACGTGGGTGTATATTGAGGCGACATTTACCATCAACAGCACAGAGGAAACTGAAATATATATTGGCAATAACGATTTCGCGCCAGACGCTATAGTCGGGCATGATTTTTGGATCGATGATGTTTCGCTGAAAGAAGTGGTTGCTGAAACGTCATTGTGCGACATGGGCGCGTACGAGTACCAGGGATCGGAGCTGGACCATTTTGACACTGACCAGTACAATGTAAAGCTCACAGTGGACACCGATGAATCAGGAGGTATGCCCTTTTGTCTTTACGGAGCGTTTAGAATACCGTTTGAAATTTCAAAATGGAATGAATACCACGAATCAGGCAACCTCATGGGAATCGCAGTGAGCGGGGAGATCCGTATCACCGGGACAGAAGACCGGTTAGAAGAGTATGTTCACACCGGTGGAAAGCATGCTCTCAGAGCGACCGCTGACACGGCCGTGGCAGATCCATCATGGACACCGGTGTGGTCTGGTGGGGATGCCTCCGAACCCCTATCACCTACCACAACATTTCTGACACTTCCATTCGACGATGGTTCTGGAGAAGCTCCAGTGGTGGTTGTTTTGAAGATCAAACTTCACTTCGAGACGGTGGACCATGAGACCTATTCGATCCGTATTTTCAATTATGCTTTCGCCCCCTTCCACACTGACGAGACGTTCGACCCTACTGACTACGAGGTCGACCCGGCGTGGGGTCCTCCAGCTTCTGGTCGGTACGATCCAGATGCCCCGGTGTCCGCCGCGCATGTCGATGCGCTCATCCGGGGATACCTAAAGATCCTATCGGAGGCATACAGCCCGCTCACCATCCCGGTGTTCGGAAAGTACCAGCTGGAAGGGATAATCGTCTGATGGCAACCTATCGCAAACAGGGAAACTACAGCTCGTCCGGAGTTCCTCGGACGTCAGAGGCGCGTATCGGGAAGATGCCGAGTTCGGCTCGAGTTGGCACGGCGGCGAATGCCCTGCACCAGTATGCGCGGAACTACTGGGGCCAGGGCCAGATCTACAGTTACCTGGGGCCCGGGATCAGCCATGCCGACACTTCGATGACGAGCGCGTCTGGCGCATCTGTACTTGTGCCAGACTATGACTGGGACAGGCTTCCAGAGCAGCGTTTCCCGGTCCTCCTATCGAACGCCCCGAAGGTTGACACGGCTCATCCAGCTCGACGGCTGGGGGGCATCCTACAGCCATGGAGAGCGGTTCCCTATTTTGATGAGGCTTATGGCAGAGTTACAACACCGAGCCGGATAACCTGGGAAGCGGATTGCGGTGACCTCACCGGGGAGCAAACACTCTGGGAGGCCTACACCAATTTCCCGGAGAACTGGTGGAACCCGGAACAACTTTTCAACGGGATCGGCGTGGCAGCCGGAGCCGAACCACAGACCTTCACGTTGTTCAACTTCAATGGTCCCAACCTGGCAATCGACGGGGATATGCAGGAGGATAACCTGTTTTGGTACACCCCTGGGAACAACGCGGTTCTATCCAAAAACGACACCGTTTTCCGCCCAGGACACACACTGAGCCTTAAAATTGCATATGGCACCACGTCGCTGCCCTTCGCGTACGCGCCAACAGTAGGCAGTAACGCTCGCCTACGGCAGGGGGCAGAGTACAGGGTCAAGGTTTGGTGCCGTGGCCCGACCGTTCCATCCCTGCGCGACGGAGGGGGCACGCTACTCGCGACGGGGACCAGCTCGGAGGATTGGCAATTTCTTGACTCCGGTTGGTTTGTGAACGGTGGGAATCACATCATGTTGTGCAGCGCGGCCACTGGTGGGCCCAATGCCGTATACTTTTCCGACCTGGATATTCGGGAACGTGGGCGCTTCGGGTACAACCCGGATGCCGACGGAGGGTTCAGCGTTGGGTTTATCCGGGCCGACCGATGCAGGGTTGCCGGGCTAAACATATGGACCATGCCTGACACCAGGCTCTACGATGACGAGGCAAGGATACTCAGTGAGCACGTCCGAGCTGGGGAGCCCATCCGTGGATATGAAACATCTGGACGTCCGTCCATAGGGACACTGGAGCATCTTAGATCGTATGGTGGCGAGCTCAGCATAGACGGGTACCACGACGACCTGGAGCGGACGACGCGCCGTTGTCTTCTCCAATCCGGGCACCCCATCGGGATCAGTACGGAGAGCGCCACCTACGAAAACCTTCGAGGATACGAGTCATTTTTCAAGGTGTGGCCGCGCAATCTTCAAAACCTGGACGCAGCGACAGGCGTTAAAGCTCATCCGGCATTTTACGCGAGCGGAGAAGGCTCAATCCTGCTCACCTCGACAACAGGGGCGGACACATGGGAGATAGAGGTTGATGGGGAAGGTCTATATTCTGACATCGACCAGAGTTTTTTGGTTGCGGCAGGAGGCGATCAGGTGAAAATAGAAGTGAAGGCTGCGACTGGATCTCGAATGACAGTTCACACTTATTCGATCTGGGAAGGGCCATACGCAGAATGACTTCAAAATACAGATACATTGGGACTGGTAATGAACGGTCGCTGGTTATCTCCGACGTTGACGCGCTATGGGCAATGCGCATGTGCGTGGGAGAGGGGGGGCATTCTTGCACGGTGGAGAAGGCCTCAGCAATGTTGTGGGCGATGGCCTACCGGTACTTGCTGAAGCCAGCGCGGTTCTGGCGGAAACCGTTTTACAAACTCCTACGATCCTTCTCCCAGCCTATCAACCCGGCGTGGATGGCTGGTGGGCGCTTCGTGATGAGGTACCTCAGCAATCCTATCAAATGGCATAGGACAAAGGAAGCGGTCTCTCTAAAGAGGCAGAATCGACGGGCATATTATTGCTCTCTGAAGTTGTCTGATATACCGACGCAGATCAAGATCACAGTGATTGCGTTTAAGGCTGGTAAACTTTCGGTCCCGTTTATTTTTCACACTGTCACAAAACAAAGGATTTCTAACTGGGCCAGCCTCCAGAGCACTCCTGAACTATATCCGTGGGGATTGGATATAAATGGGGACTGGTTTTTTGAAGATGAAAAACTACTACCTGGAAGTATTGAGGTTGTGAATGACTGACAAAATCGACATCGTATTAAAGAGTCAAGAGCGAATGGAGCGTGAAATACTCGGGCTTGCAAAGAGGCAAGCAGATTTATTTGAGATGGTTGTGGATATGAAGGGTCAAGTATTCCACATGCCTGCCATGATGGACTCCAAAATTATGGAGTCAAAACAGAAATGTCTCATCTACCAAAGAGCGGTTGAAAAAGGGGTAGACGAAATCACTGGTGTACACGACATGACGGGATACAGGAAAAGAATAGCCAAAGATGATGAGTTGGTTTCCCAGGACGCTATTACAAAGCGAATAAAGCTGACACCTACACAGATAACGTTGATGAAATATTTGGGTGGGGCTATTCTCTTCGCGCTCTCATATCTGTTGGGAGTCAAGCTCCCGTTTTGATTACTCCTAATATGTTATCAGATTGTTTTTTCTGAGCCAGTCCCATGTCTCTTCTTCGCTTCCATAAAATGATGGTCGTCCATCTTTCATAACGGCAATATCAGGTGGATAACTATAGAGTTCGTAGCCTAGTTTTTCAAGTACTTTATAAATACTTTCATTCGTGATTTTCATTTTTACACCTCTTTATCATCTCTATACCAACCAGGTGGCGGTGGTATTTGGCGATCACTACTGTCCGGATCGCAGCATCCGGTCAATGTCTGCATTCTCCACCACAGACAGTTGTCGATATCCTCGACAAAACCCACCAGTCCATCGTACCAGGATCCCACAATCTCAAGGCTTCCTTCGTAAGACCTAAGCAGAACCGGACTTACCTCTCCATGCGGTTCACCTACTGAAATTGATTCTCCATCCCAGACCCACCAGACTCCAGGACCCGTTGGTTTTTCAATCCATTGGTACGGTATGTGTTTTGAGGTCATCCCACCACCTCCCATCTGTAATCATCCGTCCATGGGTGGATCCAAGTCCAGGCGTAGATCATAGCTGCTGTTGCGCTATCAAATCGCGCCCAATGAGTTCTACCGCGCACCACAATTGCGTATTTACCGGTTGTCATTTTTATACCCCTTTACATACGAAGATACCACCGGAGCCCGATCCTTCTTCTTACCCCACGTAACCAAGCATTCCTGACAAAATGAGGGAAGTACAGATCTCACAAAAACCTCAACCTTTACATTGCGATAAACGTATGGATCGAGAATGCATAAATAATTAGATAAAATCTCAACTTCCATGTTACGATAATCATCTACATCGCTAATGCATAAATAATGAGATACGAGATAAATAGCCTTTTCGATATAAGCTGGAAATTCCCTTCCTAAGAACATTTGCCTTTCTTGTGGAGTAACCACAAAATTAATCTCCGTTTCACCATATATAGGCTCAAGGCTATCTACGGGTGAGTAGGATTCCCTTTTTAGCATTAATCGATAACCTCCTCTTCCTTCTCCGTCTCTGCTGCTATCCACGCCGACACCCGAGCCGCTTTCTCACGAGCCTCCCACTCCACCTCATGAGCCACCGCTATCTTCGCAGATGCCTTCTCCACCAGCACCCAAGCCGCAGCAGCTCTCTCCGCCTCCGCCCTCTCTGTCGCCGTCTTCGCCTCCGCCCAAGCCGCCGCAGACTCCACCTCAGCAGCCTCCACCGCCTGCACCGCCTCTGCCCAAGCCTCAGCTGCTATCCGCGCGGCTTTTGCTGCCTCTTTAGTCACCGTCTTTGCTGCTATCCTCATCGCCCCTACGTTTGATTTTAGGTATTCGCACATTTTAGCCTCGCATTTCTAACCAAGTAGTCATGGCCGATAATACGTTGCGCCGATTTCTCATCCAATCAGCCTCAGTTTTACGCAGATGTGCTTGCGCTGATTCCAATGTTTTCCATGATTCTTCTTCCTCGTGCTCAGCCTCTATGAGAATCTTATACGCTTTTTCTAAAATCTTACTTTCCATCACCGACCTCCGTCTCTTTGAGTCGCTAGTCTCTCTCTTCGTACCTGTTTTTAAACTTATGCGTTTTCATATCAAAACTACTTAAATGTTTATAAAACAATTCATTTGGGTGTTTAATGAAATAAGGTTTGCCAGCGAACACAACAGCAGATCTAGTCGGATAAATTAATACAACTGTCTGGCTACCTGTTATCATTTGTCCTGCTACGCCACCATAGCCACAAGAGGTGTCGCTCCATGTCTGCGGAAACGAGTACCATTCTACATCAGTGGAATATTTTCTCGTTTCCTCGTCAATAAGCTCGTTAGCTAGTTTTTCTATAAATTTAAAATCTATGTTATTGAGGCTCATCAAAACTCCCTATATTTTTTTTGCCGCTGTCTCTACTTCTGCCGCCGCCTTCACTTCCGCTTTCGCTTCCTTCCAAGTCTCCACTGCCTTCTCGACCATCTCCCAAGCCGCCTCCCGCACCGCCGTCTCCCACAAAGCCTCTGCCTTCGCTGCCTCTACCGCCGCTTTCGCTTCCTTCCAAGTCTCAGCTGCCTTCTCCACCAGCTCCCAAGCCGCCTTCCTCGCTGCCGCCTCCTTCCTCTCCGCCGCCTCCTGCGCCGCCTTCGCAGCCTTCGCCGACCGAGCATCAGCATCCTCCGCCTCCGACTCCGCCCACGCCGCCGCCTCCGACTCCGCCTCCTCCTCCCAAGCCGCCTTCCTCGCCGCCGCTATCTCTGCCTCCACTACCGCCCGCTCCTCAGGCCATGTAACCTCCCCGCCGCACTCTTCGGCGACCACAGCGATACCAACCCCCTCCCACAGGAGAGATAGGGCTTCAGCCGCTCTATCTGGATTGCTCAGGATGAGCTCACACCCATCCGAGCACGTTATTCTCCCTTCTGCTACGATTTCAAACATTTTATTTTCTCCTTTGTTGTTTCGGCATACTCCCCCACCCCCTCAGTCCGCACATCCCGCGGCGGACGCTAATGTCCACAGTCCCGCGCCAGACGGGTGACCTATCCGGACCTGTGAGGCTGCGTAGTCCGCGTATATCTACCCTATGAGTCCCGCGCACCAGGCGCAGATCATAAATCCGTTCTGACGGGTACTTAACGGTGTAACTGACAGGCATTTACACCGTTCAGCCGGCCTAGCCGGGCTTTGAGAAATACCTAACGGAAAATACGACTCAGCACGCTCTCGAGCCTCTTCCTCTGTCAATCCAGCCCAAGTGGTTGCATCTCCTCTGGTTCGATAAAATGTATATAGAGGCATCTTCATCGCCTTCTGGGCTCACGCCCGGTTTCGACCGACGAGCACTATAGCCCATATACTACGGGCTTCCCGAACCAGCGGGAGAGTCCGAAGTCGTACCGAGAAGTTGTCGATCTACAAGGTCCATAGGTTCTCTCCGCTCTGACTATATCGTCCGAGTAACGTCCCCCAGAGGGGATAACGATAGCTATGTAGCGAGCCGACCCTTTTTCAAAAAACAGTGCGAAATTTATTTTCTTCATCTCCGTCTCCTTGTTTCTGGGCTATGCCCGGTTTCGGCATACTCCCCCGCCCTCTCACTCGGCAGGAGAGCGGGCCGAAGCCCGCCGATCAGTCCGCCATACACACCCGGCAATCCCAGCTTGGACTGTCTTCGTCGTCGTACACGTCGGGGGCGCGAGTCCCACACACGGGACATGTGTGTTTTCTCTCCCACTCCTGAGCCTCCTGAGCCTCCTGAGCCTCCTGAGCCGCCTCCTCAATAGCCGCCTCAGCCGCATCAGTTTCGGGTGTGCGGTGTAAACCGTATGATATTATAAATTTTTTTGACATCTTCTGCTCCTTCACGTTTTCCGGTTTAGCGCCTGAAATATTTCTTCGTGAATAGGCGTTCTTCGAACGCGCTCGTGTCCTCTGCCATGGTCCACAGCAGATTCCACACTTTTTTATCAGTTTTGAAGACTCGTTCGGATTTGCTTCGCAGCGTTTGCTCAAGCGCTTTGATGTTTTTATGTAACATTGTCATCTCCTTGTTTTTGATTGCGTCCATGCCCTATACTAGTGCAATCAGCATGCCAATTGTTATTACTAATAAAACCCAATGAAATCAATGTGTATACTATTGTATTACATATGCAAAAAGTATCTTAGGAGACCAAATTTGTCACTCGTGATTGTAATACTCTGAAATAATTCACTAATTTATATTGCTACTTTTTTCATGGGTCTGCAATAATTTCATAGTCGAACGCTATGCAAAAATGTAATTGCTATGCAAAAAATACATTGACGACATTCTTGTAATTAATTACAAGTATATTACAAGGAGGTCAAAATGACCAAAAAAAATACAACAAAACCGAAACGCGCATATCACAAACGAGATGACGTTTCACACACCGAAACAAGCCACGCGACAACCCTGCGCTTTACCACAAAACAGTGGAAGATGGTCCAGCTGATGGCAAAGAAGTCAGAGTGCAACCTTTCTGAGGCCATCCGCCGGGCCGTAGAGTTCGCCCACAAAAACATGGACTGACACTGACGCCGACACGGACGCCGACACGGACAGCGACGCCGACGCAAAAAGGTATTGACATCCCTGCCACCTGGCGATAAGGTGATCATCGATGGTCTGCAACACCAAACCGATCCTATCCGACACACGAGCCCCGAGGCAGGCCATCAACCATCCTCTCATCGCGTGTCGGATAGGGTTTGTTTGGAAGGGGACGTATCGTGGACTGGCAGAATGAACGGTACGTAAGAGTCTACACTCGCGAGACAGTAGCTGATTCCGCACTTACTTGGGAGGCCAGGGCTATTTGGGCAGAAATACTCAAGCGCCTCGACCGAGCTGGGGTGCTATCGTTAGGTGGTTGTGGTCTACGAGGACTGGCCGGTCTTATTCGTATTCCCTCTGAGGTTGTTGAGAGACATTTTCCGTCACTTCTGGTAGATAGGAGAATTGTCCAAAACGGTGATTTTTTGGTCGCTCCGAACTTTCAAGAGGCACAAGAGGCTATCCAGTCGAACAAACAACGTACCGCCGAGTGCCGTGCCCGTAGGCGTGAAATTGCCCTATTTAATGAGAAAATGAATCAAAACGTTACAAATAGTAACGAAACGTTACAAAATGTAACGACTGGTAACGTGCTGCAACGAACTGTAACTCCTAGCCTAGCTGTGCCTAGCCTAGCCAAGCCTAACCGTACTGTAAGAAACACAATAGTGATCAAACCAACCGACCCTGACCGTGATTTTGAGGCCTTTTGGAAGGCCTATCCACACAGGGTTGCCAAGAAAAACGCTATGAAGGCGTGGCAAAATGCAAAAGACAAACCGCCAATCGAAGAGATCCTTGCAGCTATAGAGGTGCAAAAAAACTCCAACAAATGGAAAGAGGACTGTGGGAAATGGATCCCCCATCCGGCCACCTGGATCAACGGTGGACGGTGGTCAGACGGACCTTTACTCGGTGGACAACCTGAATCGAAGATGGCGGCTTCACAGCGCAGGAGCATGGAGGCCATAACAAATTGGTTAAAGAAAGATGAGGTAACAGATGAAAAACAAACAAACTATCTCGAAAATACTTGCGATGGCATTGAAATCATACCCCGGTAGATTCGAGACCGATGAAAAAATGGTCGAGGTTTGGTGGAAACTTCTAGAAGATCTATCCGACGACGACGTGCTGGCCGCTGGAGCCAACCTTTGCGCAACCTCGAAGTTTCCACCCTGTATAGCTGAGGTGAGGGAGCTGGCCATCTCAATATCAGAGGGCACCCTGGTCCCCATTACACCATACGAGGCGTGGGAGAGGGTGTGTGAGCACGTTCGACGGCCTGAATTCAGACTCGGCAAATTGGAACAGGAGGCACTTGGGCAGATTGGCGGATCATATAGAATCAACCACAGCCAGAACGGTGCAGAGGATATGAGACACTTCCTGAAGGCCTACGAGGCTCTCCAGGCGAAGCACCGGCGGATCCAGATGACCCTACCGGCCGTGTCCCAAACTGCCAATAGACACGCCGTGGCGCTTCCCTCGCGACCAGAGGAGACACCAGGGGAGGAACGGATCAACCAAGGGACCCCGGAAGAGATCCACGAGCTCCTGAAGGGATACCACCCACAACGACCGACGAAAGCCGAGGAGATTGTATGATGCAGGATCAGATAGCAGCGGCCATCATGTGGCTGTGCTCTATTTGGAGCCCCTGTCCAAGGTGCGAGATGGTCGTCAATACGGAAGCACGAGTTGAACTTGCTGGGAGCATTTCAGAGGCTCATACGTCTCATGGGGTTGACCCGTGGGTGATCACAGCCATGACGTTCTATGAGTCGTCATTTAGCGCTGGTGCGGAAGGCACAAGGGGGGAACACGGGCTGCTCCAACTCATGCCTGGAATCCTGGCCGAATGCGAGCGTGATGACATCGATACCCAGACCCAATCCGGTCAGATGTGGTGTGGTGCTCGACATCTTAGGAGGCAGATAGATCGGTGTGGAAGTGTATCGAGGGGGATCAGCTCATTTGGGACAGGTGGAGATTGCAGCAAAGAGACCTCAAATTGGGTTCAGATGCGGATATGGTTGGCCGCTAAATTGAGGAAGGAATTTGGTAAATAAAATGGATGCAGAGATAGCAGAATGCTGTGAAAAATGCGGTGATCAATTGTGCGGACGGTGTGGGGATTGTTGTAATATTAATTGCGATCAAAATAGTCACGGGGAAGTGCTCGGAAAGGATAGCTATCCTGTTTGTGAATTTATGTTGGAAGAATAATTAAAATTTCACTTACGCAATGACGAAAGTTCATAAATGAAAATAAACAACAAAAAAACCAAAATGCATAGTGAAATCATTGATAAAAATTACATTAAAAATTGGCACGAAGATCGCATAGACATATGGCATCTCAGCAGAAAACTGAGAGACCTTTCGTTCTTCCATTGTTACATTGACTTGGCGACTGGCTGCCGAGTGCCAGCGGTAAAAGGTTGCGCCGATTAAGCAGACCGGATCAAGTCACGGGATGTGATCGATAAAGTTGATCCCGTGGGCATCGGTAGCGGGCGCCGTAATCGGTGACCAAGAGGAGCGCGGCAGCGATAGCCTTATCATGCACCAGTCGGCGGTGGGCCGGTCCTGTGCGGAAACGTAGTCAGAAATGGCACGCGTGGCATGGCTGTTAGGACAACACAGCTGGTCTCTCCGGTAGCTCAGTGGCAGAGCAGGTCATTCATGACCACGTCGCGGGTCCGAATCCCGCCCGGAGAACGATGGAATGAATGGCGAGGCAGGGCGGGGCGGGGCTGGGCATGGCACGGCAAGGCCGGGCAAGGCGAGGGCTCTTACGAGCAATTACAAGGAGATATTCAAATGATGAAAAATGTATCAGTAGAGTTGACAGGGGTTTGCCCCCTGCTCATGCACAACGGTCAGACAGCTGATCCCCTTAACAATTTTGCTAAGGAACTCAAAGCGTCAAACGGAAAGAAGAAAAAAACGGACCCAGATCATCTTGAAATAGCGAGAATCGAATTTTTCGCAGGGCTATATATGGAAGGTGATGACTATATAATTCCATCCGAAAATATCGAGGGAATGCTCGGAAAGGCCTCACACGAGGTACTCAAGATATCGAAGGCCAAGACATCGGGATCTCTTATGGTGGAACAATCTTTCGTTCTCACGGAATACACAGGATCGAAAGATCCAAAGAAGAGACAAATCGATAATAATTGTTTCGACCGTAGGTTGGTAAAGATACAGACATCGCGAATTGTACGAGTAAGACCTAAATTCTGCAATTGGAAAGCGATAGGTGAAATCTCTTACATGGATGGGGTCTATGATGAAAAGGCAGTGCTGAAACTTCTTGAAGCGTGTGGAAAAGTTGTAGGAATCGGTGACTATCGACCAAAGTTCGGTCGGTTCACAGTTGAAAAGATTTAGGCGAGGCTCGGCTTGGCTCGGCTCGGCACGGCTTGGCTGGGACGGGCGGGGCGGGGCTGGGCAAGGCTCGGCCTGGCACGGCTTGGCCGGGCGTGGCAGGGCAAGGCGAGGGCTCTTACGAGCAACAACAAGGAGATAACAAGGTGGACAATAACAAGGTGGACAATGACAAGGTGGACAATGACAAGAACGAAACAAGAACAAGAATACATCCAATAGATGTGACACAGCTCAAGAAGGGCGACTACTTGCCGCCATCGCAGATTGTTGATATCTGCGGTGTGGAAGTTAATAATAAAAGGTATTCCCTGGAGCTTCTAAAAATAAGGAGTTTCATCCAAGAGGAAAGCCGAAATAGAGGAAATCCACTGCTCACAAAGGGTGAGAACAACGGGATCAGGATTCTTATAGATGACGAGGCGCTTGATCACCGAAGCAGTAGGATTGAATCCGGAGAGAAAATCATAGTGATAGGTCTTAGAGATCTCATGCTGATTGACACTAACAATCTGCTTGCCGACAGGAATAAAGTTCTTGAGCACAGAGTGTATGTTACCGGAAAAAAGTTACAGGCGATGAACGATGTAGAACGTAAGTTAACAGCGCTTGACCATATACGCATGGTACCACTTTTAACCGAAGAAGGCTGAGGCCTGGCGGGGCTGGGCCGGTCTTGGCTCGGCTGGGCGGGGCACGGCACGGCAGGGCAGGGCAAGGCGAGGCGAGGGCTCTTACGAGCAACAACAAGGAGATATTAAGATGGACAATATCGATAGAATGAATCGTCTATTTTGGCTAGAACGGAAGCGGGAGCTGCTCACAGCGTCTGAAGTGGCGGCAGTGCTTGGGATTGACCCGTACAACACGGCGCTCGACGTGTATGTGAATAAACAGGTGGGATACTCCTATGAGCAACGCGAGTGTTTCGAATTCGGACACGACATTGAAGAGCCTTTGGCCCGTATGTATTCCCGCAGGACAGGTCGCCAGGTAGTCGACCTTGGCGCCACTGAGATCCAGGTTCATCCGGATATACCGTGGCTCGGGGCAACACTGGACAGACAGGTGACGCGAGAGGATGGAATAAAAGGACCTCTAGAGCTCAAGTCCGTTGCTGGCAAGCGCGCGGCAGAGTGGACGGAGGATTCTAAGCCTGACCATAACCAGGTCCAGGTACAGATCCAGATGGCATGCACCAGTGCAACCTGGGGTGCACTGGCGGGTCTCGTGTGGGGCACCGATATGCTCCACGAGGACTACGACTACAAGCCGGAGTTTTTCGAGGCGGCCTATCCGTACCTTGAGGAGTTCTGGGGCCGCGTGCAACGCCATGACCCGCCTCCGGTTACGAGCCCTCGGTGCCTACAGGCCATCAAGCGACTCTACTCGAAAGACGACGGAGAGATAGTCGTGCTCGGAAAAGAGCACGTGGATCTGGTGGCCAGGAGAGATGCCCTCAACGCCGAGAAAAAGGCGATGGAGGACGAGAAGGACGAAATCGACGCGAAGATCCGAGCGGTGATGGGAGAGGCCACTTTTGGCGCGCTCCCTGATGGGCGCTTTGTGTCGCTTAAAACGCAGAAGCGCGACGGATACACCGTGCAACCGACGACGTTCCGCGTAATGCGGATCGTGAAAAGTATCAAATAGGGCGATGGTACCAACGGAGATAAAAGGAGAGAGTATGGAAGTAATATATGCAAAGCTGAGGAACGTTTTAGGGTTCAAGGAGTTTGAGATGAACCCTGGACAAATAACGGTGATCAGCGGCCGGAACGGCGAGGGGAAGAGCTCGTTTCTCGATGCAGTAAAAAACGTAGTCGTGGGAGGCGCCCTCAAGACAATTCGAAATGTAAACGCTACCGACGATGAGCCTTCGGAAATAGCACTGGTATTCGATGCAGACGAAGGGCGCGTCCTGGTCAACAAAAACGAAAAGGGATTGACGATCAAAACCCAGATCGGGGACTCTGCTGCGTACAAAACAGAGGCGGCGCCTAAGATGTTCCTCGACCAGTTGAGTAACGCCAAGTCACGCCATCCAATGGCTCTCATTACTGCCAAAGACAAGGAAATTGTAGACAGGATCCTGGAAGCGATCGATCTTCCCTTTGACCGCGATGCTCTGTGGGAGTCTATGGGGTTATGCAAGGAGGACTTCGTCGCGGTGCCTGTTGGCATGCACCCGCTGCAAGAAATCGCAGTGGTGCACGATCTGGTGTTTCGCGAGCGAACCGGTGTCAACCGGGACGAGAAGCAAAAGCGCGGATCATGCGAGCAGACCCGGCGTGCCATTCCGGAGGTCCTACCTACGGTAGAGGGGGTAGATGCTTTGGATCGAGAGATCCAGGCGATGCGTGGTGAGCGGAAGGCACGCATCGCAAATGCGGAAATTGAGCGTGAGTTGAAACGATCCGAATTGGAGACGCGTGAGGGGAAAATACATTCCGATGCCAGGGCCGTTATCGAACGATTTGAAGCGGAATTGAAACTGGAAATGGCTACGCGCCTGGCCGAAAAACGCGAGAAGACATCGGAGTGGGTAGATGGCGCTATTGAGGAGATCACCAAGGAGGAATCCGAATCGTTACGTAAGCTACACGAGGATTTGGAGTCCGTAGAACCACTCCAGGAAATAATCGTGGAGAAAGAGAAAAATTTGGCTACCCTTCGTGAGCAGGAGAAGGACGCGGTTAGAATCCGCACGCTGAAGACTCAGGCTGACCAGTTTGAGTCCGAGGCTGTGGATCTCAAGGTTCTCTCTGAGAAACTCACAGCAGCGCTCGAGGCGCTGGACATGTACAAGGCCAACCTGTGCAAAGACCTACCAATACCCGGACTAGACATAACGGACGGCGTGGTGACGGTCAATGGTGTCCCTTGGGGGCAACTCAATACTGCTCAGAGAATCAAACTGGCCGTGAAGATCTCATGCCTGAAAATGGAAGGATCAAAATACCGTCCGGTGTGGGTAGACGGCGCCGAAGCACTGGACTCGGAATCGTTCGCGGAGCTGGTATCAGAGCTGAAGGCGGCCGGAGCTCAGGCTTTCATAGGGCGAGTGGAAGATCATGATCTGAAAGTAGAGGTTATTTAATGAACGAAATACAGAAACACCAAGGTGGCGCTATCATGGCCACAGACGGGTTTGGATCGCAGTCAATACAAACCACAGGGTCAACGGTAGAGGCGATACAGGCGGCGCGTGAGAAGGCGTGGATTGAGAGTAGGCTAGTGATTGCGCAACGGTACCCTCGCAACATGCTGGTTGTTAGAGATAATCTCAAGGCAGCTATTGAGCGCCCTGGTTTCGCAGATTCTGACATGGAAAGAAAAGGTCGTCCCAAAGGTCCAGGATCGGCATGGTACAAACTACCATTTGGAGAAGATGTGCAGGGGTTCACGATTCGATTTGCCGAAGAGGCAATCCGTGCGCTCGGACACATGAACATTGAGTCACAGGTGATCTGGGAGGATGACACCAAGCGCCTTTTGCAGGTAATAGTAACGGATTTGCAGAACAATGATTCAATCCAGACTCAAATTGTGATCGAGAAAACAACAGAGCGAAAATTCCTGAGAAAAGACGACGAAGGAAACCCAGAGATCGCAATCAGAACACGGATAACGTCAGGCGGTAAAGTGAACTACGTTGTCGAGGCGGATGAAGCGGAAATGAATAAAAAACAGAATTCAGCCATTTCGAAAGCGATCAGAAATGCGGTTCTTCGATTTCTTCCTGGTGATATCGCGGCTGAGTGCAGAAAACGAATTCTGGAAATACGTCACGGTCAAGCAGCAACCGATCCGGATGGTGCGATCAAAGCGGTTGCCGATAGTTTTTCGGCACTGAATGTTAAACCTGACGCACTGGAAGAATATATAGGTCACCGCATCGGAGAAAGCAATCCAGCGGAGATTACTCATCTTCGCGAGCTGTATAAAGCGATAAAGGCCGGAGAGACAACGTGGTCGGATGTCATCCGAGAAACACGAGAGGAACGCGGAGAAGATCCAGAGAAGCCCAGAAAGGGCTTGGATGGCATCACTGATAAGCTGAAATCCCGCTCCATGGCTGAGCCCGAGCCCGTTGCACCTGAACCGGTTGAGCGGTTGGTTCCACCAGCCGCGAATCGAAAACCAACAGAAGTTGAGAAGAGACTGAGAGCTGGTGGGACATCTCCAATTCAAGAAACAACGGAACCACAACAGCTTGAAATACCCAAGGGGGAGAAGGCCAAACTCATGGCAGAGATACAGTCAATCGCCAAAGAGAAATATGGAGATGCAGCGATGCTCGAGATCTCCAGGAATTGCGCGAGACTCGGTTTTCCAAACGGTTACACAGGTGCGACACTATCAGAGTTGTCATCCCTGCTTGACGAATTCAACATGTTGATTTCTTAAAAAACGAAAATGAACCGATACAAAAACAAAATAGATAGCTGGACACAAGGCCGTTTTATAGACGGTACAGAGTACGACCATTTTACCGACGAGGATAAAAAAAAGATTAACAGCAACGAAATGCATTTTGTCAGGCCGTACCCTAAAGGCAACCATATATGTTTTTGCGAGGATCCAGACGACGCTAAATGGATCGCGGAACGGCTTAATTTAGCGTCTTATCTAGAAAACAAGAATACTAAGACCTCCGAGGAGGAAGGAAAAGTAAAATGAGAGCAAAAACAAAATCAATGAACGCAGAAACGTTAATAACGTTGGCTCCAAGTATTTGCGAGCAGGTCAAGGAGTGGGAAAAACTGGACAGGAGAACTATGGTTCAGTTCGTGTCAGATATGATTCCTGCCCTTCTGCCGTACGAGATTGCTACACGTAAACGGATCATAGAGCGGGCAATAGCTATAATTCCGGTCATAGAAAAGGCAGTTCAAATTTCCATAGCCAGGGCAAGTTCAGAGATACCAACTATATCTCCAGATTGCAAATGCGAAATGGTTGAATACGTGTACCTTCCTGATGACTCTGCACATGACGATGAACCTGAACATGGTGCATTGGCGGATGATGAGATTGTAGAGTAAAAATGAATCACGAGGAGCATAACAACCAGGTGGTGGCGGTGAAGGTACTTCGAAATATGTATCCTATCCTGGAACAGCTCATGTGGGCTATTCCAAACGGGGAAGAGCGACCAAAGGTAATGAAAATCATCAAGGGTAAAGAGGTTTGGTGGTGCCCGGCAGGGAAGCGAGCCAAGGAGGAAGGCCAGCTGGCAGGAGTGTGGGATCTAATAGTAGCGGTTGGCTACAAGATGTTTCATTACGAAACTGGTAACAATACGTATTGTCCCGGGTTGATTATCGAGATGAAATCAAGTGAAGCATTTAAAAAGAAAAATCAGGGGCTAACACCAGCACAATTAAAATTTGGTAAAGCCATGTTTGATCAAGGTTGGGACTCGGTCGTTTGCTGTTCGTCGAAATCAATGATTTTTGCAGTCGACGATCACATGCGTAAGGCAGGTTACGAGAAAAATGGAAAAGCCAAATAAGTGTTATTTGAGTCCAGACACTGGACTGTACGTGTGCCTTATCGGCGGTAAGCCATGGCGAAGAACGGGGTGCAAGGGATATGTCAGGAGTGACGAAAAACCAAATCCAGGTAAGTGTTGTTTTTGCGTAAACACTGTCGTTCCTAACAAATTCGGTTGTAACAACTATACACTGAAGACTGAAACAAGCACCACGAGCGAAGCCAGGGTTGCAGACTGAAACACGAAATCGGAGCGAAGCCAGATTCTGGGACTGAAACACGAAATCGGAGCGAAGCCAGATTCTGGGACTGAAACACGAAATCGGAGCGAAGCCAAATTGTTAGACTGAAACATGATTATTGAGCGAAACGGGCTTCGGCCCGTTATCACCTGGTGGCGCGGGTGGTCTGATGAGCAGCCGACAACAAGGAGATATTCAAGTGGAAAAAAAAGTAACACCGAAAGTAACCAAAAAAGTAAAACCGAAAGTAACACCGAAAGTAACCAAAAAAGTAAAACCGAAAGTAACACCGAAAGTAACCAAGAAAGTAACACCTAAAGTAACACCGAAAGTAACCAAAAAAGTAACCCCAATCGCATTCTTCAAAAAGGGTAAAAATTACTTTATCCGAACGGTGACGCATCATCATTGCGGTACCTACGTTGGCGAAACTGACCACAACGAGTTGGTCCTGTCCAACGCGTCCTGGATCGCAAGTGACGGAAGGGTCACAAACGCGATCCAGGATGGAGTGTTTGACGAGGTCGAGTTGTTAGGTAACGGTCTGGTGCTGATTAATCGAATCGCAATAATTGATGCTATTGGATGGAAGCATCCTGTTCCGGATAAACAAAAATGATTACTTTATTGTACGCAGGATATTTGGTTAATGGGTCGTTGTCGCGGTCTGTGTCGTGGTCTCGGTCTGGATCGTGGTCTCGGTCTCGGTCGCGGTCGTTGTCGTGGTCTCGGTCGTGGTCTCGGTCGCGGTATGGTTCGCGGTCGTGGTCTGGTTCTGGTTCGCGGTCTGGGTCGTGGTCGTGGTCTGGTTCTGGTTCGCGGTCGTGGTCGTGGTCTAGTTCGCGGTCGATGGCGAGGTTGTGGTAGCGGTAAGAAAATGAGCAAGCTGGAAAAAAGTCAGAGAAAAATAGACCTGGAATCGAACGTGGTGCTCACGATGAAATGCTTGGTGTGGTACTCCGTTGGGTTTGGATGGACGGACACTATGATCTCAGGAATCATAGGTATATCCGTCAGGGAGTCGCAGAAAGCATTGGCACGGCTGGTTAAGGTAGGGCATGCAGAGACGCGCAACCGGAAAGGTATCCGCCACTGGTGGGCGACTGAGGATGGCAAAACATGGCTTGAGGAGATCGGCGTGAACAACCTTCCTATTTCGGATGGTGTCGCTGCGTTCCGGGAAGAGGCACTCACCGGGCTGGTAGAAGCTCCTGGAAAGGTTGGACTCAAAAGTGAAGAGAGCTTGTTGCGCTATGCTGCGCTTCCGACGGCAGAGTGGAGAGGGCTGAGACTCCAGAAAGAAGAAAGATTTGCGGATTCTACCCTTGATGAAGGATACGGTATTTGCCCTGGAATCCCTGGGGACGTAAAGCGTCACATTGGAAAGTTCCACAAGGGGCAGTCCCGTTGTATTGAGTGCAGGAAGAGGATGAGGAAATTAAACCTTAAATCTAAAGGCTTAATTTAGCGGCTAAGATGGTGGCTAAGATGGAAAAGGAACAAAAATGACCACTGAATTAGAAAAATTGGCGGACGAAATCGACGCTATGAGCCTTCAAGACCGCCTTAGGATGTCCGCGGCTTTTATTGATAAAGGTCTGCTCGGTATCGCTCATGCGATAGGAAATAAGGCCGTATTGGAATTAAGCATATTGAAGCACCAGCATGAGGCCCAAAAACGTAAACAGGCGGTACCAAAATGAGGAAGTGGACAAAAGAAGCGGTGCTCCGAGCGATGAAACAACTCGGCGCCTACGACGAATCCAACGGCGGATACGGGCCTATAGGCCCCACCGAAATCGGCGTCCGTATGGGCATCGGTGCGGTAAACGCCTCCGCATTAAAACCCCAAATCTAGAAGAATAATTTTTTGAAAAAAAACTTGCATGTGACCTTGAAAACGTGCTACACGATCTTTGGCTAGTTTTGTTTTCTGTTATCTCCATTCTCCATGGCCCTCCCCTCATCTTCCCAGGGGGGAGGGCGCCCTCTTTAGAAAAAGATGAATAAAATTAGTGACATAGAGTACGACGTTGTTTGTTACGATTCCGAGGGATGGGAGGCGATGAGAGTAGGACCCATGGGCTATGAGTTGGCGTGCGATATCGCGAACACAGATCGAGCGGAAAACATAAGAGAGGGTGATACAGTTAAAATTGAAGTGTCGAAAAAATATACTGACCCCAATTCTGGAGCTCTCTGAAGCCGACAGGGAAGAGATCCACATGTTCGCAATGAAAAGGTCATGTGAGATACTTAGCCTAGATATGGCAAGAGATTCAAAAAGACGTAATATACTGATCGATATGCTTCGAGAAGATGGTTTTCTAACCGACATGGAGAATAAAGTATGAAGAATTTTATGGTAGCACTGGTTTTTATGATCTGCTCGTGCGCTGCTGTCAAGTCTGTCCCTACCGACACACAGATAAAGATCGCTTGTACAGCTCTATGCACGGCCCTGGAGTCTGACAACTGCTTTACCAAGCCCGACTCACAGACCGCGCTCGACATTGGCCAGGACGCGGTGAGCTGCCTCGCAAAGTGCGACACTCCGTCATTCTCGATAGACATAGGTTGCTTTGGAAGCGCCATGGATGACTCTGGTTCGGTTTGCGAGGATTACCTATCGTGCGCGTCAGTGAAGTGATCTTCGAGCCAGGTTGGCTCGAAGAGATACTGGAACAGGCTGAGCGAGAGGTACAGAAATGGCCCGAGTGGATGCGCCTACCGGAATACCGATATTGGGTGTAATTTAATTTGACATTGCGCTTAATTGTAATACAATAGTGAGATGGAATGCATATCCGTAAAACAGCCATGGGCAGCACTTATAGTATGCGGAGCGAAGGATGTAGAAAATCGTACCTGGAAGACGGATTATCGTGGCCGCATCCTCATCCACGCGAGCGGAATACCATACGGCTGGCCTGATTGCGAATTTCTGCCAGAGTCATTATCTGTAATACTATCTGGATATCTCGGTCCAGATGCAGATCATTCAAAAATGCCAGATAGTCTCCAGCGGTATCATTTGCTCTGTGAGGAGGCAGCCGATCACTATGGACTGCTATCCAGGTTTTACGAGTTCGAAATGCCGGAACTAATGGCGCTCACCCAAAAATACGACTACGCCCTACCAGCTCAAGCAATCGTCGGAGAGGTGGATTTGGTAGATATAGTTAAGGACAGTAAATCTCCCTGGGCAGATCCAGGACAGTATCACTGGATCCTAAAAGACCCCATTAAATATGACAAACCAATCAAAAATGTCAGAGGTAAATTACGCATCTGGCAGTACCAAGGAGGTACAACATGCTGAAACGAAATGCGAAGATGTCGGGCGGCAGCGGGGGCAATGTGAGCACGGGTCGGGACGAAAACTGGTATCGGAAATAGTCAAACGGCTATCCGGCGAACCCCTTCTGATTCTTTTTTCCACTGGGAAAGATTCCATCGCAGCGGCAGATCTGATGTTCAGGTACCACCATGGTATCAAAAGATTAGTATACATGTACCTTGTTGATGGTCTGTCATTTAAAGAAAAAATACTCTCATACTACGAGAAGAGATGGAACACGACCATTGAAAGGATACAGAGTCCCGTTGCAGTGGAGCTTTCTCAAGGGAAGAAGATTCTCTTAGGACAAATCGAAAAGAATCTTAGATACAAGCACAATATATCATGGATAGTGACAGGTCTACGTTGTTCGGACAGTTTGATCCGTCGTTACTTTGGGAGACAGGCGGATACAGACGGAATAGATTTCAGAAATCGGAAGGTGTACCCGATAAAATACTGGAAAGAACGCGATGTATTCTCGTACTGCAAGATAAACAAATTGCCACTTCCAGTAGAGTATGCGATGGGCGCGAGACATGATTTCTGCCACCCATCGATACAAGCGCTGTGTTGGTTAAAAAGATGTTTTCCCTCCGATTATAAAAAGGTAATTGACACCTATCCTAAACTAGAACTACTGGTGTGGAGAGAAGAAAACCGTGGGCGCGAATAAACTAGAAAAATATGACATTGAAGTTGTTAAACGCTCTGGAATTCACGGAGCTGATTACAACCCGCGCCAAATCTCAAAAGCAGCGAGAAAGAAACTCAAGAAGTGGCTTGAAAAGCACGGTCTATGGTGCCCTCTAATCGTAAACAAAAGGACTATGAATCTGGTTGCTGGACATCAGAGAATAGAGGCCATGGATGCAATCCTTCGAAATCAGTATTATGACATAACCGTCTCCATCATAGACGTCGATGAATCTGAAGAGGTAGCTGGAAATGTGTTCTTGAACAACCCAGCAGCTCAAGGAGAATGGGACATCATGAAATTGGGAGACCTGCATGAGGCCTTCCCATCCCTTGACTTCGAAGCGGATATGGGGTTCGAAACAGCAGACCTCGACATCATGTTTGGTGGTCTGGAAGAAAAGATTAATCAGGAAAAATCAAAAGAGACCTGGCAAAAGGATAATCCCCTTCCAGCTGGGGTGTTCAATGCTGAGCGACAGCGCACCAGAAAAAACGGACGCGATAGAGTTCAAACAGGTGAGGTTGATTTTAGGGATCAAAATGACATTCAGGTCACCGTGGTGTTCAATACCTCATCCGAGAAAAAGCAGTTCATGCAGGATATCCACACTCATGACACAGATAAGTTCATCAAGTTCGCAAAGGTGGTTGACCTGTATGAGCACCGGCTCAACCTGACAATACCGTGATGACCGGTCTGAAGAAAGTAACTCCAGTCATACAAGACGTACACACGTAACATCCGCGGACTCGCCCGCGCCAGCGCGTTACTAC
>Ga0172380_10003220_pt1 | contig 22992 bp, 53 predicted proteins | sample Leawe162metaG_FD_119747 | JGI IMG/M metagenome (GOLD analysis project Ga0172380, IMG submission 119747) | Leachate microbial communities from a municipal landfill in Southern Ontario, Canada - Leachate well 162 metaG | ecosystem: Engineered > Solid waste > Landfill > Unclassified | place...
ATCCTCAAACAGAATTGGGCAGAACATCAGGAAAATCCCGTCTGGATGGGCGTAGAACACTCTTACTTTGGCGCAATTATTAACTTTACCGGAAATCAAAAAAAACACCCTAGTTATCTACTGTGGTCTTTCAAAACAAAGACAGGTAAAGAATGGCATCTAAAACATGAACATTTTAACCATGTCGGGCTATGTTTTAATCTACCGGAGGCACAAAATGAACGAACCTAGAACATATGATTTAACACAACCAGAGGAACTTAAACGACTGCATTACGAATTACTCGGTTACATGAAGGTATCACTGGATGCCCAATGTCCTCATTGCCACAAAGCGTATCGTGAGGGGACAGATTTTATTGGTCGGAAATTCGCCATTGATGCACTAAAGGAATTAACAAAATGAACAGACTGGTTGAAATCGTGGCAGAAAAACTGACTTATTATCGACATAATTGTCCAGATAATCGCTCTATTTGCCAGTCAGAATCAGAAGAGGATTGCGACCAGTGTATAGCCCGATCCCTCCTCCTCACCCTGCAACAGAACGGGGTAAGAGTGGTGGATGAAGACCAAGACTTCCCCGATACGGATACAGACACATCACCAGATTCAGCACAAAGGGAAATGTTTAAGGATGGCTTCCGTAAGGTCAAGCCGCTGGTGGAGGGATAAGATGCATTTAATGTTCGCCGAAGCGTGGTGCGTAGATTGTAACTGGAAAACAGAAGGCAAAAACTCTATGGGTAATGCTGCTAGACATCATAAAAGCACCGGCCATTATGTTCAAATGGAATTAAGTTATGGTCAAACATTCGGTAATCCCCATGGACAAGAACAATTTATAAAGCTAAACACTGTAGAATCTTCTCAAAGGCAGGGATAAGATGCTCACAAAAACAAGGGAGGATAAATAATGACTAATCCAACCACCTTTATATATGGTTATGCTGATATGTTAAATGAACTTTACTGGAATAAAGGATTATCCGTAAGACAAATTGCACGTCAACAGGGAATGTCTGCGGCTGGCATGTTTCGTCGCTTTGAAAAATATTGCATCAATTTAAGACCACAAGTTGATTTACCATTAAACAGATTCATGAGTAAGGTAATAAAGGATGATTCCGGTTGTTGGTTTTGGAAAGGCGTTATCGGTTCTAATGGGTACAGTAAAATCTGGTATCAAGGCAAGGAACAATTAGCACATAGGGTTGGTTATCAATTACTAATAGGGGAAATACCACAAGGTACTGAGTTGGATCATCTTTGTAGAAATCCCCAATGCGTTAATCCTAAGCATTTAGAAGCTGTAACCCATCGTGAAAACATAATTCGCGGGATGCATCCAAACGTAATAAATCATCGTAATGGAACATGTTCACGGGGGCATAGTTTAGCGGATGCTATTCGTGACAAAAATGGCAGAGTTAGAAATTGTCGTACTTGTCTAAAAGAAATTAAGGAGAAGATAATATGCCTTTAACACCCACGAATATCGAGTATGGGATGCACAATTGGGCAATCGTAAGGGGTTGCCTGCATAAACCGCAGGGAAAGTGCCCCGTCACAAACTGTTGGGCTGAGTTTGTCAGTAAGCGACAAGGTTGGGACTTCCACAAGCCGGAACTGTTAGTCAAGAACCTGCTCGACCCACTGAAAAGAAAGAAACCGACTCGTATCCTGGTTAATTTCTCGGGGGATTTGTTTGGGGATTGGGTAGACCCAAAGCAGATACCAAATGATAGGTCTGGTTATGCCAATAGTTCTCTAGCTTTTATTGTATTAGATATTATTAAACGTTCACCCCAACATACCTTCCTATTCCTCACCAAGAACCCGTCTGGCATATGGGATATCGAATGGCCGGATAATGCGTGGATGGGAGCGACGGCGTGGGATTTTGATTCATTCGTTGAACAAACTGGTTATTTTCTAAATATTCCTCTTACTGTAAACACTGTGAAAGCAAAACATAAATGGCTATCGTTTGAACCATTGCTTGGTGGTTTGGCAGGTTATAAATTTATATTTGATAGACTGCGCTACAGCGGTATCTCTTGGCTCGTTATCGGTGCCGAGGATCATCCGCTCAAACTCCCCCGGAGAGAATGGGTAACTGAGATTGAATCAGCTTGCATCGAGGCAGGGATACCGTATTGGGAAAAGAATAATTTAGCGACTCTATTCCCGGATAGACCGCTACATCAGGAGTTACCGAGATGAAAAGAGAGATAAAATGTCAAGGGTGGAATGGGACTAAATTATGTGAGGTTAGACAAATACACTTTGATGCTGATTTGAAAACTCTATTTTGGTTTCCAAGAAAAGGGTACCCCAATAAATTCTATCAGGATTGTGAAGAATATCCCCTACGGTGGTTTACCGGCCTCCACGACAAGAACGGCAAGGACGTGTATGAGGGAGATAAACTACTTTTCAGAAGTGAAGAGGACGAATCTCTTGATCGGATTCTTGTCGTAAAATGGGACAACTTATTATGTGGATGGTCGCTTTATGATGATGTATCTGACGAAGAAGCCTTTGAACCTTTCAGTGATGTAATTGGTGAATATTTTGAAGTCATCGGTAACATCTACGAGAATCCCGAACTCTTAAAGTGAGGTTAAGATGAAAAGTTTTCTATTCAAAGAAGCGATCCTGAAAGCTAAACTGGAAGCGCTGGACAAGTACGGCGAGGCACAGACAAGACGGTTGATAAAACCAATCCCACAAAAATGCGTTGTGAGAATAATTCCATCAATGTCACCATCACATTGGCAATCACGATTACCTGTTGATATGACGGCTCTTTATCCCGATACAAAGCCAACTGATATGCTCGGAGGTATCCACAAATCCCCCTACCTCCCCGGCGAGGTCGTGTATTTCAAGGAGAGTTGGCGAATATCTCATCACGTAAATGGGGACGCTTGTCCTTGTTACAGACTGGATAATAAATGCCAGTGTGGGCGTTCATCTCTTGTATCCTCAATGATATTCCATTGGCATAGTCCGCTAATGATGCCCGAAAAGTACGCCCGTACCTTCTGCACCATTACGGACGTGAAGCCGGAACTATTCCGCGTTAAGGATATAACATCTCATGATTTTAATCGGGAAGGCGGACAGACCTCAATGGACTTCTTGTATGACTATGATGGGCGGTGGGTGTGGCGGATATCGTTTAAGAGAAAGGAATAAAGTAGGGCGATGATATTTTAGCGATTAATAACAGGCTCATCCGGCAAGCATGCAAGCCTAATTCGGCACTCAATCTCAGCCCGATAAACAACCATAATTATCATGGGTAACAGAGATAGTCGAGGTCAAAGACAGGGCTAAGATACCCGTCTGGTATAAGAAGAACCTAAAAGTATTTCAGGATGAAAGGCGACAGGAACTACCAAAAGGATAATTTATGGACAAAATCGACTTAACAATTCCGCAAGGTGCAATCTTCTCCGAGGATAGAAAAAATCGTTATGCTTTATGGCGGGTATGGAGTTTAAATAACAAACCGCTTATAAAAACGGCTGAGAAAACCCCGCATTTTAATGCTGGGGATGAATAAGGATAAAGTACCTAGAGGCACAAACAACAGTATGAAAAAGACTTTCAAATATCGCTTACTGGGTAACACGCAGACATTCACTAAGGCAGATGAATGGCTACTGCTATGTCAGAGGCTTTACAACGTGGCATTAGAACAACGGATTGGTATCTATCGACAGAGAAAAGAGATGATATCTTGTTACTCACAGATTAACCAACTCCCTGAATTGAGAGCCGAGTTTCCCGAATATCAGGATGTAGGTTCTCAGGTGCTTCAGGATGTGATTGAGCGATTGGACAAAGCCTATAAAGCGTTCTTTCGCAGAGTCAAGAATGGCAATGGCAAAGCCGGTTTTCCCCGTTTTCGGAGTAGGGATAGGTACGATTCGTTCACTCTCAAACAGGCTGGATGGAAACTTGACGGCAGATATTTGACCATCCGTAACGTAGGGAGATTAAAAATCAGACTATCACGCTTGATTGAGGGTGATATTAAGACAGTAACAATCCGAAAGAACGTTGGTAAGTGGTATGTGTGCTTCTCCTGTGATAAAGTGCCAGAACGTAAATTAGAATCATGCACAAAAGATGTTGGGATAGACGTTGGCATTAAGTCATTCAGTGTGGATTCAGATGAGCATAGGGAGTTTAATCCTGCCTACTTTCGGCATATAGAGAAGATACTCAGAACTCGCCAGAGAACACTTAGCCGAAGGGTTAAAGGCTCTCATGGTAGACGAAAGGCTCGGTTGCTAGTAGCCAAAGCCCATGAGAAAGTTTCTAATCAACGTAATTTTTTTCTGCATAAGGTAGCCAATCACTACATCAAGAACTATGGCGTGATTTACATTGAAGACTTGAATATTAAGGGCATGGTCAAGAATCATCACCTTGCCAAATCAATCAGCGATGCAAGTTGGGGAAAATTCTTTGAGATGCTGAACTACAAAGCGGAAGAGACTGGTAGATTAGTAATCAAAGTACCTCGGTTTGAACCAACAAGTAAAACCTGTAGCGAATGTGGTGCGATAAATCAGGAACTAACCCTCAGTGATAGACAGTGGGTCTGTAAATCCTGTGGCGTGTTGCACGACAGAGACTTCAATGCAGCGAAGAATATTCGTAGGGCCGGGCAGACCCTTCAGGAGCTAACGTATGGCAAAAGCTAAAGCGTATCCTGAGAATCTCTGCACTTTAGTGCTGGGGAGTGTCAAGGCGAATCTTTTCGGGTTAGTATCTACCGACCCGAAAGTTCTTCTCAAAGATTTTGACTATGCTATTGGGGAACGAAAGGACTTTTACATCAAGAAATTAGTAGATATGTCTGATGTTCAACTTTGTGGTTGGGGGTCTTTTAAGCCGGTTTGGTTACGTTATGAAGAGGTCTATCGGATGCTGAATAACCCGGTTTGCCTCGGAATAAATGCGGACGGACAACCGAAGCATCCACTGTATATTAGTTACGCTGAACCGATGGTAAAGTACGTTTTAGGGGATTGACAACGGCGTAACTTTGTTGTAACCTTATAAGCGAAGTTTTGATTTGATAAGGATGTGTTGATGAACGGTGAATCTAACCACTTATTTGAGTCCGATGAATTCCGCAAAGTTGCATTTTTCATTGCTCGTGGAGCTTTTTATATTACCAAGAAACCGCCATATCCAAACAGTGATAAGGCGGTTTTCGTTTTACGTGGGGTAGACGATGGGATGCAAGCCGACTGGCAAGCACATAAAGATAGTGTAAGCGCGCGGGCATTATATGAAGCGCAGGACATACTCCGAGACGTTCTTCATGGCAAGGAACCACGATGAACCGAGCCATATATCACAACCAAAGAGAGGCTATATATATTTTAGCGGACGGATGTTGTGAAATATGCAAAAAATATCTTGAATCCTTCTGGGTAAAACCACCTAAGAATCCATATTTTAAGCAACAGCCAAAACAATTCAGAGTAATTAATGGTCACTTCCACCATAAAATACCATTATGGATAGGCGGAGAGGATAAGAAAAACAACCTACAACTATTATGTATTGATTGCCATAAATTAGTTCATAAATCCATGCCATTTGACCTATATTTAAACATGGAGTTGACTAGTGCCCAAAGGCGATAGATTAAAACTTAAAGCCGATCCCGAAGATGGGACTACACCAATAGCGAACCTACTTATAGACGCGTTGGCAATCGCTAAATTATCAGGGTTACATAAAGGGGCAATACTACATTTATGGCGAGTTACTTACGGTTGGACAGATGAAAATGGCAAAAGAAGAAAAGAGGCTAAAGTAGGATTAAGTGAATGGGCTAAGTCATTGGACTCTACTTCTCCACGAGCGTCCGTAACCCTTTCTGATTTAGTACAGAAAAATATTATTTTCAGACGAGTGGCAGATGTATGGGGGGGATATTACTACCAACTTAACACTGACATTATGAGTTGGAATAGCGGCTCGGTGAATACATCTAAATTAAGAGAGGTCGCTAGGATACCTAGTTTTGGTGATATTACCGAAAAGGATACTATTACCGAAAACGTAACTGTTACCGAAAGTGATAATAGTTCTGGTTTGGGTAATAATTACCGAAAAGAGCCGGTAACTGTTACCGAAAACGTAATAGAACAGTTACCGAAAACGGAACCCCCTACATTATATAAAGAAATATTAAATAAAGATATAAATAAAGATATATACTCGGACGTTGTTAAATTATCAAAAGAAGAACATGAAAAATTAATTATACAATTTGGGGAAGGTGGAACTACTGAACGAATAACAAGCCTATCTCTTTACATACAGAGTACTGGTAAAAAATATAAATCTCATTATGCAACTATATTAAATTGGGAAAGAATGAATAAAGGGAAAAACTATGGAAACAATCAAAACAATAATTCAGCAAGCGGGCAGTCCAAAGCAAATAATTCAGAAAATAGCAAATACACAAGTGGTAAGTACGGAAGACTCGTTGAAACCTAGTGATTGCGAGTATTGTGGTGGGAGTGGTTGGGTACATCCAATGGTCAACGATAAAGTTGATTACTCTCACGTAGTTGTTTGTAGTTGCACAAAGAAAAAGAATGAGGTGGAAAGATTAGATAGACTACTTCGAGTGTGCAATCTTCCATCTTTCGCAAACGATATGACGTTTGAAAAATTTAAAGTTTATCCTGAAGTTAAATTAGCCTTTGATAGTGCCAAGGAAATGGCTAGTAATCCTAAAAAATTATGTTGGTTAGCATTTATTGGAACTAATGGAACTGGTAAGACTCATCTGGGAGTATCGGTTTGTAGGGCGTGGGTGAAAGCAGGAGTCCCCGCTCGATATATGCTTGTTAGTTTGCTTCTTGATGAGTTAAGACAGGGATTTTCAACTGATAAAGGAGAAAATAGTTACGAAGGGAGATTTAAGTATTACTGTAATATCCCGTTATTATTCCTTGACGATTATGGTTTGCAATCTTCTACTCCGTGGGTACAAGAGAAACTGGACACACTCATTGATTATCGGCTGATGAACAACTTATCGTTGATAGTCACGAGTAATAATTCTCTCGATGAAATGCCACCGCGCATTAGGTCTCGCTTAATGCGCCATCCGAATAGTAAAATAATAGCAATTATGGCGGAAGATTATGTGCCTAAAACAAGATTGTCCGATAAATCTAAATACTAATGATCCCTGTGATTATAGCAAGGATAACCTTTGTGATTATCCCTTTATTGGAAGTATCGAATCACCTGTAGAGGAAAATTCAACTGAATGGTTAATTGCGTCATAAAAAGTTGTGGGAGGTGACAATGCGAGAAATAGCGAAGCCAGTGTACATCAAGTGTGATAAGGAAGTTGAGTGTGACTATCAATATTTTGGGGATGCCTGTTTACATCCAAAGGGAGAAGTGGGGAAGTGTCCGTTAAATAGGAAAATCAGTGAATTAAAATCGTTAATCGTGGAGAGCGTATGCACCAACTCTTAGAATCATGGAGCGTCCCCTGGTATATTTGGTTAGGATTGGGTGCGTTTATTACTTTACTCTTAACCAGCGCTGGTTTCCGTAGAGAATCTGATTCCTTCTTGGCGCGCTTATTGGGGATGAAACCGCGGAAACAACCGCGTATCCAGCCGGACGAAGATGAGGAGGATGAAGATTGAAAGCACTTAGTATGACTCAACCTTGGGCGCAAGCGTTATTTCTGAATTTAAAACATTATGAAACGCGTTCTTGGTCAACAAACTATCGTGGAGAATTAATTATTCATGCAGCTAAAGGTTTTCCTAAATATGCGAAAGATTTTGCCATGACTGAGAGGGCGCTTGGTCGAGGAAATACTCGGTTAGCCTTTGGCGCAATTATCGGGAAAGTGGAATTGGGAAGAATATACCGTACCGAGTTTATTGCCCCGCAATTAACGGGATTAGAACGATTATATGGAGATTATTCAAGTGGTCGATTTGCGTGGGAGTTTATTAATCCCGTTTTATTCAAAGAACCAATACCTTTCCGTGGACAATTAAGCGTGTTTGACATAGATGACAAAATATTATCTGGCGTTGTCTTTGAGGTGGTGAAGAAATGATTCAGACGTTTGAGTTTATTTTAGGAATGGTAATATTTTATCTTGTCTTTAGTCCACGGTTTCGCAGGTTCGCGAAGAAGTGTATAAACTCGTGGAATCCGTACCACCGCGATAGTCCTATGCCGATAACTTCGATAGCGGCTACTCCGATTAAACGAACTGTACGTAAGAAATCGCCGGACGTAAATGGCAGTGGACAACTGGAAGTGGATGAGGAAACACTCGCTGAGTGGACACGAAATCCTGATGTGAAGGTGAGGAGTTAATGAATACTTACGTTGCGATTTCTGCTCCAATTATTAATTGGCATTGGTCGATGATACTTTGGATGGTTGCTCTTATTCTGGGAATCACGCTATTTACTAAGTTGGCGAAATATACTTGGCAGATATCTGTACTATTCGCTTTTATTGGTTGGTTATGCGCTGCTTACGCAGGACTTACAGGAAGATGGTTTATTGGATGGTTCGGCTGGACTCCCCTTTTGTCTGGGGCGATATTTATTAACTTAATATTCCAGAAGTTGTATAGAATACCTGATGAATCTGAGAAGGTGGGGGAATAGATATGGGCTGGATATTCTTCGGGTTTATGACAGCGTTAGGTATTGAGACCTTTATAAGAGTGGCCGGAAAGTATGAGCGGGTAGAACCGCGACCTCAACGGAAAGTGCAGGTCAGTTTCCCGTGGTATGTAAATCTCGGCGCGGCTTATGGAATATACAGGGGGACTCACCCCAAAAAGAGGGATAAATAATGCCGACTGGAATAAGAGAAATGGTATTAAAATCTAATTTCTGTCCGCTAATGAAACGCGTCTGTAGTTTCTGGTATGTCAACCGGAACGAAGAAACAGCAAAATGTCATCATCCAAAGAAAGATAAACCGGATATATTCTGTAAGAGGATTAAGAATGCCAAAATATCCAAAACCTAAGATTCTAAACGAGGGTAATCCTTTACATTTGCACGTTATGAAAATCGGGACGGATAATAATGGGAAATGTGAATGCGGACGTGAAATAGTCTACGACTACGGGGAATATTCCGAGGTAAACCCCACAATAATAAGTCGGATTAAAACAGACATTTTACCCTATGGGTATTATGACTTCAGTGACTATCGGGGATGAAACTAATCATGCGTCTTTTAGAAAAAATAGTGGTGTGGTCAATAAGACCGATGGTTAGAAACACCATTAAAAACTTCACCGATGCTCCGCTTCATTGCGGACATCAGATGGAATTTATAGGGGAGCATACTTCACTGTTTGGTAAACAGCGGATTTACCAATGTGAGGTTTGTAAAAAAGTGGATACGTTATGAAGATATCCCGCGTATGGGCGATGCCGAATAAGTGGACGTTCAAGATAACGCCGATAGCTGACTTACTGGCTAAGTATGTCGGTGATGGGAAAGGTTGGATTGACCCATTCGCCGGAGAAACAAGCCCAGCGGAATGTACTAACGACATAGATAATCCAAAGGCAACTTTTCATGAGGACGCTTTGGAATTTCTTTCACGTTTATCCGAAGCAAAAGGAGTATTATTTGACCCTCCGTATAGTGTTGAGCAGTGCCTTAGAAAATACACTCCTAAATTTAAAGGAACTGCTGGACGTGCTGAATATTGGGCAAAATGCAAAGATGAGATTGCTCGCATAATTCAACCCGGCGGTATTGCCATATCGTTTTGTTGGGATAGTACGGGGATGGGAATAAATAGGGGTTTTGAATTAGTCCAGATTTTACTAGTTTGTCATGGGGCTTGTCACAACGACACCATTGTAACTGTAGAACGTAAAGTGCAATCAAATATGGATGGTTTATTATGACAGTTCAATGTCGTGCCTGTGGAAGAGATGACTTTGAGGACTATACAGAGTTAGCTATTCATATTCAGTCTTCTAAAAAAGGGCATCGCAAAGGGAAAATATGGGCTTCAAAATATTTACTCAGGGTTAACCAACTTAACCAGAAAAAAGAATATGAACAACGCGTTCCACTAACTGAAGAAGAAAAAGAGAATAAGCGCGATACCAGACGCGAACTCAGCGGTCAAATGGAAGTGGTAAATACCTATTGCCCTCGATGTAAGACTAGAACTAGACGACAACTTGAAATAGAATTCACCAGAGGCGGGCAAGCGTGGGGTATTAAGAATTATTATTTTGTGCTTTGCCAACTTTGTGCGCGATAATTATTGACAAATATATTACTGCAAGGTTATACTGATAAGTATGGATACAGGCGTAAAACAATTAAGTTGTCAAAGGTGCGGACATTTATGGTTTCCTCGGCAGCCAGAAATCAGAATATGCCCAAAATGTAAGAGTCCGTATTGGGATAAGCAGCGACAAAGTAGGAAGTCTAATGTTAAGAGCTTATAAGACAGAACTAGATTTGAATAATAAGCAAAGGACTATGATGCTTCGATGCGCTGGAACAGCGCGCTTTGTATTTAATTGGGCATTAGCCGATCGAATTGAACGTCATAAAAATAATCTCCCTACCAATAGATTTGAACAAAAGAGACGTTTTAATACACTGAAGGTAGAGCAATTCCCTTGGATATACGATGTTCCTTATACTATTGTTGAGTCTGAATTCCAACAGTGCGATATAGCATTCCAAAACTTCTTCCGACGAGTTAAGAAGGGTGGGAAACCCGGCTTCCCAAATTTCAAATCAAAGAAACATGGTATCAATAGTTTTACACTTAGGCAAAGTATATTTGTATCAAATAACCAAATAAAATTACCACGTATAGATTGGTTGCGGCTTAAGGAAGACAAATATTTACCTATACAAGACGTAAAGATTCTATCTGCCAATATCAGTCATAGCGCTGGGCATTGGTTTGTTAGTCTACAAGTCGAACAGCCAGACGCAGAGATATCTACCGGAACACATAAAGGAGTTATTGGGGTTGATGTAGGATTGAAAGTTCTGGCAACCTGCTCAAATGGGAAAGTGTTTGAGAATCCAAAATCACTAAATAGCTTACTATTTGCTTTTCGTTGCAAGAGGTTTACAATATCCCCAAATGAACTATTGGGGGTAAAGAAATGTTTGATTTCTTACTGTCTTGGACTTCGTCGATTCGTTGGGCATTATTGGCTCTTGGCATTACCGCGAGCCTGTTTGTATTTGAGGGTAGTGGCATGTTAAGCCACTGGACGAACGGGCATCCTAGATGGCAGACAGCGTGTCGTTGGACTTCACTTGGGATTATTTTATTCACTATTACGATGGCGATTTTTTGGTATTTCAATCCTACTTCTGACAATACACCTAGTCAGTTAAAAGATATTGATAATAGGCTATCTAATATTGAGACAATCTTAACAGATACCAATAACAAGTTAGACCGACTGATTGTTATTATGGAGGCACGGAATGGTTCAGAAAATACTACAGTCCCAAAATGAAACCGTCACTTGTAAATATTGCCAATCTGAGAACAATCGTAAGTTTGGATGGTACAAACAAACTCAGCTTTATTACTGCAACGCGTGTCGGAAAAAGTTTGTACCTAATGATGCACTATTTCACATGCACACACCTGCCGACCAAGTATCCGCGGCAGTCTACGACTACTATACGGGAAAGAGTATTGAGTCTATTCGTAAAGGTATGAATCCACCACCTTCGACCGCGACAATATTTGAATGGGTAAATAAATATACGGATGAGGCGATCAGAGCCACGAAAGACTATCACCCGAAAGTAGGCGATGTCTGGGTAGCAGATGAAACATTTGTCCGTGTGGACATGAAGAAAAAGACTGAGCCTAAAGTGGTGAATCCTTATACTAAAAGCCGAAGCGCAAAATGGATTGTGTTCTGGGACGTGATAGACGCAGACACCCGTTACCTCTTGGCTTCACATATCACATCAACGAGAGGTACTAGAGATGCTCAGGCTCTTATGGAAAAAGCCGCGAAGGTCGCAGGTAAAACTCCGCGAGTGGTGGTGACGGATAAGCTTAAGGCTTATTTAGACGGTGTGGAATTAGCCTTTGGCGCGGATACAAAGCATAGACAAGGTGCGCCATTTGAGATTGAGAATAACACTAACCTTATTGAGCGTTTTCATGGAACCTTAAAGGCTAGGACGAAGGTGATGCGTGCGCTTAGAAACAAGGATAGCGCACAGAAGTTTACTGATGGTTGGTTAGTCCATTATAACTATCTAAGAGAGCACGGTAGTCTTGGTGAGACACCCGCACAAGCAGCGAAGTTGGATTATCCGTTTAAGGATTGGGCAGACGTATGCCGTACAGTAAAGCCACAAGCGCAGATTCTCAGGACACCTGCTAAAGTTTCAATCCTCACCACACCGCAAAAAGTAAGCGTCACGGTTACACAGGAAAAGCCACGTATTTCCAGACGAACACCTAGAATCAGGCTAAGAACACCGAGGGTTAAAGACCTAGGTGGTGATATTGTCCAAAGTCACGGGAGACAACATTTGAGGTTGTACTAATGTTTTGGGAATACGCAGGTTATGCCGTGATGGTTTTTATTGTGATTACAGGATTTTATATTTTAGTAGTTAAGAAATATCTAAAGAGACCATCCAGTCCGAAAGATAGCGATAACAAAAAGGGCAAGACTAATGAAGGCTAAGATATTGGCAAGTATTTGTAGGTCGCGGTTATCCTCATTCCATGTGGCAGCTGCATACGCAAGAAATAGCACTAATCCTGTGATAGCCCACCAAGCTACATGGGTAAAGTATGACAGGACAACAAACGCACCGAGGATGACGAATATACCTGACAATTTAGTATTTATATTTGGCACGTCGTCATTCTAGCAGAGGTTAAGTATATGCTGCAACGAAATGCAAATAGAACCCTAAATAGATATGAGGACAGGCTTGCTCATATACAACGTGAACTTTGTCGTAGAGTAAAAGGGAGTAAGAATCGTGCCAAATCAAAAGCGAAAGTAGCCAAACTCCACTATCGAGTCGCGAATATTCGTCGTTATGCCCTTAATGAAGTAAGTAATTATCTCACGGCGATAGCCAAGCCAGAGATAATTGTACTTGAGAAATTAAATATCAATGGGATGCTCCAAAATCGTCATTTAAGTAAATCAATCGCAGATGCCTCTTGGAGTGAATTGAAACGGCAAATTGAATACAAGGCAAAGTGGCAAGGGCAGAAAGTTATACTTGCTGATACATTCTACCCATCCAGTAAAACCTGTAGCGAGTGCGGGAGCGTCAAGCCTTTACTCAAGTTATCGGAGCGAACATACGTCTGCGAATCTTGCGGGTTAGTTATTGACCGAGACCTCAATGCCGCTATTAATTTAGCGTCATTAGCACATTAAAAACTTATAGCAGAACCGCGAAACGAGCGGGGATAGCCTGTGGAGTGGGCATAAGACCTCAAGGTGAGGCAATCCACTGGGAAGCAGGAACCGAGTAGCAACTTAAACTTTACGCATAAATCTCGGACTACCCTAACGGGTACATCCACACATGGACAAAAACATGGCTAGACTCAAAATCTTAGGGTTGAGTCCATGAGCGCTGGGATGGTTTGACAACAAGAATTAAAGTGATTGATAAATACCCGTTGAGTCCATGAGCGCTGGGATGGTTTGCGAAAACCCGACAAAGACTACCAGTTGAGTATGCAAGAAGCCCTACCGCTTGGGAAAGGGCTGATTTATATGTTGTAATGTGTCCGATGTGCGCGAGATAAAACATGAAGCGATTAATCAATTCTCCAAGAATCGTAGTAAACACTGTGATGATATCGGTTATGGTGGGTATTATCGTTAGTTGTATTTTACTAAAGCATGAATCTTTCGTCGTGATAATATTACGTGGAAGTTTGTTTACAGTGTTTATAATCATGCTAAATTTCGGCGGGAAATGGGCTAAAACGTGGAAGGATAAAGTCTAATGTTCTGGATATACAACGACAGAGAAGGACATCTCTTTACGATAAAACCGATAAACTCATCATTAGTTGACGCGAAAACCTACGCGGATTCGCTCGCTAAGAGAGCTAAAGATCGGGGTTTTAACTATAAATATGTTGTCCGAGAAAATGGGATTATGGTCTACGATACGTCTAATCCTCAATCCACCTCGGCGGTTTAATCAGTTTCCAGACTTCGTTTTCGCTCAATTCTCTAAAACACTTAACCATTTCCGAACAATCTGGATGTTTCTTTAACCGTAATAGACTTGTAATTGCGTTGTAAGTATCCTCACTAATAATTTTTAGGTTTGGTAGTAATTTAGCGAAGTTTTTGTCTATATCGGTGTTGTTCTTTCCTGCTTGCCTGTCGATTATATCAAGGTTATTAATCAAAATATTAGAGAATTCTATTCCCTGCATAGTCATGGAATTAATTATTCTGACAATTCGATTTCGGAGAAAAATATAATTCCGCTTCACCACTTCTATGTCGGAGTTAAATGTTTCGAGTCGCTGAAATTCTATCTGTTGTGCTTTACCGAGAGCCGCTTCTCTTTCACCTACAAGTTTTTCGCGCTCCGTGACATTTTTTTCGCGCTGAACGATTTCGGTGTGGACGCGCTGGAGTTGCTCGCGTTTCTGCGCTGACTCTGCAATTTCTTTATCGAGTTGGCTCCGTTCAAGGGCTTTAGTATTCACCCACTCAGTCATGTTCTTACTGAGTTGCTCAACGCCTTGTTTGTAAGTCGCTACAGAAACAAAACCCGCGTTTTGAGCATCCAGAATTTGCTGAGCGTTATTGCGTTCTATTTCCGCCTGTATCTTAGCGGTCTGGTTTTTAATTTTAGTAACCTCAGTTTCTTCGACAGATGGTTTCGCCCCGTTATTATTATCCGAAGAAGTTAGTTTCCTTTTCGCTTCTTCAGCTAATCTTTGTTCCTCTAATAATTCCTTAGCTCCCATTATGCGCTCTCCTAATATCTAACGTTGATTAAGTCAAAATTAATAAGATTATGGTGGAATTCGTATATTGCAGTTATATTAAGCCTAATAGTAAAATTATCAAGTGATTTATTCGTGGCTTGGATATCAACCCCACCTGAGAAATATAATGTGGAATTATTCTCTCCCCTGTCTATAGTGATGATAGTCCCACCAATTGTCCGGTCTATAGAAGTCTCATTGTCGGATACCACTTTTATTTGATGTTGGCTTGTGAATGTTCTTACATTCGGAACTACAACTGCTGCTAAAATACCTAATATTGCGATTACGATAATTGTTTCCATCCAAGTCCAACCATGCTGTTTATTCATCACTTTACCTCTACCATTAAATCAATACCAATCGCTTTTAAGATATCTAAAAATGATTGAGTATTATCATCCACATCAGACTTTAACATTATGACATTAGCGATAAATCCATTCGGGTAAGCCGCCTGCGCGAGAAGTAGGTATGAAGAATCGGGATAATATTCTGCTAACTCCATCGCTACAATAACCCGTTTATCATCAAAAGGCGCGACATTTGAAACTTTTAATTTTATAATTGAGCCGTTGTATTCAATGTTGATGGTTTGTGACTTTGCCATTTTAGACCTCCAATTTCGCTTTTCGTTTTGCCTCTTTAATCTTAGCCTTGGTTTCTGCCGACATAGTTCTTCGTTCCTTGATAAAGTCCTGCGTTGAGAAATTAGGTAACGATTCAATAAATGCGTGTATCTTATCTAATCTGCTTATTAAATCTTGAATTGTAATTAAACCTGAACTTCTAACCTCTTGGGCAACTAACCCTTTATAAACACCGTGTAGAGTTGTGTAATAACCTTGTTTTTTCCAACTTACTTTCCCACCCGTTTTTCTAGGTACTTTCTTGTGAAAAAGAGTAATATTATATTCATCCGCTGAAATTGCCCATTCACTGTTTAGTTCTATCATAATTTTTAAAACCTCCAATATATCGTTCTACTGCCCATAATCATGCGTTTAAATCGATTTTGCGTATTGTTAAAGGGTCAGGTGGTGTCATTACTAGGTCGCGAGTCGTTTGATGGCTTCCTACGATTTGTACTTTGACGGTTTTCAGAATCATCGTAGGCATACATACAAATTTTATTCATTTCTTTATCCTATCGCTTATCCAACAATATCCTAAGATAAAGGGAATAGAAATAAAGACAAGACCCATAACGATCATAAAAAGTACTGAGTCGTACCAGTGTTCTTTCATTTCAAAAAATATATCGTTATCATCTGTTGAATGCGAACTTCCCATTACTCCATCTCCTATGTTATTTAATCGCAATAAATATACACAAATGTCCAAACGATGTCCTTATTCCGCACTTTTATCCGTACTAGTTTTGATTAATTGAGCAGTTCCTTTCATATCATTTGTAATGAAGGTTAGGAATTTAGTTAGTTTCTCAATTTCCTCATCAGGGATGTTGAAGGTTACTTTGTAGGTGAAGTTGATTATTGCCATGTTATTCATTCTCCTTTTTATTACCATCGGTAAGCATTTTACGACCTTCAAATATTTGGAATAAAGTTTGACCGCCTCCAGTTACAATATAAGGTAAAAATATCTGTTCCATCTTTACCATTTCGGTTTCCAGTATCGCCATTTGCGCCTCGACCCAATCTTTAACAATCCGCCACGCAATACGTATAGCCTGCTCTTTATTCTGGTAGTGTCGTGGTATATGATTCTCATAACGAGTAAGAACCTTTAGTACAGCAGTCGGATTAACTGGAAGTCGTATAGAGGCAACTCCCTGCGGGGTCTCAACCTCAAAAGATAGTGATTCAATGTGACCATCGGAGTCATAATTGGTAAGAATAGACCTTGCACCGTGGGCAACTAAAATTCCATGAATCTGCCCAACAGTTTTTGCCGCTTCAATTTGAGTGGTGTAGTTTAGCAAAGCCATGTTATTTCTCCTCTGTTTTATTAATGACTGCATTTGATTTAGTCGGATATTTTGGTGTTTGTCCTCGCCACTGTTTCAAATAAATATCGTGACCTCGTTCATTAAAATTGTTTTTAGAGTTTTCAACCATTGCTTTCTTAAACATAACGGCAGAATCTTGACGGGTACAATTCGGGCGAATTAGTTTTGGTTCAAAGAAAGTATTACTAACCATCCACCATATTGGAGCAATAACCCATGAATATTTATCTGGATAATAGAGAAGACTACGTTTATCGGATTCATAGGTATTATGTCCGATGATAAAGTCGTAACCTTTTACTCCGAATAGTTTTCCTGCTATCTTAGCTCCGAGTACAGCGTGTTGTGCCTTTTCATCTTCGTGGTCAAGGTAGTCCTTCCCCCAATGTCCGATATCGTGAATACCGATACAAATTAATTGCCATGCGTTAGGATATCTATGATATAATTGTCGCCACGCTATTAAAACGACTAAACTATGAATTGGTGAATGACATCCAGCGAGAACACTGATAGTCCCTTGCCGTAATAATTTCATTTAGTCTTACTCCAAAACTCAGTTAACTCTTGGTTATGCCTTAGTTGTAAAGTAGTAAGTTCTTTCCCACAATCTATACAGATATCCGCGTAAGTTCCATCTGGTATCCGAGCCGATCTTCCGTAGTCCGTGGCTCCGATTATTTCTTTATGACAGCGAGCGCAGTTAGAATATGGTTTATCTTCCATATTATTTCACCTTGTAGTTGTGTTATCCGTGATACTTATAAATGTTGCTGCCCTTCCGTCAGTATAGGATGAGGCTTTAATAATGTAATAGTGTTGTAGAGTGAGTTGCTCCGGTAGATTTGCAAACGTAATTTTACGCCCGTCTTCAAAATACACATCTGCAAAATTTCTAACAAATTCACCCATAGGTTGATATGTAATGGCTATGATTGTACCTGAATATGTTGTTTCAGTTCCCTTTGAACATGACGATAGCAAAATAACAGCAGTAATTATGATAGCCCCTACAATTTTTCTCCGAATCCCTTTAGTCATTACTTCTTCTCCTTTTTATTTCCACACTAGCCTATCTTTATATTTCCTGAGTTCGGAAATAGTAAAGACTATTTTATCCAATGAATAATAATATGGATTATCTTCTTCTTTAGGATAGAAATTAGGGACACAAATCATATAAGTCTCTTGCCCTGCGCTCATTGTTATTCCACCAAAATTACGTCGCCACCAAGTAGGCTCATTAGCGTGAATAATTATTTCCCAGCGTCTTTCTCCACTGGAAGTGTCATAATGATATCCGCGGACAATTATGTTCCTTAGAACAAGTTGTCGCCCCGTATAGTAGGAATAACTAGGCTGTGGTTTCTGTATTGATTCTGCAATTACCCTAATCTCTTTTAGTTCCGGCGACGGAGCGCAAGACAAGGGTATCATCATAATACAGAGTATCGCAGACAGGATTATTAACTTACATTTCATCCCTGTTTCTCCTCCGGTTTATCCTTTTCTTGTCGGACTATTATAACCATATTTCTAAAGTACCATATTAATGTAGTCACGCAGAAAATCCCGCCGATAGTGCAAATAACCCAATGGTGTGAAATCCACGCAAGAATAGTTATTAGTAAAAATAAGGCTGAGAATGTTTTTAAAGAACCTACTGTAAACACCTTAAGTTTCCTTAATAAGTTTAATGATTTGGTTAAGCATTGTTTGAAATCTATTACTACTACAAAACTTCAACATAGATTTTGTATTGGGTAAAGCGCCGGAAATAATATCAGATATTAATTCCCTTGTTTGTTCGAGTTTTTTATTATTTTCCACTTTATTTCTCCTCCGGTTTATTCCCGTTCTTCTTGGGGAAGAAGTAGTCGATTATCCCTGGTATCCCATATCGAAACATTACGAATATCATAGCAATTGCTCCAACCGCACAAAATTCAATAACCATTCCTAAGAATAATCGACCTAAGAACCCTACCCCGTCACGATATTCAGGCGGTGGTATAGGAATAATCAATTCTCCAATAAAGTAAGATGAAATTAAGAATACTAATACCGCGAATACAATCCCCATCCTCTTCCAATGCACTGTACGGTTCATTGTGATTTCTCCTGAGTTCACCGTTCTTTATTCCGTTTTTTTGATAACAAGATATTACTAATTATCAATAAAAATAGACCTATATAAATGGCGATAGTAACAAACCAAATATCTATTTTTGCCAATTTGTAAACAGCAAACATAGAACAAACAACTAGTAGAATAATTGCAAACAATATAGTATGTTTCTTAAGACTCCAATTCATATCCTTTATTCCTCTTTCTATATATTCACGGAGTCGGGGGATGAGTTGTCGTATAGTTGACTATTGGTAGTAATATCCCTATTAGTGTTAATCCCATAAAAATCATTAAGATTATCCGGTCACTCTTTGTCAGTGTCATTGTTTCTTCTTCTCCGGTTGTATAGTATTCCCCTTAATCTAATTTAAAAGCGAATAAGATGATATCCCAAGACCTAACATCTTTAATATTTCCATTATTCATCTCAACGGTATATAAAGCGTTGTCATGTCCTCTACCAATCATCTTTACCTCTTTGATTTCGGCTATAGGATTACCCCTCTCTCTGAGTTTTATCCGGTCTCCTAGCCAAAGATTAATAAGTAAATCCTTGCTTGGTGAATAAACCCATCTCTTATCTCTCATATTTGTTAACATTATTTCTCCCGTGGTTGTATAGTATTACGTTGTATAGACTCAGGTGATAATCTATAGGTTTTGTAAATATAATCAAATAAAGCGGGCATATCTGGAAACATTTGAGAAACAAAAATTGAGTGGTTTGTTAGATTCGATTGGGTAAGTAATAATGCCCCAATTATCTTTTTGCGGTTTTTCTCTACAACATCAGATGAAGCTGTTAAGTAATCCGAATCATCATAAATTACAGTGGCTTGCTTCTCGGCTTGATATTTAGCGGCGAGTGCTTCTGCCATTATAGTTTTACCAGATTTTTGGTTCCCATAAATCAATATATTCACTGTGTCTTCTCCTCCGTATAGATGGTATTAACTCCCACGACATATCTAAGATAAACCGCATGAGCGATAGTCTTCGCCCCCAGTTTTTTCCTTGCGCTAAAAAGTTGATTCTTAATTGTTTGTCTATTCGCCTTTAGTCTATGTTCTATCTCAGTGGTATTCAATCCTTCTTTAGCAATTAACGATAATAATTCCTCTTCTTTTTTGGATAAGCCTCCTCCAATCTTAGAAGCTTTTACAATTTCTCTTGTAGTTTTATTTTCAAGGACACACCTATCTAATTTACAATTTAGACAACTTTCCCCGCCAAATTCACATCCGTTATCTTTTGCTACTACTGGTATAAGTGCTTCTGGCATTGTCTCTATCCTTATGGTTATTCTTCCGGCTGGATGATATCCATATTCAATGATTGTCCTTTGGTTTAACTGTCCACAGGATAATAAAATAGAGTAATAGTAAACCGCCACTAGCGGGAAAGAATACTGCCGGAAGAGTGTCTAAACTACTTGCCGTCCCATTGAACAATCTATGGTAGATACCGAATGAGATATAGAAGCATATTGCGCTAAGTGGTAAAGACAGGCATCTCAATAACCAAAGTAAAAAGTTATCGGAAGTTATTAATTTATTCAATCTCATTACTCCTTCTCCTTGGGTTGAATCGTATTCCTACTAAGGTACTCACTCAATATTACCGCCTTCTTTCCGGGACTCCATGAAACTGGGGGTGTTGCCTTGATGACCTTGTTAAAATCATCTATTGCCTGAATAACTTTGTCGGGTAATTCACCATCTTCAGCTAATGAATCACATCCGAAATCAGTATCCAATAATGGTAAATAATTCGGCTCGCATATTACTAATCTCAAATCGTCTATTGTTTTGTCTTCATCCTCAAGGAATCCCTCGACTTCGTCTATCGAAGAAAAGTATTTATCGGCGGATTCAGAATAAATCATGCCCTCTTCATTCCATATTTCTTTGGGCATAGTTGCGTATCGTTCCTTGTCTTTAAGTTCACGACATTCCTTACAGATTAACCAAGATTTCTCTGTAGGCTTTCCGCAAACTTCACAAGTACGATGAGTACATCCATCATATCTCGCTGTCCGTTCATCTAATCCAAAGAAACACCCATTTCTACTTACCCATCCCGATATATTAGTTCGGTATTGCGCTGCCTCGGCACTATCAAACATAATCATTTTAGTATTCTGATTATCCATTTATTTCTCCTTTCTACTAAGGTATTCCATCACTTACAAAATAAGTGTTTACCCTAAAGAAACTTGTTTTATAAACGGTATAGGTCTTGCCATCTTGAAATATATCCTCCCCTTTATCCGATAATACGTTATTTGGGAGTAATCGAAAGTGTCCTTCGAGATTCATACATTTACCATCTATCCATGCTTGACCAAGCGCATCGGAACGACAAACTCCCTCAACATACAATTGGTTATCATAATTAGAATTAAATACCTTTCCGTTTTTCGCCAGTGTGGTTAAACCAATGGAAGTAAATACTCCTCCTACTAAAATAACAAACATTCCAACCTCAACTACTTGTTTTAATGTTTTATTCACTCTGTTTATTCTTCCTACTAAGGTACTCCTGTAACTGGGGACTCGGAGTTAACAAGTAAATCACCTTGCGATTGTTCTGTTAATCGCTTTATCGCTGAATTACAGTAATCATTATTATTATCAATCCCGATAGCGTGTCGCTGAAGTTGTGTAGCGGCTAAAAGTGTAGTCCCGCTTCCCATAAATGGATCAATGATAGTATCCCCGATATTCGTATAGGTTTGAATTAAGTATCGCATTAAAGCAACTGGTTTCTGTGTAGGATGTAATCCAACTTCCGTATTAAAGAATTGGATGGATGAAGGAACTCTTAGTTCTGGTAAGTTATTCGTCTCCCTATCGGTAAAGTCTCTATAATTACTAGATCTAGTTCTAAATGCAACATTGTATTTTACTCTGTCAGAGCCACTTCCAGTTCGTTCTTGCATTTGAGGATTATAAGTCCATTTTCCCTTGCTAAATATGAGAACATGTTCGTGTTCTTTCATTGGCTCTCTAACAGTATTTGCGAAATTAGAACCCCTATTCTTCCCCCATATCCATTCATGCCGGAAATTAAGAAGGTTGTAATAAATAAGGAAACTACTAAATGGTTGGCTCGCTGTAATTACTGAAGTTTGGAATGGGGATAATAAATCCCACAGATGTTGTATATCTACAGGCTTATCCCACTTGTTACTGGTGATACCATATGGCGGGTCGGTAATTACAACTACATCTGAGTTTAAGTTTAAAGACGGGACAATCTCGTAAGAATCCCCGCAGTAGATTGTTGCCCAATCATTACTAAAGTTTGGTTTAGTCATTATTCCTTATCCTTTGGCTGGATAGTATTCCGCCATTAGTTCTCAATCCATTTCATAGGACGCAACAGCCGGAATGATTCGTTCTCACTCAGTTCCTTAAAGCACTTAACCATCAGGCTGGTGTCTGTCGGTTTACTGGCTTGTATTGCGATTACTACCGTGTCATAGGTATCATTGATAACAATCTTCAATTCATTAAGTAATCGGTCAAAGCCCATGAGAAAGTGCGGATAATCAGACCCCTTCATTCCGTCAAGCAGCTTAATATTTTGAGAAAGTATGTTTCCATAGGTATTGTTGTCGGCTGTCATTTGATTGGCGATTCGTGTCAATCTGTTCAGAACGAACGGATAATTTCTTCGGATAACTTCCACATCCGAGTTGTATATTGCGAGTTTATTCGACTCCATTTGGAGAGCATCCTTTAATGCTTTTTCCCTTTGTTCGCAAATCTTTTCACGTTCCGCGAGTTGCTTTTCTCTCTTATCAATCTCTTC
>Ga0172380_10003221_pt1 | contig 22990 bp, 35 predicted proteins | sample Leawe162metaG_FD_119747 | JGI IMG/M metagenome (GOLD analysis project Ga0172380, IMG submission 119747) | Leachate microbial communities from a municipal landfill in Southern Ontario, Canada - Leachate well 162 metaG | ecosystem: Engineered > Solid waste > Landfill > Unclassified | place...
AACTTGCGCCTGCAGCTCAGCGATTGTCATCGTCGCCGCTTGAGCCTTTGGAGCAGTTACAAGAATCACTCCCACGAGAAGAAGCCCTGTCACTGTAAGGCCAAGAGCCTTCTTCCATTGATTAAGTGGTGTCGTTGTCATAATGGATAGGATAAGGCTGATAAAGGACGGGAAGCATTCCCGTCCTTACCTTAAGAATAGCCCTTTAAAACCGATCACACGAGGACACAAAAGGTGTATAGCTCGATAAGCTATGAGCTGTGGTATAGCCTCACATGAACGGTTCGTATTCGAAATCTTTCACGTGAGATTATTTTTCCAGCAGCAGACTAGCTTGCACGCGTCGTTCGACTCCGTTTTGTAGGAGTATCATTAGTGCTCTTCGTTGGGCTCTTTACCGGTGTCGGTTTGGGAGCAACAACAGCGCTTTGCTGATCTTGCAAAAGCTGTATCTGAGCCATGGTGGACTGAAGAAAGGCCACATCGATTTCTGGGACTTGGGGCACAGCAACAACCGGTATGTTATTGGATGTCACACTGTCATCATCGGATACTACCGATACTTCCGACGGTTCATCGTCGGGCAGAGCCGCCCGTTGCTGAACAACATCAAGATTATGCTCGAGAGTGGCGTTCATAGTGCGTGCCTGCAGAATTTGATCTTCGAGCTCGCTGATGTGCAGGGCCTGTTCTTCAAGACGCTCGTGCCACGCAAATCCGGTGCGGCCGATGCCAAGCGATGAGGCAATCAAGAGAAGGGTTACAGCAATATTTCGTGTGTCGGGTTTCATAGAGAGAAATTAGTCGATTCGTTGCCACAGATGCGTGTCTCGTTTGAGCGTATCGCACTCTGGGCATTTGAAGTCATCAGGAAGGGTCTCCCACTTTGTTCCGGGTGGAATACCTTGTTCGGGAAAACCTTTTTCTTCGTCATAGGTCCATCCACAATCAAGACAAATGTACTGTGCCATAAAGATATCGGTTAACGGTAGTAACGACACAACACTACCTGCACACTATGAATGTTTGATGAACGCCTAGGCCGTCAAAGGGAAACGGAGCGTCACCGTCGTTCCGTGTCCAATCTGGCTTTCAATAGCAACGGATCCACCATGTCGTTCAACGATTTCTTTGACAATGGCCAAGCCAAGACCTGCGCCATTTTCCCGCGCACCACGAGATGCATCAGCCTTGTAAAATCGATCAAAAACAAGAGGAATGTCAGCAGAAGCTATGCCGATACCCGTATCAGTGACACGAATTGATGCGTGGCCGGATTCCTGTGTAAGAGAGATAGTCACCCCACCGTCCGACGTATAGTCGACAGCGTTCGTAATGACATTCATGAGTACTCTTTGTATATCCGAAACGGCACCGTTGATAGTAATTGGCGAGCTCGTCCCTTTGTACGATAGTGCGAGGTTCTTTTTTTCTGCATACGGTCGAACCATATCGCACATAGCGTGAGTAATCGTATCGAGATTAATCGCCTCGAAAACAGCCTTGTTGGAAACCCCACGAGCAAGCATCAAAAGATCGTCGGAAAGCTTCGAGAGACGCCGAGATTCTTCGAGCATGTCAGCGATGAACGTGCGATAGCTTGCAGGCGACTGATCGCGAGAAAGGGCCACTTCGGCACCTGCGCGCATAACCGTGAGAGGTGTGCGGAGCTCGTGCGCTGCATCTGCGATAAAACGCTCCTGACGATCATAGGATTCCTCAATCGGGCGAAGCGTCCTACGGGAAAGCATCGATGCCAGTATGATGACAAACAGCATGATAATCCCGCTCGCAAACGCTTGTGTCACCAGAAGATCATCATCGACGCTTTTTTCTCCGCTCGTATCGGATATGATCGGCGCATCATCATTGTCGGCAGATTCATTTTCAACAACAAGCGTCTTTCCGCCACCTTCTTCTTCGATGTGAATTCTTTGGGTGAATATGAAATAGATAAGGAGATTAAAAAGCGCGAGGAGTATGAAAACGCCGACCGCATACCATGCAGTAAGCACGAGGCGAGCGCGGCGAAACGTTTTAGACGTTTGTTGCATACCCCGCTCCTCTGACCGTCTTGATGTAGTGCCCTTTGCTATCATGTAATTTTTTGCGTATCTGCTTAATGTAGGCATCTGTGATGTTGCTTTCGGGATCATATGCAAAATCCCAACAGTGTGCGAGAAGTTCGTCACGCGTCACGACCCTGCCTTTGTTCCGCATAAAATATTCGAGAACCGAGAGCTCCTTCTGTGTCATATGTATCTGCCGCTTTCCTTGACGAACCTCACGCGTTACAAGATCAAAGGACACATCACCAAGCGTTAGCACTTCGCCCAACCGCTCTTGTGGGCGTCGAAGGAGCGCACGAACACGGGCAAGCAACTCCTTCATGTCGAACGGTTTGACGAGGTAGTCGTCTGCACCACTATCGAGACCTTGAATACGGCGATTAACATCACCGAGCGCCGTAACCATGATGATGGGGACGACGATATCATCATCACGCAGGCTCTTACACACAGCCACCCCGTCCTTTCCGGGCAAGAGAATATCGAGGACGATGAGATCATACGTGCTTGCGCGTGCCATACGTTCCCCCGCTTCCCCATCACGAGCAACGTCGACGGCATAGCCGTCATGCTCGAGCATTTCTTTCATATATCCCGAGAGCTTTTCGTTGTCTTCAACAAGTAACACGCGCATACGAGGCGCATGATACTCCTCCACCACACAAAGACAATCGAGTTATTCATCAGGTATTCATGATGGAAAGCTACTCTTTGAACGTCACTATCTATGGAAACAACACACGAACACATATTCGAAGACCGTCTCATGGGAAGCGACCTTGTCGTTTCTATAATCATGCCGTCTGCAAAGCTAGCTCGTCGAGAATATGACCGTGCCAAGTCTCTTGGCGACAGCTATGAGCAACAGTTCTCGCGTTTTATTCCCACCAGTGAACTCTCCCGCCTCAATGAAAGCAGAGACGCCAACGTCTCAACCGAGTTCATGAACGTTATATCGACAGGATTCGATCTCTACCGAGCGACCGACGGCGCATTTAACCCACTAGTTCAAATAGCACGACTGGGGTACGACGTCTCGTTTGACGCATTGACTGGCTCACGAACGATTGATTCTGCTTTGTATGACGCTCGACTCGCTTCAGTCTCAATCGATGAGATGGCGCAACGCATCACACTTGGCAAAGGACAGCGACTCGATGTGGGAGGCTTTCTCAAAGGTATGGTCGCTGAACGGATGACAAAGAGCATACAAGGAGCGGATGGCGTCATCGTCAACATCGGCGGTGACATCTATACGATCGGTAAGGATGCACACGGATCGCCGTTTGGATTCGATGTTTATGACCCGGTGAACGAACAAGTTGCGGCGGTTGTGCCAGTGACAGATGGAGCGATCGCAACATCTGGTATTTACCGACGGGCATGGGAAGCGAACAGGGAACGGATTCACCACATCCTCGACAAAACCGGCATCAAGAATCCGGAGAGCGACCTCGTGTCAGCAACTATCATCTCAGAACACGGTCATGAAGCTGACGCATACGCGACAGTTGCAATCGTTCTCGGTTCGGAAAAAGCAGCACATCTATTGGAACAGCACGGACTCGCATATGTATTCATCACAAAAGATGGAAAAACCCTCATGAACCTATAACTATGAACAAACGATTCTTCAAAACCATCGCCCTCCTGCAAACAAGCCTTCTTGGCATATCCATCGCGCTCCTTACACTCGGACCTGTGGCGCTCTTGGTATGGGGAGATGCGCTCCCCTTCTCGGTCATAGGGGTCTTCTACACGATATCCCTCGTGTCGGTAATGCTCGTGATGTCAATCAGACCGCTCGCCGATATCGCGAACGATGTGCCCCAGATACGAGCAATGGTCATCCTTCGAAAAGGCTTTGGTGTTCTCTCTGCGTCCATCATCGTCACCTTTCTTCTCGCCAAAATCATCGAGCCTGAGTCTGTGTACCTCGCATCGATTCTTACACCTGCATACTGGTCGCTCGATAAATTCTCGCTCTTTGCGCATCTCGGCGACATCACTGGTGTCATCCTCCTTATTACCTCGAACACATTCTCGAAACGAGTTTTGGGGCCGTGGTGGAAACGCGTACAAAAACTCGCATACGTCTACTTCTACGCTGGTGCCCTCTACGAGATGCTCGCACTTCAAAGCACCTTTGCCATGGTCGCCATGGGGATCGTAACGGTTCTCGTGCTCATCGCATGGGTAAAGAAACGATTTGAGAAAGTCATCGATCCAATAGTGGTATAGCTCTATGAAAATCAAAAAACTCACGGGAACAATCACATCATTCCGCGACCTCTCACCAACTGCACGTGAGATAACAATTGAGCTGCCAGAAGACCTCAATTTCACGGCAGGAGCTTTCGTCAACACATTCTTCGATGTAAACGGCGAAACGATTCGACGCGCGTACTCCATCTCGTCAGATGAGACCAATCAACGTGCTATCACACTCTCCATACGCAAAGTGCCAGAAGGCAAAGCAGCTGGATTCTTTTGGAAGTCGGACATTATTGGCTCGACCATATCAATCATGGGGCCATTGGGTATCAACACGGCCGACAAACTCACCAAACGAAGACTCTTTCTCTTTGGCTTTGGCATCGGCGTCTCTGTCATCATGGCAATGCTCCGTCACGCCCTAGAGCAAGACGACATTGATGAAATCGTCGTTATGACAGGAAGTCGCAATGAAGCCGAGTCAATATACCTCGATGAACTTACAACGCTCGCCCAAAGCAAAAAGAACATGACACTCCGCCGAGTTCTTTCACGTCCCGAATACACAGATGCGTCGAGCTTTGAAACTGGATTCATCCAAGACCACATCAACGATTTAGCATTCGACAATGCCGACGTATACATCTGTGGCCACAAAGCCGCATGTGATTCGCTTACTGAGGCAATACAAAAAACACACCCCAACGAGTGCGTCTTTCATGTGGAGGCTTTTGGGTAAGCCTACGAGAGCGGTTCGTAGCTGAAGTCTTTTACTTCGTTCATTTCTTTAGCATACGTAACCTTTGCGTGTATCTTCTCACCACTAAAGATGAGTGGGAGCCAACGGATATCTCCCTTCCACATACGGTCGTAGGGAAGATCGTTGAACGGATGCAATTCTGGAGCAGCCATCTCTTCTGTCTCAACGAGCTCGCCTTCCCATTTACGGACGAAGAACACATGGCATTCGAAGAGCTGTTTGTCTTCTTCAAAGAAATCGACGACCGCCACTTTCTCCAATGATTCAGGAATAGTGACGGCGCCTGATTCTTCGGAAAATTCACGCACGGCGGCATCTTCGACCGTCTTGTCGTCTTCTCCCATCTTCCCGCCATATCCCAAAAGAAAACCCGCCCCGAAGGAGCGTTTTTTGAGCGAGAGATAGACCTTGTCACCCTCTACCGGAAAACAAAGTGTTGCGATTTTCATATAGTTTTATATGTATCAGATATTTACCACCCCGGTTCGCTATAGACAGTCTTTGTTTTTAAAGCTGCCTCAATACCAGCTCTAACGTAAGGAATAATATTTATTGGGAGTTCGTCGATACGAACCCAGGCCAGTTCGTCACATTTGTGAGGTTCACGGTTCTCAACCGCGCCACTCCACCGTGAACACGTAAAGAAAAAATCCATCCTTTCATCATTAGTAGCCCCAGCTCGACGATGCATGACGTGCTTAAGAAACACATCATCAGGGTCTATCGTAATACCGACTTCTTCGAAGGCTTCTCGCACGAGGGCGTGCGCAACCGATTCATCGGCCTCAACATGCCCTGCTGGAACGCTGTAATTCCCATCCTCATACCCCGTATTCGCTCGACGCAACAAAAGAACCTTCTCTTCATCAACAAGAACAAGATACGCCGCACAGATGATCTTGTGGTACTCCTTTTTCATATATTACTTTCCGTATCTTCGAATCACCGAGCGGACCACCGCACCGACCCGCATGTCGGTCTCGGGATAGATGTTGCGGTATTTTTTGTTCCCCGGTTCGAGGTAGTAACCTTGTGAATTCTGACGGAGATATTTGAGTGTCCACGAGCCATCGACTTCGGCAACAACGATATCGCCGAGCTTGGCCTTTTCGGTGCGTTCGACGAGAACAAAGTCGCCCTCAATGATGCCAGCTTCTTCCATTGAGTCGCCTTTAACGCGAAGGATGAATGAGGCTTCCCTATCGCGAATGAGCCATTCGTCGAGCGTGGTGGTGTCAAGCGTCTCTTCTTCGTGCGCAGCAGGAATACCCGCTTCGATGAGACCGAGCATCTTCACTTCGCCAAAGAGCGATGTGGGAGCAAGACGACCAAGATGATCTTTGACCACGGCACCCGCCTCGACGAGCTTGTCGACGACTTTGGCGACGGCGTTCTTGGATTTGAATCCAAAGAGTGTCGCCATCTCGGCATAGGTCGGCATGCGCTTATGAGATCCGTAGAAACGGTCGAGAGCTGCTTTGTGGTCGTTGATCATGAATTAATTAGAAGAGTCCGACGTACGAGAGAACGCGAGAGAAGAGTGGCTGACGACGCATCTGTCGTGCCTGACGGATGAGCATCTTGTGACGCTTCGCCTCTGATCGATATGATAGCCCGCGAATGATCTTTTCGTCGATGAGTGAATTAAGAGAATCAAGTTCATTCTCAAGACGGTGCTGGTACTGGTGCTGTGACATACGATGTGTGTTAGCTGGTAACCCCTTTTGTATGTCATCAGTATAGGTGAACGACCGTTCACCATGCAAGAAACAGCTGTGGATAAGTCAGTAGGTGCTATGGTAACAAGTACCCGCACAACATTTATGCACATCAAAGCCACCGTTACCCCCGAAAGCTCAAAAGAATCAGTCATATTCGAAAAAGGACGCTACCGTATAGCGGTCAAAGCTCCAGCACGCGACGGCAAAGCCAACACTGCTGCAAAACTCCTCCTCGCAAAGCATCTTGGGATCTCCCCAACAAAACTCTCTCTTATCCGCGGCGTGGACCGCCCTTCAAAGATCTTTTTGCAACGGGAGTAGTGGCAATCAACTTGAGCTTCTCTGCTCTGCTCATCTTTTTAATCTCCGCTTCGCGTTTCGACGCGGTACTCCTATTCTTCTTTCGTTCAATACGAACTATCTCCCCTGCTCCCTTGGCCCGCGTATATCGAGCACCTTTGCCTGATTTGTGTTCAGCAAGCCTTCGCTCAACGTTGGTGGTGATGCCGGTGTAGAGCGAGCCGTTGTTGCATTTCAATATGTAGACGAAGTACATGTATTTAGGTCCTGTCCTCCGAAGCTTTAGCGAAGGAGGGTTATTCAAATTCAAACAGCACATCCCGAAAATTCTCAACTCTATCGTTAGCATCTATCTTAATTTTCTCTTTTTTGTAGCGAGCAAGGCGCTCGGCGCGATGATTAGGATCTATCCAAATGCGACCATCGGCGTAGATGATGCGATGAAATGGGATATTCTTTGCGCCTTCGTCATATGCCTTACCCAAGATGTTGGTGATGCTCTGCGCTGCCATTCCACCACCACCAGCGGCACGTGCGAGGCGTCCGTATGTCGTCACGCGCCCCGCAGGAACAGACAAAGCCGCCTTGAGGACCCGCTGAGAGAATGTCGGACCTGTAGGCGGCTTTCGTTTCATAGTGTTTAGAGATCCACCTCTTTATTCGCCTCAGTATCAAGCCTATGGATGAGCGCGCGCGTCCCTTCATCATCCAAGACCTCGAGACCAAGCTCTTTTGCTTCGGATTCGAGCGTCGCATGCGCTTGCGCGACTTTGGAGACATCATCAACGGCTATCTCTGCTTCGTAATAGCGGATGTTGTTTGGCGCAATGACGAGCCCCCATTCGATATTGTGATATTCGTAAGCTTCGGTGAGACGATGCATCCAAATGCCGCTCGTGCAACCGAGTGCCTTCACCACCTTCTTGGCCGCTTCAAGATCGGTATCCTGCAGTTTGAGCTGCACTTCTTCGCGCGCATTCTCCACCTTGTGTTTGAGCATGATTTCACACTCACCATTGGTCTTACGCAATCTGACATCAACACTTCGACCAACAAAGTCTTTGGAATAGCCTGGATAGTCGCGCAAAAGAATCATCTCGCGCTCTTGGCTCTTCACATGCTTCCCTTTTTCATCAAGAAAAGCCTTAAACTTCTCGTACCCAACATCATCAAGCCGGCCTCTGATTTCTACTTCGATAGTGTTTGTAGCCATAATCCGCCCATACTACCTCTTTATTTTTCTTAAGACAAAGAGGCTCACGATGACAAGCACCGACATAGACAACAGCGCAACTCGATAGCCCAAAGAGCCGTCTCCCAAGGTGACCAGGATGATGCTCCATACCGCCGGACCGATGAATGTTGCGAATCGCTCTGCAACAACGTAGTAACCATACGAGGATGCCACAAGTGCAGGAGGAGCAACCTGACCAACGGCAGAACGACTGAGGCCCCACACCGGACCAAAGAATATCCCGGCGATAAGGAAAATGCCGACCAATATATTAAGGTCAGATACGAACGTCATGAGCGGGAACAAGACGCACCATACGATGAGGACGCCGGTCAGAGTCTTGAGCGTGCCAATCCGATCAGCCAGCTTACCAAAGATAATCGCTCCGACCGCAGCAAGAGCAAGTATCCCGACAGTAAGAAGTGCTTTGAATGTATCCGAGACCCCGTGCACTTTTTCAAGATAGAGAGGAAAATTATTTGCAAATGTGAGCATTGCATCGCTAAACAAAAAATACGCAACAAGAAGAAGCGCAAGAGATCGGTGTTTAAAAACAGAAGCAAACCCCAAGAAAGGGCTCATATTTTCTTTGGGTGACACAGCGGGAACGATTGATTCCTCACGATATGCAAGAAGCATCGGTAACGAACAGAGACCGAAGAGAACGACTGCGGGCAAAAGTGCTTGAGCACGGCCTGGGTCACCGAAAAGCACAATTGCCCCAGTGACGAATGGCAGTGTCACAAGGAGCCCAACAACTTGTCCTACAGAATTTGCCGCCTGTCCGAATCCAGAAACCGAGGAAGAATTCTCGGACGTCGACAGATCGTTGAGCATTGGAGTGTAGTACAAAAAGCAAAGGAGATAGGCATAGGTGGCAAAGGTATACACAAGAGCTGCCACTCCATCCAGATGGTCGGCAAATAATGCGATGAGTGCAGTAACCAAAAACCCTACAAATGTAGCCGCACTCCAAAAGCGCAGCCCTCCGAGCTTCTTACCGTTCGTGTCTATCTTTTTGCTGATAAACGGAGCAGTGAAGATAAAAAGAATCGAAGAGCCAATGAGCGTCGCGTTGTACCACCAGGAAGGATTGCCTTGATCGATGACAAGCCACTGCGAAAAATAGAACAAAAAAGCCATCAAGACGATGGAATTCCCGAAATCATAGAGCGCCCACCACGCGATGTTCCTTTTAACCACCATAGATTATTCGCCATCCATAAACCGCAACGTCTGTGCGATCTCATCGATGGTCTTTGAAATATCAAAAGATGCACGCTCAGTTTCGCACTCTGTCTTCTTGGGTTCGTCGTAGTTCGCGCATTGAACTTCGCGGAGGCCGAATGTGAAGACCATCGTGTTGTCTTCTTCGCTCGGTGAATCATCTATGGAGAATACATACGTTTTGAGAAGAAAAGTGCTGCCCGCAGCGCCTTCTCCTTCGGTCGTTACACAATATTCTCTTCCATTGATAAGCTCCTGTTCGGTCTCTCCTGCAGGCATGTTGACTGCTCCAGCAGCACTACATGTGGGCTGTGCACCGATGAGCTGTACGTGCGGGGGCCAGTCGGTCGTCGTGATGTACGTCGTTCCGATATCTTCGGGATAAAGAAAAGCGATTTCTCCGTCGGACGCAGTCTTCCAACCCGCATGAATAACCGTGGGCGTCGGCGCACTCGTTCGTTCGCCAAAATATCCCGTAGCAAAAAGAATGCCGCCAAGGACGAGGACGACCGCAAGTGCACCGATGACAAAGCCAAAGGAGGTTCGTGATGATGTCATGAACCTAGTGTATATCAAATCGGATCTCACCGCCCTGGGAGGCTGGCTAAGCCGAAACGATGACCTCAAAACCACCAAACGCCATGCGCTTCATATATAAAGCAGGACGTCTTATCCATTTCTACTTATCGAAAAACTTGATCAAGTATTTATCGATATCGCGCTGGTCCATGTCGTAGAAGCCGATTTTCTTTTTGCGAAGGTCAGATGCGAGGTCTTTGCCAACAAAGCGCCAGTGCCACGGCTCGAAGACGTAGTAGGCGTTGCCTTCGGGATATGAGAGAACAAAACCGTATTTGTATGCATTCGCGAGGAGCCACGTATATGAGGCTGTCGAATTAAATCCATCGAGTGCTCCGTTGGTAGCGACTGTTGTGAAGTCCACCGTGGTTCCCAATTGGTGTTCTGAATAACCTTGATCAGCAGAGAATGCATTGGCACCTCCTGCACCATACGTCACTGAATAGCCTGACTTGAGTGTCGACTGCTCACCGAACGAACGGTAGGCAGATGCAACACGGAGATCAACCTTGGCCTTTTGTGCGGCTTCAAGAAGATTGTCGAGAAACGGCTCGATGCGACTGTGAACGCTCAACTCTTTGTCCTTGATGTAAAGGTATTTCGAATCAATCTCCTTAACAGCTGGTGGAGAGTAGTGTTCGTTCAAGAAAAAGACTTTCGAATATTTTTGCAAAAGCTCCTGGTCAATCTTGCTCAATTTCTCGAGATCATCAAGATCATCTTCGACGTCATCGAGTTCATCTTCGAGCTCGGCGTTCTTCTGCTGTTCTGAATAGAGTGCCTCAGAAAGCGCGCGAGTCTCCTCTTCCTTGAGTGAGAGTTTCGTCTGAGCGTCATTATACTTTTCTACCGCTCCAGAGAACGCACTCTGTACGCTGTTGAGCTGGAAGAACAGGATGCCCAAGCCGATGACGGCGACGATACCCAAAATCATTGGGATAGCTGCAACGCCTTTTTGTTTGTGGAGATATGAATCATTCATGAAGATATGGTACCAGAAAGGCTATTTCGCGTAATGTGCGAGAACAGCTTTGAGGCCCGCGAGGTTCTTATCCCATTCGGTCGTCTCGTGTGTCGAAAGCTCCACGGTAATCGCGGGGACACCAATGGATGCGAGCCAGCCTTCTGCATCGCCAGTGATTTCATAGCTATCAAACACATCGACAGACGGGTACCCAGCCGCAAGCGCATAGGTGTCCATGAGTACACGGGTCTCAGGCAAGATGCCCGCTTCACACTCTGATGCATACACCGCATTCGATTGACTGTGCAAGAAGATTGCAGCGACCGGCTTGTCTTTTGTTACCACGTCACGAATAGCACGGGCTTCGGGTTCAGAGAAAGCTGCTGTTCCCGCAGATACCACATTGCCGCGCCACATGCTCTCGGATTTCCATTTACAATCGAAGTTACGATTGAGATCCACCTTATTCGCATTGAAGCGACCAAGAGAATCATCTCCTCCCGGAACATCAGCCTGTGTAAATCGTCCTTCTTTTCCAATGATCTTGAAGACGCCGTCAGGATTTGCAGATGGAATAACCGTCACCGTAACGTTTGCAGGAATGGCTCCTGGATTCGCTGCGAGATAATCCATCATCTGGTACGCGAGCAACACGCTGTTCCACTCATATCCGCCGTGAATACCACCAACAAAGAGCAGGTGCGTGTCCCCTGTTCCAAATGATGTTGCTTCGATTGAACGTCCTTGTACCGATGTTCCAACAACGACAGGTTTGGCTGCTACGGGTGTCGTGTCTACCGGTACAATCGGCTCTTCAGGTCCCTTGTTTTGCAAGAGAAAGAAGACACCGAGACCGATGATGAGAATACCGACAACGCCGAAAAGAATCTGCTTCGGGGACAGTCGCATTAGTCTGCGATAGATTTCAAGACAGCCTCAATACCCTTCCAGTTCTTGTCCCATTCAGTGTTGGTGTGATCCGTGAGGAGCACGCTGATTGCTGGAACTTTCTCCTTTGCGAGCCAGTTAACCATATCACCTGTGATTTCGTAGAAATCGAATTCTTCGGATGCTGGGTAGCCTGATGCACTTGCGTAGGTGTTCGTAAGTTTGAGCGTCTCAGGAAGGACACCATCGTGACAGTTTGAAGCGTACACACCACCTGCTGCGCTGTAGTAGACAACCACTGCTTCTGGGTCGTTCTTTTGGACGTAATCACGCATTGCCTGGCTTTCAACCTCGGAGAATGCTGCTGTACCACCTGAAACCGTCTTGTCCTGCCACGTACCCGATGCCTGCCAGTCACAGTCGAAGTTGCGGTTCAAGTCAACATTGTTGGCGTTGAAGCGACCAGGGACTGTTGCGCTCTCAGTTGCAGGAACGTCAGCCTTTGTGAAGCGACCCGATGTTCCAACAACCTTATTGAGACCATCTGGGTTGAGTACTGGGATAACAGTGACCTTCACATCCTCTGGGATTTTGTCTCCATTGGCATCCAAGTAGTCCATAAGCTCATATGCGAGAAGTGTTGTATTCCACTCGTATCCACCGTGGATACCACCAACAAAGAGAACTTCTTTGTCTCCTTTGCCATAGTGGTAGACAGGAATCTCACGTCCTTCTTTTGATGTACCAATCGATGTCTCTTCTGTGACTGTAGTTGTCGTTGTAGTAGTGGTAGTGGTCGTCGCAGGTGTTGTTGTCGCCTGATCTACAGGAGCATCTCCCATTTTAGTGCTAATGAAGTAAAGACCGAGCCCGATGAGAACAATTACTATGAGGGCAATGATTGTGGTTTTCATACCCTTTATTTTAGCACATAAGAAAGCTTGGCAAGGGGGTGTTTTTGGGTCTTATTGTATAGAAAACGGCGCCCATTTCTGGACGCCGTTTCCACCAATCCTTTACTTAGAAAGAGTTGGGCGCCAATCACTATGCTGCCGATACCTCTATATATCGCTTGAAGCTGTCCAAGATGGCCTGCCATCCTACTCGTTGCATCTCCGAAGGGTTTTCGTTCTCAGGGTCAAACGTCTCTGTGATCCGCGTTCCGCCATCTTCTTGATTAAAGAAAACATCAACTCTTCGAGCGTCACTCATCGTGTATGTGAGGTGTTCATGGGGTGTTACCGCATCGTAGATTCCCGAAAGATCAAATCCCGCACTACCGTCTTTGGCCTCCATACGATATGAGAACGTCCCGCCGACACGAACATCATTCTCTGCCTTTGTTGTGTGCCAATCATCGGACGCAGCGTTCCACTGTACAATCGCAGCCGGCTCGATGAACTCTTTCCACACTTTTTCGATAGGAGCGTTTACTTGTGTCTGTACGGTAATCTTTGTCATAGGAGGATATTAAAATGGTAAAAATGTCGCTTCTAACGATGAATGCACCCCGCCCAGCAACAAGGCCTGCGCATCCCGCCTTTCATCTTTGAGAGAGCCTTCTCGATACGGATACTTCTCGTCTCGGCCTTTTTGCCCGACGTAACCCAACAAATCCACTCATTACGCGCGAGTGGAGTAATATCTTCCCACAGTGCTCGTACAGCAGGCATGGAAGCAATCGCCTTTTGAAAATCTTTGGGGAGTTTGTGCATCCGGATGTTCTTACAACAAAAAGAATCCAATAAGAGCGCTTACAATCCAACCGGCGGCGGAAAGAGCGCCCGAGGTCATGAGCAAATGTCGTTCAGAGGGGGCAAGCAAAGCGTAAGGCGTGGTAGTTGCCTTCTGCATGATCCTATCAATAAAGAGCCCATTGATGAGGAGTGTCGTGACGAATCCAAGCTTTGCATAGAAGAACGGATTCTCCAACCATACCGCCAATGCAGGCAAAGTGAGCATGACACCAGTAATGATGAGGACGAACAGCCCGATGAAGACGAGCCGATGTGCCCATCTCACTTTTTTGGAATCAAGTGTCTGTGAACGTCCCGTAAAATATCGGAATCCCATGTGGTCGGCGTAAAGAACGACGAGCCCCGTCAAGATGAGCGCAATGAGGTGAAACGTAATGAGGTCCATAGGTGATGATTAGTTGGCAAGAAGACCAATCCAGTATTTTGCCAAAATGTTCTCAGGACGAGATGCACCTCCGTGTTGACCATCAAACTCAGACGAGCCGTCTGTTCCACAAATATGTCGAATCTTGCTCGCACCTCCGGGGTGCTTGGGGATGTAGGCGGTGAGGTCATACACACTGCTATTGATGATAGACCAACAGCTTGCATCAGAGCTGTGCAACGCAACATCTGCACTAGTGTACATACCAACAGTAGGTTCTGGGGCTGGCTCAGGTTGGGGAGCCGGTGCTGGAGTTGGTTCGGGCGCAGGGGTTGGTTGAGGTGTGGGGGTTGGCTCGGGTACCGGTGCTGGCGTCGGCTCCGGTTTAGGTTCGGGTTCAGGTTCGGTCGTTGACGCAACCATCTCTGTTGATGAAGCGGTCTCATTGATGACAAGATCGCCATCAAGAATACGTGTTGCAATCGGCGACACTACTTTGTACGAACCAAAGGCAACGATAAAGATACCGAAGACTATGAGAATGAGGTTACGGGTGTTCATATGCCAGAAGTATAACGCCTTGCCTACACCCACGCACACTACAGCTTCCGACTATCGTACGCCCAATGAAGAAGCGCCTGACGTTGTTTAGGACGACACGATTCGTCTCCAATCAGGCAATTCTTTCGCACTTGAGCCATGTGTCTCTGTATCGCTTTCCATCGCTTCACCTGCCTCTCGTCCTCTCCGGGGATTCTTCGGCCCATGTAATACCGGCAGTACCACTGAAACCAGCCTCGCGGGTCGTCTTTGTATATCCATCCTTTCTTTCTCCAGACAGACAATGGTTGAGAGGCATTCACACCAAAGTAATTTAACGTTGCGTCATGTCTTTCGGGACACAGCTTGGCATGGGCGTACCATTCTTTTGGAAATTCCTTTCTACAATCTGTCATGTACCGACCTCCAAACACTCCCAACTTCAACATCTGTTGGGGAGTAAGATCGGGTTTAAACTCAGAAAGATAGTTTTTTCCTGCTGGCTCAGACAGTTCGTACCGGTAGCCCTTTTGCATCTTGTCGTTAACGATGACACTCTTTTTCATCGCAAAAGAAGGTAGTACGTCAACACGAGGAGCCCACCCCACCATCCGATATCAGAGACAATGAGTCCGACCATGATTTTTTGTTGCCACGAACGTGGGAGCAATTCTTGCTGTTTTCCTGCCCGTTCCCTCTCAAGCAAAAACGGGCTGACTTTGAACGAAAGAAAATATCCGTTTATAACAAGTGCGAAAGCGATACATGCATGAATAAGTGGGATGCCGATAAAAGGAGTGTCTCGGTACAAAAGCAATCCTCCGATGATTGCAAAAAGAATACCGACCCAAATCATCGGCTTCGTTACTTTGTGCGTCCGCGTCGTTGCTTCGGTCCAATATGCAGATTTCCTTCCCAAAAAACCGTGAATGTCGATGACCGTTACCGCACCGAGACCAATGATGAATCCCGCAATGAAAAGAAAGAGGCCAACAAAATCAAACCAATTAATTGAGAGCATAGATGGCGTAGTTGAGATATGACGCGAAGCTCACCCAGAGGATATACGGAATAAGAAGATACATCGCCGGTCGAGAAATTTTGTAGAAGAGCACCATCGTTGCAACAATTGAGACGAAGAGAAGCGCGATATTTACGAGCGCGAGGCCGGGATTTTGCATGCCAAAGAAAACAATCGACCACAATGCGTTGAGTACCAACTGCACGCCGTACACCGAGAGAGCTATTTTGACATCCTTTCTCGCCCATCCTTTTTGCCAAATAAGAAATGCCGAAACACCCATCAAAAGATACAGCGTCGTCCACACGGGACCGAATATCCACGATGGTGGGTTGAGCTCAGGCTTTGTGAGCGTCGCATACCATGTTGGAATTGCCGAGAACGTAAACAACGAACCAATGATTCCTGCGAGTTGGGTTACAACAACCGCAACAACCAACTTCAAAAAAGTACGAGCTGTCATATAGCCAGTGTAGCAGAATTCGCCGGTTACAGAGGGCGGTGTTAGAGCTATGTTTCTTTACTCTTTTCTATCCAAACCCCACTGCCATCGTGGCTTTTCACCTTTTTTGTAACAAATGCGGATAAGGAGCACAGTCAAAAATACGACGGGCAGGATGAACGTAAAGGCGACTTCGCGTGTGGGAGAGTTGTCGTCGATGGTGAGTGAGAAAAGAACAATTGCGAGCACATAGAGCACAATCACAACCCAACCTTGCCATTTTACCGGCGTCCAACCCCAACCGTACAGTTTTCGTTTAAACCAATAGCCGTTCGGGTTGTCTCGTATGTACGCTAGGTATTCTTTCCACATGGGGTTTTGGCTAGTGGGGATAATATTGAAACAGCAGCAAAAAACACTACTTCGTAGCAACCAAAACAACGTCACGCTCGACACGGTCTTTGATAACCACCGAAGTGAACCCCGTCTTTTTGAGAACCGCAATCAGCCGTTTTTCGTCCATCCGATACGCGTCGGTATAATCTTGTTTTTCGTGTTCGATGATATCGCCCGCTCCCTTGGTTCCCCAACGTCGGTACCGTTCAATTTGTTGTTCAAGAAGCTGTTGTGCTCCTTTTTCTGGATAAACTTTGTCCATGAGGATAAACGACCCTCCTGGTTTTAGGTTCTCGTATATTGCGTGGAAGAGCACCTCTTTGTCCTTCCAAGGAAAGTTGTGTACCGTCCATTCCGAAAAAATAATGTTGTATGGCTTTGCACTCTTGAGATATACAAGCGCGTCTTTGCAGATGTACTGCGTTCTTGCAGAAAAAGCGCGAAGATTCTTTTTACACAACGTAATCATCTCTTTAGACACATCAAGCAGGTCGAGTGATGCCTTTGTATGTTCCAAAATAGGTTTTGCTGAGTCACCTTCCCCACAGCCCACCTCCAACACACGCCCACCGGTTTTATAGAGATCTTGTAGCTCAAAAGCCACAATGAGACGCAATACCTCATTTGCAGGCACGAGAGCGAGGATAATCTGGTTGTTCTTGACCAAACTTTTTGTGTAGCGATTTTTCATGTGTGGTAGGGTGACTATTTGAAATGATGTTGGAACTTTTTCTATCGCCTAAACCTTAGCCTCTATCACTTTCATCAACCCTTGGTCATCGATGTATACGTACTGAGTATCATTCAAAAGGATGTATGGAGGCTGATCATCTCTATAGGCAATCTCGATTCTTTTCCCAACATACTCTTCTCGAAAGTGTTCCGAACCCCAGTGAGGTGCTACAACAAAATTAACAAGACCGAGCGCTGTGTAGTCCTCAAGTCGTGGGTCAGTTTCAGCAAGATATTCTGGAATCTTGGGACCCGCGATGATCGAACCCGCACTGCTGCCGATGTACGGTTTCCCCTGCTGGATCTTGTCTCTAAAAATCTCCAGCGAATCAGTCTTTTGAAACTGTTGAAGTAGGTGTGATGTATTACCACCTGACATATAAACGATATCGTGCTCATCAACCGCCGACACAATCTCATCGCGAGTCTTGCCCGTAAGAGTGAAGCGGTCTACGTGATACCCCGCATCTTTAAGAGACTGCAAATCCGCTTGAAACCAAGCATCATCCCCTTCACCAATCTCAAGTTCCGCGGCGGTTTCTATGAAGAGAATGGTCTTGTATCCCTTATTAACAAGAAAAGTGTCATGTAGATGTTTGGCGACTGAGGAAATGCTGGAGGTAAGAAATAACATATATTTTAAATTTTTGTTGGCTATCTGGGACAAAGTTGAAGCCTATTGTAACTCCATTCTCCAAATATAACCCGGATCTCCATTGGGAGCGCTCGCTGGGGAAACTCTCTTAAAACTAGAGTTGTCATGAAAACCCCACGAATCTTTATGATTTTCAGCACTATAAAACAACGCCTCTGAAAAACCGAGCTTCTTTGCCTCCTCTAAACATTTCGCCCTTAATGCGTAACCAATACCCCTTCCTTTGTATTTAACCGCAATAACATAAAATTCCGCAGGATTGTCCGTTTCAGAATACTGTTTTATATAGTCTGGCGCTTTTCTAAACGTGACAGCACCAACAATTTCCCCATTATCCTCAGCAACAAAATATCTATACTCTTGCTCTATAAGTTGAGGAGAACGATTAACAAAGTCTTTGGCCCTTTGAACAAAACGATCTTTCAATTCCCCCTCCCAATAGAGGCCAAAGATCTCTTCTGCGTCTTTGAGATCCTTTTCCTTCAGTTCTCGGATTGTTCCATTGAACATAATGTATTGGCAGTTTGGTACGATGTTGGAACCAGTCTTTCTATTCAGAAATCAATTATAGCTTTAAGTTAAAGGCTTTTTGTCAAAAAGAACTATTGACTTTTCATACCATAGTGATATAATATACACCAGATTGTCCTTTCACAGGACGGTTGCCCCGCTACGAGGATTCGTGGCTTAACTTCACTTCAGGAGGTCTCTGATGGACACCATCAGTCTCGTGCTGGGTGTGGTGGCCGCGCTTCTTCACGCAGCGGCTTACGTGCTCTATAACCGGCAGGCAAAGCTGGGTCAGTCCCAGCCGAACCCCATCAGTTGGAGTGTCTGGGCTTTCCTCGCTATCCTCAACGCATTGACGTTTACGGGGATGAGCGACCGGGTCTCGGCTCTCCAGTTCGTGGCAGGTTCCGTAGCCTGCTTCTGCACCTTCATCTACGTACTCACGATCGGCAAGTTCGCTTGGCCGAAGCGTGGAGCGAAGGAGTGGAAGATCTTCGGTCTCGGCATCATCGCCGCCATCGTGTGGTTCGCCTTCCACAGTGCGGAGTGGGCGAACATGGTGGTACTGCTGGGCTTCGTGATCTCCTTCAAGCCGACTTACGACGGCGTGAAGGCAGACCCGAACAAGGAGACACCTCTCTCGTGGGTGATCTGGACGGTGGCCTTCGGGATCACCATTATCAATCTGATCATTCGCGACAAGGAGCTTGTCGCCTTCATCACCCCAGTAGTGCTCCTACTCTCTCACGGCAGCATTGCAGTGCTCTCGCGCCAGTCTCGGAAGCGCACCTTCCAGCTTCGCGGAGCTCTGACAACCGCCTGAGCGACTACACGTCGTCCTGTCTCACGACCCTTGCCTAACCAGCGAGGGTCGATTTCGTTTCACAGTCTATTCTGAATGAATCTTTGATTGGATATATGCAGAAAGATACTTGCCGTATCTTTGAACTTCAGGAAGTAAATAATCTTGTCCAGTGACCCACTTCCGACACCTTTCTGAACCACATGAACATTCCATCACATATTCTTGGTTATCAATCATTCCATAATCAATAACCAGTTCTTCTCCTGCTTTTATATCTCTCATGGCAACAGAAACAATATCTCCCCTTATTCCTACATTTGGATCACAACTGTGATTAATATAGGCCATGCTATCTTCGATCTCGGATTCCTTTGAAGGACAGACAAAGACATCATCTGCAACCTGAATTTCAGGGTGAATGTCAGAATTTAAGGCTTTTACTTGTTCAAGATTAAGAAGATGCCCCGCTTTAATAATTACTATTTCATCCTTGGAAATATCCTCGACTGCAAAAATCCCTATTCCTTGAATCTTGCTTGGCAAACCTTTCTTTGTTTTTGGTGATATCCATGTTTTCATATTTTGACAACGTGGGACAATGTTGGAATTCTCCTTAACTACCTTTAACCTAGGCGGAGTCCAAGCCTGGAATATTTGTGTAAACCTTCTCACCTAGATAGGCTTTTAACGAATCAGGCCCTTCCAGACCTCGTCCTTGAGAAAGCTCAGAAATTGCCCTACCGACTAGCACTTCCCATGGTTTATTTGTCATAAGGCCTGTGAGTACATTGCGAATCTCTTTTAAGTTGGCAGTTTGGTACGATGTTGGAACTACTTATTTTTAAGCCCCAGAATCAAAGTAGTAATGCCAAATCCAAGAATAGCACCCATAATCGCTCCAATAAGACCATTTACACCGAGGCCAAGAACACCGAAAAGTATTGTCATGGCAATAATACTTGGTCTTGTTACTTGTGTCTCTTTTTCTTCCGCCTCCCACTGTTTTAATCTTTGCTGGTTAAAAAGATTATCTAAATCATCCATCGTCCCGTTTCCCCTATTTGGAAAAGTTTTAGAATCTGCTTTGCTAATTTCTTCTTTTTTTATCTCATGATCCACAGACGCAGACTTATCAAACTCCCAAGGATGTGTCTCTCTCCTCTTATTTTCATAATCAAGAGCGGCCTTTGGAGACATCGGCATACTCAAGCAGTATTCGCAAAGTTTACTAGGCCAGTAAGTTCGAGGCCTACATCTACATCTTTCGCAATACTTCATAAATAGGCACTAGTGGTAAAGATGGTTTTCATATTTTACGTGTTCGTATTGTGGGACGGTGATGGAATCACTTTTAAAAGCATGCCTACATCTTGTGACTACTTTCCATGATTTGACCCCATCCTTAAAAGATTCTTGCCTAAATCCGTGGTTTCTATTCTTCCTTCGCTGTACCCAATGCTTTGTCCCTCCTTTAACTGAGTTTCGAGGTTTTTAATGCTAGGGTCTTCCTTTAGGAGTTTATAGATGTTTTTGTCCTGAGCACGGACCATAGCAGGCTTAAGAAGCAAGCCTAATGCAAACATATTATCAAAATACATATTGTAGTTCTCAGGAAACTGAAGATGTACTTTTCCTTGTAGATAGCTGAGGTTTCTTATCGCAAGGATATACCCGCCCTCTTTTTGATTGATGTGTATGTTCACAACTGGTAAAAATCCGTTACAGTTAATCCCATACTCCTCAGCACCCTCATTAGTTACAAAAACAAGGTTCTGATCTGAATTAATAAATTCTAGAATCTTGATTTCGTCTGCACAAAGACGGTTCAGTATTTCAATAAACGCAACTGATACCAACTTTGCGCTTTCTGGCATAGATGCCATTGCAAGAATCTGTGCGTAATAGTCAGCTACCATGTCGTCGTCTGTGTAACGCAATTTCTCAAGTATCGGCACTAATATTCTTGTGTCCGGCGAGACAATCTGTTCCTCAGACAATCCCTCTAGTTTGCTTAAATACTTATGCAGATTTTTCTCAAAGATTTCTGCCATTCTACCAACCGGAGTGACGAACAATGACGTGCATTGTGCTAACGCTTTCCCCACCACACGAACAGAGGGTTGAGCAGCATCTTGATATAGTGCCGCAGCATTTGCATTTACTATTTCTTTTACGGCCTCAATTTCGGGAGTCATGACTATCTAATTCTGTTAATTGGCTATTTGGGGCGATGTTGAAATCCTATTAATTAACGACGGAAGACTTTTCTGTTTCTAAAATAGGTATCTTTACCCCTCAAATAAAGGAAATGTTCTTCAAAATAAGGGTTACTGTGCTCCGTACCACTATACCCCTCAAGCATATTGATTGGTAGTTGAATTAAACGACCCATATACATCGTTGCATACTTAGCAATATGCCTTCTCTTTTCCGCAATAGAGATTAAATCGATTGGATTAGTGCTTACTGTAAAATCTTCATTTATGTGAAACATCGTTATAAAGTCTGCAACTTCTAGAGGTAAAGGTTTTTCTTTAAATGGATGTTTCTTTAGTATTAATTCACCGATCGTTGCAGAAAATTTATATATTGGCTCTGATAACTTATTTGCCTGAGGTTGATTAGTTAAAATATCGGGTATCGAGTAGCGGTCTCTTAATGCAAAGTCTGATAGAAATAGAACGAATTTCTCTTCGATTGAATCTCGTGGATATTCAATATTCAATTCTTTTAGGAGTTCGATAATATTATGACCCAAGGCCTTCAAATTCTTTTTTGGATGTACTACACACAAGTTCAGTTTTAAAAGTCTTTCAAGACCCAAGCTTAAGGAAAAGAACGCCTCATAGTAATACGAATCATCTTTGTATATATTCTGTAAATCAGAAAGACCTCCTTTTAAAAGACCTGCGACTAGGGCAGTTTCACGATTAAGGAGTTTAAATCTTTGATCAATTTCTTTTACTATCATTCATTGATATTAACCTCATAGCAACACGTTGTATAACGTTTATCTATTCTTCCACCCTATTGATGCGTGATGAGTCTATAAGATTCAATATTTTTGGATTTTTGTCCTCTAAGGAGATAAGGGTCAACTTTTCTTTTGCTCTCGTGATACCAACAAGAAATTCACATATCTTGTGGTCAGTAAAGTCCTTTGTATCTCTATCGAGCATATTCCTGTCGTCTATACCAACGTAATATACATAGTCAGCAGATAACCCCTTAGAGCTCATAACAGTTGTCATCTCAACTTCTATTGAGTCTTTAGCAACCGATGAAAACCCCTTGACCATTTTGGATAACAGGTTTTTCAGATTAAAAATCTGATTAAATCTTAACAACTCTTCTTCCGTTAATGGGTCTTTGCCCTTCTGAACTTTATGAATGAGTCCTATGTCTGATTCTATTTGTTTTTTTACTTCATCAGAAAGGAGCAACCAAATCTTTTTATTTTTAGTAACCAGTCCCTTTATCTGATCTGACGATAGGTATAGTTTTAACACTTTCCTAATAGCTAAATTGTCTGTCTTTCTTTTACCCAAGACTCTAAATGTTTCGATAACATCTCTATGTTTTATCTCATTGCGCTTTTCATCAAAGAAGAGCTCAAAGCCTACAATATTAAAATCTCTCCTTATTAGACCGTCGTATATTGTTTGTTTTAAATAGCCTGGCACTAGAATTAGAACTCTTTTCTTATCCTTATCTTTTAGGTTGTTTCTGATGTCTTGCTGTAGTTTGTAAATCAAGAGGTCGCCCGCTACTGCGGGTATAAAATCGATCTTTGAGAATTCTTTACTAAGCTT
>Ga0172380_10003222_pt1 | contig 22989 bp, 21 predicted proteins | sample Leawe162metaG_FD_119747 | JGI IMG/M metagenome (GOLD analysis project Ga0172380, IMG submission 119747) | Leachate microbial communities from a municipal landfill in Southern Ontario, Canada - Leachate well 162 metaG | ecosystem: Engineered > Solid waste > Landfill > Unclassified | place...
CTGTGGCCTAGATGGTAAAACTCCCAATGAAATGCTAGAATTATTAACAATCCAGAAACCGACAAATGTATATGTTTAAAACAGTAATTTTATTATTACTTATTTCCCCATTTTTCTGCGAATAAAGGCGGGGATTTCTAATTCATCATCTTCGTCTGTCAAGGTCTTTTCTACTTGAGAAAAATTCCGCATTATTTTTGGCGCCACTTTTTCTTCAATAATCATCTTCGGTTCAGTTTTAATTGGAAAAGTTATCTGCTCTTCAATTTCTTCTTCCTCTTCTTCAATTCTTCTTGGCGTCATTGTCATAGTCGGCGCACTGTTGGTGCTTGCAGGAACATTATTTGTTGCACCGCTATTCATGCGCACTAATCTGTCTAACGGGGATTCTTTTTTCTGGTCCATATCAAAACCAGTCGCCACAACCGTGATTTGAATTTCTCCTTTCTTAATATTTTCATTCATCGCTGTTCCAAAAATAACTTTCGCATTTGGATCAATTGATTCAGTAATAATATTTGCTGCCTCGCTAATTTCCAACATTGCCAAATCATTAGCTGCACCACTAACGTTAAACAACACGCCTTTTGCCCCATCAATTGAAAGTTCCAAAAGCGGACTACTAATCGCTGCTCTAGCTGCATCGGCTGCTCTATTTTCACCAGAACCGATACCAATTCCCATTAAAGCAGAGCCGCTGTTTTGAATAATCGCGCGCACATCGGCGAAATCCACATTAACAATTCCCGGATTCACAATCAAATCAGAAATACCTTGCACCCCTTGGCGCAAAACATCATCTACGATATTAAAAGCGTTTACTAAAGAAGTTTTTTTATCAATAATTTGCAACAGCTTATCGTTTGGAATAGTAATTAATGAATCCACTCGCTCACGCAAATTTTCCAAAGCTTCATCCGCAATCGCTTTTCGCTGTGATCCTTCAAAAGCAAAAGGCTTGGTCACAACCGCCACAGTTAACGCTCCCAATTCCTTAGCCGTTTCCGCCACAATCGGCGCCGCCCCAGAGCCAGTTCCGCCTCCAAGACCGCAAGTAACAAAAACCATATCGGCGCCTTTCAACACTTCTTGAATTTCATCACGATTTTCTTCGGCTGCTTGCCGTCCAATACTTGGATTCATCCCTGCCCCAAGTCCTTTGGTAAGATTTTTTCCAATATGCACTTTTTCCGCCGCCTTATTGTGATGCAAATCTTGGGCATCAGTATTGATTGCCACAAACTCAACTCCTTTGAGTTTCGTTTCAATCATGCGAGTAATAGCATTACCGCCTGAGCCACCAACGCCAACAACCTTTATTCTTGCAAATGTTTCTACTGGGGGTTTTATTTCTGCCATATATTTTTGTCCTGTTTTGATGATTTAAAAAAATTTATAAAATTCCAATTTAAAAAACAAACCCAAAGCGTCTTTGATTCACTTTCAGGTTTTATTTTACATTTTATGTTTATTTTTTGCAGAGATACTATCCCCCTGAAGCTATTTTTCGATAATAACAACCGCTCTATTACAGCCTCTCAATACCTCAATCTATCATGAATCGAAAGCACCTGTCAAATACCACATTTTAAGGTAAAAACTTGCTTATCCAATCCTTCATATTACCAACCGTTCCATTCATTCCGCTTGAAATTCCCCCAAATGTCTTTTTCACAAAACCCCCTTCACCCCTAAACTCTGCCATACCGTCCAATCCCCACAAAACAAGCCCCATAACTGTCGCAAATGAAGGCTCATCCACCTTATCCACTAGTCCACCCAAAGGCTTAGGAAAGCCCGCTTGTGATGGTAAGCCCAAAATATCCTTCGCTAAATCAACTGCTCCTGGCAATTTGGCTGTTCCGCCGGTCAAAACCACTCCTGCCGGCAAAAGCCTTTCCCGGCCGATTTTTTTCAATTCCTCATTTACCATTTCAAAAATTTCTGCCAAACGGGCTTCGATTATTTCTGCGCAATGATGCCGGGAAACAATCCCTTCTTCCTGTGCGTCTATTTCCGCTAAATTAATATCTTCTTTTTTACTGATTTCGTTTGGCATGGCATTACCGTATTCAATCTTCACTCGTTCCGCCACTTCCACTGAAGTGCGCAATTCAATTGCCACGTCATTAGTAATGTTATTACCACCAATTGGCAAAACTGTCACATGCAAGAGTTCATTTTCTTCATATACCGCCACCGAAGTCGTTCCTCCACCAATATCCACTAAAACCACCCCAAGTTCTTTTTGTCTTTTGGAAAGACAGGCTTTTGCCGCTGCCAAAGGCGCCAAGACAAGGCCATCAATTCTTATGCCCGCCTGCTCAACACATTTCGCTAAATTTTTTATTACTGGCGTTGAACCTTCAATAATAGTCGCATCTACCTCCAAACGCACGCCTGTCATCCCAAGCGGATCTTTGATATTTTTCTGATCATCCAAGAAATAGTTTTTCGGAATAATATGTACAATTTCCTTATTCGCTGGGACAGAAATTGCTTGCGCTGCATTAATCACTCGTTCAATGTCATCAGCAATCACCTCGCCATCAGCCCGTCCAACCGCAATCACTCCCTTAGAGCTTTGGGATACAATATGATTACCGCCTAAACTCACAATCGCACTGCTCATCGTGACTCCCGAATTTTTCTCCGCCTTTTCCACTGACTCATTAATCGACTTAATCGCTTCTTCAATATCAACAATCACTCCCTTTCGAAGCCCAAAAGACTCAGCCACACCAACACCGATGATTCGCGCTGGTTCTTCACTGGAAAAAGACTGCACAATAACTGTGCGCACAAATGACGAACCAATATCAATTCCAACAACGATGTCTTCTTTGGACATTATTTTTTTAAACTAGATTACTTAATGAATAATAAAACAAAATCAAACAATTGACAACACAACTTTATTTAGTCATAGCATAAACTGATGAAATTCTTCCGCTACATAGGGCGCAAAAATTATCAAACCCGTCACCACCGCTAAAATAGCTGAAAGCAAAACGCTTGCTGCCATCAAATCCTTAATTAATTTCGCATACGGATGAATCCGCGGTTTCAATATATCCACCACTCGCTCCATAATCGTATTTAAAATTTCCATAATCAAAACTCCAAACACCACAAAAAACAACACTACCATCTCCGCTTTCGTTACATCAAAGAAAATCATTCCCAGCACCACCAAAAAACCTACGCCGATTTCATTTTGAAAGTTTTTCTCATACTTAAAAACATATGCCAAGCCTCGGATGGCATGTTTCAAACTATGGGCAAATTGTTTAATTCTATTCATTATTTTTTATCATCCCAGAACAACTGCAATCCCGAGTACTCGGGACTATTTTTTAACTTTATTTTGGATTGCAAACATTTCCTCGCCATGCTCGAAACCTAAGAGATGCAAAATTCCGTGCGAAAAAACATTCGCTAATTCCACCGGAAACTCAATGCCTTCTTTTTTAGCATACTCACTTATGTCATCATAACACAAAATCAACTCACCTAAAAATATTTCGCCATTCAATTCCATTTCCGCCGCTGCGATGTTGGCATTTATTTTTTTATGCTCTGCAAACGACAAAACATCCGTCGCGCTGTCCACCTGGCGGTATTCTTTATTCAGTCTTTGAATTTCTGTCGGCGAAACAATTGCCAAACTAATCAGGACTGAACTTTCTTCCAAAAATTTCCAATTCACTTCCGCAAATGTTTTTTCAGCTATTTTCAAAAAGAAATCATCTAAGATAACTTCTTGCGTTTCATTATTAACTTCAATATTAATTTTCATTGCTTAATTTTACCACAAAAAACAAAAACTCCGAACAATCGGAGTTTTTGTTTGAAAAATATTATTGTAATTTTTCTTCGGCGATTTTTTTCACTAGATTTCCATCAACTTGACCTTTCAGTTTCGCCATAGCTTGACCCATAACTTTTCCAATGTCAGTTTTTGTAGCTCCCATTTCAGCAATTACAGCTACCACCACTGCGGTCACTGCTTCTTCGCTAAGTTGCTCTGGCATATAGGCCATCAAGATTTCTATTTCCGCCGTTTCTTTTTCCGCCAATTCCGGTCGTCCGGCCGCGGTATATTGCGCCATAGCATCCCGTCTTTGCTTGATAGCTCGCGAGATCACATCTTGCGCTTCACTGTCAGACAAACCTTCTTCTCTCTTCTTGAGATCAATCTCAGTATTCTTAATCATTGAATCCAGCATGCGAAGCGTATCCCGCTTCATTGCATCGCCAGCTTTCATAGCCTCTTTCATGTCAGAAAATATTGTTTGTTTTAAAGACATATTATTATTCTTTTGGAATTAATTTCTTTTTAACATTTCTAAATGTTCCTTCGTCAAACTTGCCCATTTTTTTCAAACGATCAACGACTTTTCTAACTTTAGTCTTATACATCGCTCCTTGACGCATTTCCAATTTGCTCTTTTCGTCTTTTCTATAACGAGATTTTCTAGCATGCATCAAAACACCGCTTTGTTGTACGCGGCGGCTGAATCTTCTGATTAGGCCTTCAGAAGTTTCTCGGTCTTTCTTTTTTACTTCAATCATAAAAACCCTCCTTTCACTAATTTTATCAAAATTTATACTTTTATCAATCTTCTTAAGACTTATCTATGCTCCTATACAGATACCCGAATATCTTCATGCAGCTTAGCTCCGCCAAGAATATGCAAATGGATATGCTCAACTTCCTGACCACCCCATTCCCCTACACGAAATATAAGCTTATACCCTTTTTCTGAAATTTGCAAATCTTTGGCTATTTTCTTGGCCACCAAAACCATATGCCCAACCAAAACTTCTTCATCATCCTGCAAATCATTTACCGTTTCAATATGCTTTTTCGGAACAACTAAAACATGCACGGGAGCAAGCGGATAAATATTGTGAAAAGCAATTACTGAATCATCTTCAAAGATAATGTTGCCGGGAATATCCTTATTAACCTCTTTGATGTTGCAAAAAATACACATATATTCACCCCGTTAAATAAGATTTGAATCTCAGCCCGAGAAACATCCTATTTAATTATTAAATAATTAAACTTGCTTTTAGAAAATTATTTTTCTTCAGTGTTGTTATGGTTATGATTTTCGTGATTGCTGTCATGATATACCACCACATTGTCAGTCTTAAGTTTTTTCTTAACCATATCCACCACCTTAGCAATAGTCACCGTTTCTTGCACGCCACTTACCATGTTCTTCATTATTACTGTTCCGTCGAGTGCTTCTTTTTGACCCAAAATCAACGTCAGTTCCACACCTAACTTATCAGCCACGCGCAATTGCGATTTCAAACTACCGCGGTTAAAACTCTCCGCCACTAAAATTCCACTTTTTTCCATTTCCGAAAACAATTTCAAACTCTTCTTTTTCGCCAATTCTCCTAGTTGTGCCAAATATACTCGTGGTCTTGGAGCACGATATGGCCGCGCCTGGACCCGCTTCATCTCCATAATCAATCTTTCCATCCCCAAACCAAAGCCAATAGCTGGAGTTGGTTCTCCGCCTAATAATTTCACCAAGCCGTCATATCTACCACCGCCACCTAAAGCACTCTTTCGGCCTTCTTCTTCGCCGGACCAAATTTCAAAAACAGTCTTAGAATAATAATCCAAACCGCGCACTAGTTGCGGATTAATTACGTATGGCAATTCTAATTCATCTAAATATTCCAAAAGACTCTTAAAATGCACGCGGCATTCATCGCATAAATGATCCACTGATTGCGGAGCTAATGCTGCTACTTGAGAACATTTATCTTCTTTGCAATCTAAAACACGCAATGGATTGGTTTCCATTCTTCGTTTGCAATCCTGGCAAAGTTTTTGCTTTTTTGATTCAAGATAACTCACTAGTAGTTCTCGATATTCTTTACGACAACTCTGGCAACCAATTGAATTAACCTGCACTTGCACTGATTTAATTCCCAAGCATTGCACCACTCGCGTCGCCACTTGAATTACTTGCGCATCCAAGATTGGATCCTGCTCGCCGAAAACATCATAATTAACTTGATAGAATTCGCGATAGCGTCCATCTTGTGGCCGTTCATAGCGATAGACTGGACCAGTAGAAAAAAGCTTAATTGGTTTCGGCCAAACGCTCATTCCGTGCTGAATATAAGCCCGCGCAATTCCGGCAGTTATTTCCGGACGAAGCGCCACCTTATCATTGCCCTTTGTGACAAAGTTATACATTTCCTTTTCTACAATATCCGTTCCCTCTCCCACCCCCCGGGCAAAAAGGCTATTGAATTCCAACACGGGAGTATCAATTCTGGCATAACCATAATCGCGCGCTAAACGCTCTGTAGTTCGCCTGACCTGCTCCCAGTACGGTTGATCTTCGGGCAGAATATCCCGCATCCCACGCAAGGATTGCAAAACAAAAGGTTCTTTAACCTTCGTTTCTTTTATTTTTTTCGTTTTCACAGTTTTAGTTTTTTCTGCAACAGCCTTGCTAACCTTTCCTGATTGGATAGATTTCAATACGTTCTTTGTTTTTGCAACAACTTTGCTAGCAATTCCTTTCTTGATAATCTTTGGCATAATTTATAAAAACTAATTATTTAAAATACATTCATTCTATTTAACGGCCAAGCCCGCACCAAAACACTGCCCACAACATCTGTTTTTTTAATGGGACCCCAGGCCCGTGAATCAGAACTCGCTGAACGGTTATCCCCCATAACAAAATATTCATCATCCCGCAGTGTCAAAGTCAAGTCGCCTTTGGTTTTTACTAGCGATGAAAGATAGCCTGTTTCATCTAATTGAAAACCATTCGGATATTCTGCGTTGTAAATCGTCACCTTTCCATCTTGAATCTGAATTTTTTCATCCGGCAGTCCGATTACCCGCTTAATAAAGAATTGGCTTGGATCTTTCGGGTAATGAAAAACGATTACTGTCTGGCGATTAATATCTTTAAAGGGATTAATGGTAAAAATATTCTTATCCCCAAAATTTGGCGCTACCTTATTATAGCCTAGCTCATTTACAATTAAATATTCACTATTTTCAAAAGTCGGCTCCATTGAGGCTCCGGACACAAGAAACGGCTGAAACAGAAAAGCCTTAACCGGAACAATGATAACTACTGCCAAAATGACAACCTTTATCATCTCTAAAACGAAAGCTCCGACGCCATAATAGCCCTCCTCATTGTTTTCAACTTCTCTAATAGTGTTGTTTTCCATAAAAATCAGAAACACCTGTCAATTAGACAAAGGCGTTAACTTATTCCAAATTTTCTTAATTTTAGCACAAAAATCAGCTCTTGGCAAGGGTTAAGGCGACGCTAAATCTAGCCAAAAACAGTCCCAAATACCGCCCAACAGCCAGCTAGTTTCCGCATGCTGAATAGTATAGTAAAATAAAGCTATGCCAAATAAAAATATTTTTAGCCAAACCAACGATACTCCACCCAGAAAAAGTTTTCTTAAAAAAACCATTGTCGCCATTTTTTCTCTTCTTTTCCTTCTGGGTGCTAGCTATGGCTCTTTTTTTCTCTATAAAACCTATTCTATTAGTAAAAAAGTAAGCATTCAAAACAACTCCTCGCAACCATCTTTTCTCCAAACTATCAAACAAATAACCTCTCAGAAAACAATTAATCTCCGCCACGCCGACCCAAATAGAATCAATGTTCTGTTGCTGGGCATTGCTGGCAAAGGCAAACCTGGGCAATATCTAACCGACACCATTATAATCGCCAGCATCAATACCAAAACCAACCAAGTCGCCCTACTCTCTATTCCTCGGGACTTATACGTGAAAATACCTGACCTCAATATTCAAACGAAAATAAATTCCGCCTACCAAATTAGCCTGAATAATTCCCAGGACAATGAAGAAGCTGTGAAATTAGTGGAAAAAACTATTACTGAAATCACCGCTCTTGAAATTGATTATTTTGCCATCCTTAATTTTGATGGGTTTGAAAAAACTGTCGACAGCATTGGTGGAGTAAACATTATGAATGAACGCGACTTGTATGACAGTCGCTATCCAGGACCAAACTACAGCTACGAAACCTTCGAACTCTCCAAGGGATTTCATCAGCTTGATGGTGCCACCGCCCTAAAATATGCCCGAGAAAGGCACAATGACCCCGAAGGAGATTTCGGCCGTGCCAAAAGGCAACAACAAATCATGCAAGCCATAAAAAATAAAATTTTCTCCCTGGAAACATTAGCCAATCCATTTGCTCTTAATAATCTTCTCGACACAATTGGAGAAAATGTCGTCACGGATGCCACCCCGACAGATATTGAAAATTTTTTTGAGCTGGCAAAAAAACTAGACACGCAAAACATTACTAACAAAGTCGTTGATGCTTGGAACAAAGACAGTCTTTTGAGCGTTACCCACATTGAAATGGGAGGCGTGCAAGCCTTTGTTCTCGTACCGCGCATTGGAAGTTGGAGCGAAATTAAGGACTTAGCCCAAAACATTTTTGATTTAAATATCCTGACGCGCAGGAAAGAAGAATTGGAAAAAGAAAATGCCAACATTTTAATCATTAACCAAAGTGGCAACCCACAAATCGTGGGCAATCTAAAAAGTATTTTTCAAGAAAATTTAAATTACAAAAATATTGACATTGCTCCCAGCAAGCCGGGTGAATTAACCGAAAAAACAATTGTCTATGATTTAACCAACGGCGCCAAGCCATTCACCACCGACGAACTCATCGCCAAACTTCCCGCTTCAATATCCTACGCCTCAATTAATATTCCAAACTCATCCACAGACAAGCAACAAGATGTTATAATAGTTATCGGCCAAGACTTAGTAGAAAAATATACCCGGCCGAAAGGAACGATCGATGAGCTGAATAATTCCCGCGATGATCAGGAAAATTTAGAATATAATAAAAATTAAAATCGAATTTTGAATTTAAAATTTCGAATCAATTTTGAATGATTAAATGTTTAAAAATTAGAAATTATAATTTTAAGCATTGATTCAAAATTCGAAAATAAAAATTCGAAATTTATAAAAGTTTATGAAAATAATAATCGGCCTCGGCAACCCCGGCCAGGAATATACAAGCACTCGCCATAACATTGGCTTTGAAATCTTAGACGCCCTGCGAAAAGAAGCCAACTGTTCTATTTGGGAGTTCAATAAAAAATTCAATGCCGAAATTTCTAAGGGAAATTTTAATGACACTGAAGTCCTTTTAGTAAAACCACAAACATTCATGAATCTATCCGGCGTCGCTGTGCGCAACATTATAGATTTTTATAAACTTACAGTAGAAAATATTATTATTATCCATGACGATATTGACATTGAACTTGGAACATATAAAGTTGCCACCGACTCCCGCAGTGCTGGTCACAATGGTGTGCAAAACATTATCGATCAACTTGGTACGCAAAAATTCACCCGCCTGCGACTAGGCGTTGGCGCCGTCACTACTGACGAACCGTCATGTCGCCTTGGCGCGCATGATTTTGTTTTAGGAAAATTTTCCGAGGCAGAAAAGAAAAAAATAGAAAGCATCACAGAAAATATAATTTCTGAAATAAAAAATCTTCTCTAGAAATCCTTCTTCTAAATAATTTTTGTCAACATCAAAAAATACTGGTATTATTTGAACATGCAAAACAAAAATAATCTGAAATATTTAAACGCTTTAAATAAAATCAACGGCCTTGGTCCGCAGAAAATGCGCCGGCTAATGAGCCACTTTAATTCACCGGAAGAAATTTGGAATGCTAGCCGAGAAGCTTTAGTTAAAAGTGAAATCCCGGAAGCATTAGTTTCTAAAATAATTTCCGAGCGCCAAGAAATTAATCCAGACCAAGAATGGGAGAAAATGGAAAAAGAAAATGTTCAGATGCTCATTGAAACTGATCCAGAATTCCCGCAACGCCTAAAAGAAATTCCTACCGCCCCCTACATTATATACATCAAAGGTGAAATCGACTTGAATGCCCCGATGATTTCTATTGTTGGCTCAAGAAAATTCACTCCCTATGGCTCCCAAATCGCCCATGCTTTCGCGAAAGACCTCACCCATGCCGGCATTACTGTTGTTAGCGGGATGGCGCTCGGCATTGATGCCATCGCCCACCAAGGCGCCCTTGATGCTCGAGGCAAGACTATTGCCGTTCTTGGAAATAGCCTAGACGACAAAAACATCCATCCCAGAAATAACTTCAATCTTTCTCGCGAAATAATTCAGCAAGGCGCCCTCCTAAGTGAATATCCAATCGAAACATCAGCGGGTAATATCGGAAATTTTCCTGCCCGTAACAGAATTATTGCTGGCCTTTCTCTGGGCACACTCGCAATTGAAGCCGGCGAAAAAAGCGGCACCCTCATTACTGCTAATCTCGCCCTGGAATTTAATCGTGAAGTCTTTGCCGTTCCTGGTTCGATTTTTTCTCCCCAATCAATTGGCACCCATTCTTTGCTTAAGCGTGGAGCAAAACTTATCACTAGCATCCAAGACATTTTAGAAGAATTTGACCTTAATATCGGGCATCTGCCTGCCGTAGAAAAACAAAAAATACCCGCTTCAGAAGAAGAGAAAATAATCCTTAAACTACTCTCGCCTACTCCCACTCACATTGACAATCTGGGCAAACTGTCTAAACTGGGAACATCCGTCGTTGCCTCAACCCTTATTTTAATGGAGCTAAAAGGTTGGGCGAAAAATATCGGTGGACAAAACTATATCAGCTTATAATTTACATTTTTTTAATTTTAAACCTCATGAAACTAGTAATAGTTGAGTCACCCACTAAAGCCAAAACAATTTCCAAATTTCTTGGCAAAACATATACCGTCAAATCCTCCTACGGACACATTCGCGATTTACCGGAAAAAAAGATGGGTATTGATATTGAAAATAATTTTCAACCAGACTATGTTATTCCGGCTAAAGCGGCTGAACGTGTTGAAGAATTGCAAAACTTAGCAAAAAAAGCGGAAGAAGTGATTCTAGCATCTGACGAAGACCGCGAAGGAGAAGCGATTGCTTGGCATCTTATGAGTGCCCTTAAACTCGACCCAGCCGTCACCAAAAGAATTGTTTTCCATGAAATCACAAAAAGTGCTATTGAAAAAGCACTCGAAAATCCGCGCACACTGGATTTGAATTTAGTCGACGCCCAACAAGCCCGAAGAATTTTAGATCGCTTAGTCGGTTTTGAACTTTCCCCATTTTTATGGACAAAAATTCGCCGCGGCCTTTCTGCTGGACGCGTACAATCAGTTGCTTTGCGTTTGATTGTTGAGCGTGAAAAAGAAATTGAAAAATTCAATTCCGAAAACTTCTGGACCATTGATGCAAAATTTAAAGCTAAGGATACAAAAGATGGCGCCGCCTTCAATGCAAGTTTATTGCAAAAAAATAATGAAAAAATAGATCAATCTATTACCCTTAAGCTTTTTGCCGGGGACTATAAAACTAAGAAAACCACCATCATTACCCAGGAGATGGCCGACGAAATAGTGGCTGAACTGAAAAATTCTGCCTGCCAAATTATTGATATTGTTAAAAAAGAAACTTTACGCACTCCCCCAGCGCCGTTCACCACTTCTACTTTGCAACAAGCCGCCATTAATAGTCTAGGTTTTTCTTCCAAACAAACGATGATGGCTGCGCAAAAACTTTATGAGCAAGGGCTCATCACTTACATGCGAACTGATTCCACTAATCTTTCTATGGAGTCAATGCTTGCCGCGCAAAAAACAATTACCACTCTTTTTGGAAAAAATTATGCTTTAGAAACTCCGCGTTTTTATAAAACAAAATCCAAAAACGCCCAAGAAGCGCATGAGGCTATTCGTCCCGCCTATCCGGAAAAAATTCCGGCCGAACTCAAAGAAACACTGGAAATCAGCCAATACAAAGTCTATAAATTAATTTGGAATCGCATGCTTGCTTGCCAAATGCAAGGTGCCAAGTTTGATTCCGTTAAAATGGACATCGAGGCCAAAGGAAAAGACAACACTTATCTTCTTCGCGCTAATGGCTCCACCCTTGTTTTTGACGGCTACCTAAAAGTTTATGGCGACAGCGCCATTACCGAAAACATTCTGCCAGCTCTAGAAAAAAATGATGCCCTTGATTTAGTTGAAGCTATTGCCAATGCTAAATCAACCACTCAACCGCCCAGATACAGTGAAGCCAGTTTGATTAAGGTCATGGAAGAAAACGGTATTGGACGACCCTCTACTTATGCCCCAACCATTACCACTGTTATTGAAAGAAAATATGTCGACAAAAATGAAGAGAAACGCCTTTTCCCCATGGAAATTGGCACACTCGTTAGCGACCTTTTGGTGGCGCATTTCCCTGACATCGTGGATATAAAATTTACTGCCACTATTGAAGAAGATTTTGACAGTATTGCTGACGGTAAAAGTAAATGGGTGCCAATCATTCGCGCTTTCTACGAACCCTTCCATAAAAATCTGCAAAGCAAAACGAAAGATGTTAACAAAGAAGATTTTCAAGAAAAACTGGGACGAAATTGCCCGGATTGTGGCGGAGAATTAATTATGAAATTTGGACGCTTTGGAAAATTCATCGCCTGCACTAATTATCCAGAATGCAAATATACTGAGAAAACTGACTCCGAGAAAAAAATAGATGAGGAACACAGCAATGAAATTTGCGAAGTTTGTGGCGCGCCAATGACCGTTAAGCGCGGACGCTTTGGCGCGTTTCTTGGTTGCTCAAATTATCCGGAATGCAAAGGCATAAAAAAGATTGAAAACAAAACCGGCATTAAATGTCCCAAATGCAATGTCGGCGACATCGTCGAGCGAAAATCAAAAAAAGGCCGGATGTTTTTCGGATGCAACACCTATCCAAAATGCGATTTCGCTCTTTGGAACAAACCGACTGGAGAAAAGTGCCCGCAGTGTCAATCACTCCTAACTTTTGCCGCCCAAGGAAAAACTAAATGTGGCAACAAAGAATGCGGATGGACAAGTGAAAAAAATTAGCGCTACAGACATAGCTGCAAAAAAATGGTATAATACCGAGTACTAAAAACTAAAACAAAAAAATAATATGGATCAGCGCCCGCCCGTAATCCTGATTGCCGAGGATGAATTTAATTTACGCGAAATGTATGTCACTGCCCTAACCTTGGCTGGCTTTGAAGTTCTGCCCGCTAAAAATGGCGAAGAGGCGCTGGATTGGCTGGAAAAAAGATATTCCGAAATAAATCTAATTCTATTGGATGTTGTTATGCCGGTCATGGATGGTTTTGAAACTTTAGAAAACATAAAAAAAGATGCCCGCTTTAAAGAAATTGCTGTTTTAATTTCAACTAATCTTGACAATAATGAAGATCGCCAGCAATCAATTGAAATGGGGGCTAGAGGCTATTACATTAAATCACTCCTCACTCCCGCTGAATTAATCGCGGAAATAAACGCCATCCTTGCTGAGAAAAAATAAGATTTTTATGCCCCAAAACTCCAGTTTATCTGGGGTTTTTTGTTGACAAAATTGAATTATATAGTATGCTGAATATACTGCTTTTTTTACAACTTATCCATTCAACCGCTTATTTTGGAGGTAAGCATATATGCCCAAAAAAAATCACGCCGTCCATGAACATGCAGATATGGAAATTTTCTACGCAGCATATTTAAATCTCCACAGCAATTGTCTTTGTTGCAAAAAAGAGTTCCTTCCGAATGAAATTTATTTGGTTGTTCGCAATAAACTTGGCCAAATAATTGCTATCTACTGCGACCGCACTTGCCAAACCGAAATTGAGCAAGTCGGCATTTTCTATTAACCAATCCTACACAAAAGGCCTGCTCTTCACTGAAGAGCAGGCCTTTTAAAATTTAGCTTGTTTTTTAAGCAACCATAAACTATACTAAAAACATAAATTATTACCTCTCATCATTATGATTACTATTGAGGATGTATTAAATAACTTGCGGGTTGCTCCGACACAAGCTGGCAAAGAGGGCATCATTAAAGCCTACGAATTTGCAAAAAAAGCTCACACCGGACAAAAACGACGCTCTGGAGAGGACTATATCATCCATCCGCTTGAAACGGCTAAGATTCTTGCCCAGATTGGCGTTGGTTCAAAAACAATCATTGCTGGACTCCTACATGACGTTCCTGAAGATACAACTTTTACCCTCGAAGATATTCGTAAAGAATTTGGAGACGAAATCGCCTTTATCGTCGATGGCATCACTAAGATTGGAAAAATAAAACTCCGCGAAAAAAAAGAAGAACTTTTTCTGGAAAATCTCCGCAAAATGTTTCTCGCCATGTCGTCTGATATCCGCGTTGTCCTTATTAAGCTAGCTGATCGCCTGCATAATATGGAAACCCTGGAATTCAATCCACCAGACAAGCAACAGCGCATTGCCTTGGAAACAATGGAAGTTTTTGCCCCTCTCGCCAATCGCCTTGGAATCGGCGACATCAAGGGCCGTCTGGAAGACTTAGCCTTTAAATATCTTGATCCAGAAAATTATACTGACGTGAAAAATGTCATGGAGAAAGAATTTGAGCTCCGCAAAAAAAATCTCACTAAATCCGTTGAGAATTTGAAACAAGTCCTCCTAAAAGAAGGTATTCAAGTTGCCGCTATTCATGGCCGGACTAAACATCTTTTCCGGCTCTACGAAAAACTTCGCCGCCACGATATGGATATTCATAAAATTTATGACTTAACTGGAATTCGCATTATTGTGCCAACCATTGCCGATTGTTATAAGACATTGGGAATTGTTCATAATAAATACCGACCGCTGGTAGGAAGAATCAAAGATTACATTTCTCTGCCCAAACCAAACGGCTATCAATCCATTCACACTACTATTTTCGGGCCAGACGGAAAAATAATGGAAGTCCAAATCAGAACGCAGAAAATGCATGATGAAGCAGAATTCGGAATCGCTGCCCATTGGATTTATAGCGAAAAAAACAAGAACTGGACGAGATATTTCAAATTCAAAAAAAACGATGCCAAATATTCTGGAGAAGAACTAGCTTGGGTGAACCAATTGCGTGAATGGCAAAATGAATTAGGAAAAAACAATCCTGATTTTATTGAAGGCTTAAAAATAGATTTTTTTAAAAATCATATTTTTGCCTTTACTCCCAAAGGTGATGTGATTGATTTCCCGGAAGACTCCACTCCAATTGATTTTGCTTACAAAGTGCACAGTGAAATCGGCAATCAAGCGATGGGTGCAAAAGCCAACGGAAAAATTGTTACTCTGGATTATAAAATAAGGAATGGCGACGTAATTGAAATCATCACTTCCAAAGAAAGAAAAAATCCCAACCGCGATTGGTTGAGATTCGTTCGCACAACGCTAGCTAAGAGTCATATCAAGAAATCTTTGAAAAAAAGTGGCATAATCTAGAAGCTTAGTTAATACCAATAAAAAGTCTGACGCACTAGCTAATCACTTGGGCGTTTTCTTTTTCGAGTTGCTTTAATTTATAGATATTGACCGCAAAAACTGCCAACATCAATAGTGTTGAAAAGAACATGAAGCTAAAATGCAATAACCCAAAACAATCCACGATAATCAGCTTGATTATATACAAATTCAACACTGCCAGAAAAGCTTTTCCAAAATTAAGTTCCTTAACTCCAGCAAGCAATCCAATTATCCAAAGAATAGCCGCCCACCAAAGAACAAAGAGCAAGCTGATAATACTAAAATAGAAATACACACTCACGAAAACAATCAACCCCACCGCAAGATAAATTGCAAGTGTGTGTGCATAAATTATTTTTTCAACATCCTTAAAGGAATATTTAAAATCCTGCGATTTAGCAAACGAAGATTCCTTGACTGCGATTCTGTTTTCTTTGCTGTATATTTTTTCTGCCGAGATAAATACCCCGCCATTATACGCATCTAAAATTGCGGGGGCATATTTCCCCTCCTTTGTATCTAAGACAAAGACAGTGTTATCCTTCTTATTTTCTGAAAATATCGGATCATCAATTCCGCTTGTTATCAACTTCCCATCTTTCATCTCAATCGCTGCCGAGGAATATTTTTCACTAGCGATATGCATTCCTTTCTTAAAGATGAAATGGAAAGCAAAAATAGCCACTACGGTAAAAATACCGGCTAAAATCAAATTGCTAAAAAACCAAAATTTCCAACTATTTTTGGTTTTATTCCCCGCAATTACTTCCGCGACGAAATTCGGCTTAAAAATATCCCGCAATCTATTCAGCATTGATTTAAAAAATCCGCCCTCGCGACTCCCTTGGCTCATTTGCAATAGATCGCCTCCTTGCATTGAGTGAAGCATATCTGGTTGTTTTTCTGTATCCATTTTATTATTAAGTTAAATTATTTATTCAAATAAAGGCGCGCCAGCCTCGATTTTCACATTATATCATAAAAATCCATTTGTCTATTGCCATAAAATTAATCCTCTATCCGCCAATTAACCTGCAAATCTTTTTTTGCCTCATTAGCAATAATAATTTTAAATCCAATATAACCGCCATTGTCATTTGTTTCTTTTTCTGTCCAGCTATAGGCCTCGGGATTATTTTCAAATGTTATGAATATTTTTGAATCTTTTCCAATTGCAGTATTTTCCACTGCGACAAATTCCTTGCCCGCTGAAATCGTTTCCGTGCCAGATTTATTTTCAATAATTTTCTGTGCTGGATTTTCCCCGAGCCTGTCTTGCAATGCTTCAATTTCAACTTGCTGTTCCTGGATAGCCTGGATAGCAATTGGCAATAAGGAATCAGTCCGCAATCCCAGCATTTCATCCGGGCGCTTCTCCACTAACCCAGGAAGAACTGCTTGAACTTCTTGCGCTATAAACCCAAACTGATTCTTTCTTCCTGTAATGTAATCGAAGCTGACGGGATTGAGCCGCTCAATTACAGACAAACTATTCTCCAGTGGCGCAATATTCTCTTTTAAGCGACGGTCAGAAGCATATGTCCAACCAGCATCATTTAAAAATCCCGTGCCGTTAATATACAAGCTATAAGCGCCAGGATCAGTTGCGCCAATGCCGACATTTCCATTGTTTAAAATTGTCATCGCTGTAGTCACTCCCGCATCGCCAACCTTAAAAATTAAGCTTGGATTCGTTGCAATATTGCCAGAAGCGCTAGTTCCTTGAATGCTTAGAGCATCATTCGCAGCGCTACCGCCAATCATGGCCTGCCCGCCAACTCGTCCATCTAAAAGAGCATATTGCAAATGATCATCATGGTCAAGACCATTCATACTGCCATGATCATGATTTCCGCCATTAGCAAAGGTATTAGAAAAAGCACTTTCCACTAAATCAGGACTGCCACTATCGCCATTTTTTTGAAAAATTATTCTGCCAATCAAAGCGCCTGCACCGCTGATTGATGGCGGAACATCTTGCGGGGTAGCTATAGCTTTTGCAGAATCTATGTCGGAATTATTTTCCCGGCCATATACAACTGCTATTCTCGGATTCTGTCCCATAACAATATACACCCAAAAAACCCCATACACACCTTCATCCAATGTCGCCAATGTTCCACTGCCATCATCATAATGAAGATTATCAAGCTCTTTTATATCACTAACCTCCGTCCACCCCCCTGAACCATTTCGATAATATGCCTCAAAAACCCTATCATCCAGCGTTCCCGCTAAAGATGTATTAAAAGCATTATGTGCCATTTTTTCTAAAGAATAATAAAATGCTCCTGCGCTAACCGTTAGGTGCCGTCCAACGTTTCCCAAGACAGTTCCCCCAGCAACATGCGCGAATGGATTTGTTTCATAATTTTTTCGGCGCAATTTCCTATTAGCATCCACATTCTGTTTTCTACCATCCAAGATAGAAAGCTCAGTTCCTTCTCGAACAACCGTATATAAATGGCATTTATCCAAACAGTTAAAATCCGTTATCACAGTTGAAGTTTCTACGATTGGATTCCCGCCATTATAACTAGCGAAGAGATAGTTAGTTGTATTGTTTACTAATGCAATGTTATTTCGCGCAGGAAAAGCCAAACTTTTCAAGGGCGCAGTATCAGACGCTGAAGTCCTAAGCATAGCCTCACCAGATGAGATACTAATAGATCCATCACCATTGTTAGTGATATCGCCACCAGACAAAACTCCAGCACTCCACATGAAGTCAAAAGCATCTCCCAATTCATCCATAACAGTTGGGTTTCCAATAGTTGGAATAGAGATATCAGATAATCCCAATCGATCCCAACGCAATCCGCCGTTTGAATTTTTTAAAAATCCGCCCGAAACTTTAGTGTCAAAATCTTTTGCATCAATTGATCCATTTTTTATTGTCCGTGAATTAACAGCGCCAGAAGCTATGTCTTTATTTTTTATGGATTCATTTTTAATATTTCGCGAACTTATTACAGAATTATTTATTGGTATTCCAACACCATTAATAATCAATCCTCCTGCAGGACTATTTAATTCCAATAATTTTGATAAATCCAACACGCTGTTTTCATTTTCAACTGCATTTGAATACGCTAAATCATTCTGCGCCTTATCCTTATTCCAAAGATTTACACTGCAAAAAAGCGCAACAAAAACAACCCCCGTCAAGACAAAAAACATCCCTGATGTTTTGATAATCCGTGAATTAAATTTTAACTTTAAAAATAGCGCTAAAAAAACGATGCCGCCAAAAACGACAAAGCCATTCCTATTAAAACTATTTACCTGCTCAACAATTGTTGAAAAAATCATTTTTATTTTTAGTTTTTGTGCAAATATTTTAAGCAATTTTTGTTAAAATATTATCCAACTCTTCTTGCGAATAATATTCAATCACAATTTTTCCGCCAGCGCCAGATTTTGACAGTTTAACTTTTGTACCAAAAACACCCACTAATCGGTCTTCAATTGCTTTTATTTGCGGATCAATCGTTGTCTTTCGCATGTGCGGTTTTACCGAAATTTCTTTTGTCTTCCCTTCAACCTGGCGCACAGTCAGATGTTGTTTAATAATCATATCAAACAAAGCCAATTGTTTTTCAGAATCGCTTACCGCCAAAATCGCTTTAGCATGCCCCTCAGTAATCAACCCTTCAATCAAGGCCTTTTGCACCGTCGCTGGCAATTTCAATAGACGCTCCCGATTTGCAATTACACTGCGACTCTTGCCAGTTTTTTTTGCCACTTCTTCTTGGCTTAAGTTAAATTCCTCGGCTAATTTTACATATGATTTTGCCTCTTCAATCGGATCCAAATCGTGCCTTTGAACATTTTCAATAATAGCCATTTCCAATTTCTGCTGTTCTGTTGCTTCACGAACAATTACTGGAACAATTTTCAATCCCGCTCTTTTCGAAGCTTGAAAACGCCTTTCGCCCGCAATAATTTCATACAAACTGCCATTTTTTGTCACCACTAGTGGCTGAATAACGCCATATTCTTTTATTGAATCAGTTAATTCTTGCAAAGCCGTTTCATCAAAACGAATTCTTGGTTGATGAGGATTAGGTATGACACGCGCAACATCTACTTGTTCTACGATGCCCGTATTAACACTAGGTGTTTCTACTGCTGTCCTTAACTCTTCTCGAACAGAACTAGGCTGGATACTAATACTGTCATCACTGCCGTCCACAATCTTCACACCGCCAAAATAGTTAAAATCCTTCTTCGGTTCAGAAATGGTTGATTGACTCTGCGGAGTTGTGGAACGAGCTTGCGGGATAAGTGAGGCCAAACCCCGTCCCAATCCATAATTTTGCGCCATAAATTTAGACTTATAAAAATTTTATATTAAACTGTAAATTTTTTTTCATTCTCCAGCTTATCCATTTCGATTATTTCCCGCGCTAAATTCTTATACGACCGGGCGCCTTTGGAAAAAGAATCGAAACTCAAAATCGATTTTCCAAAACCAGGCGCTTCGGCTAAGCGCACGCTCCGCGGGATGATGCTGTCAAAAACATAACCAGGAAAATGATCCTGCACTTCCTTAATTACTTGGCGCGATAAGCGGTTTCTTTTATCATACATTGTCAGAAGCGCCCCCATTATTTTCAAATTCGGTTGCAAATTTTCTTTTACTAAATTCACCGTATTCAGAAGCTGACTCAAGCCTTCCAGCGCAAAATATTCTGTTTGTACTGGGATAATTACTTCATCGCTAGCTACCAGGCCGTTGATTGTTAAAAGCCCCAAGCTCGGCGGGGAATCAATAATAATATAATCATAGTTTGTTCTAATTTCTCGCAAAACGTTAAACAGTCGAAACTCTCGATTTTCCATCCCCACCATCTCAATTCCGGCACCCGCCAAGTCTTGATTAGCAGGAATAATATCATGCCCGAGTTTACTAGTTCGAATAACAATTTTTGAAGGATGTTCGCCCATTACCATAGAATGATAGAGGCTTTTTTCTACTTGGCGGATATCAATTCCCAGCCCTGATGAAGCATTTCCCTGCGGATCAAGATCGACTAACAACACAAATTTACCAGCTTCCGCCAGATAGGTTGCAAGATTAATCGCCGAGGTGGTTTTCCCCACCCCGCCCTTTTGGTTGACGAGTGAAATTATTTTTGCCATAATCAGATTATAGCATATTTAGCCCAGGTGATGAAATGGTATACATAGGGGATTCAAAATCCCCCGGTCGCAAGGCCATGAGAGTTCGAGTCTCTCCCTGGGCACACCATAAAAATCTATGCAGAGTTCTTAATTTGTGATTGCAACTTCCTCCCATTCCCATACTCCAACATCCCCAAATATGAATTTATCGCCTCTTTCTTAGAATTTTCTTGCAATTTCCGCATCATTCTCCTTTTAGTTGCTGTCCGCAGAACCCGATGGTCGGCAAAATTTATCCAACCCAGAAAGTCTACGCCCGAGGATAAAGTTTTAATAAAAACTTTATCTGGATGCATTTCCAATTTCAGCTCATCCCATAAAAATTTTTCGACAACTAAAATATATTCTTCCAATTTCTTTTTGTCTTGCTCTAAAAATACAAAATCGTCAGCATAGCGGATATAATATTTAACTTTCATTTGGTGTTTCACAAATTGGTCAAATTTATTCATGTAAATATTAACCAGTAACTGCGAAGTCAAATTACCCAGCGGCAAACCAACGCCAGGCTTGACGGAAAAACTATTGATGATGTTTTCTAAAAGATTTACAATATCTTTGTCTGGGATATATTCATTCAAAATTTTACTTAAAATTGCATGATCAATATTAGCAAAAAATTTTCGGATGTCACATTTCAAAACCCAACAAGTCTGAGTATTATTTTTACTAACGATATGCGCATATTCGCGAAATTTGTTAATCGCTTTGTGCGTGCCTTTATTGATTTGGTAAGAATATGAATCCGCAATGAAAGTCCTGTCGAAAAACGGATAAAGTTTTCGATAGATGGCGTGATGCAAAAGCCGATCACGGACGGTCGCCTTGTGGATGTCCCTTGGCTTGGTGTCATTAATCTTGAACGCTTGATATCCGCCGTGTTTGTAGCTATGATTAAGTAAGTCGCGGTAAAGAGAAAAGATATTGTCCATCAAATGCAGAGAAAATTCTTGAACATCTTTTTTATTTCTTTTGCCTTTAACAAATTCTTGCCAAGCGGCTAATAAATTTTCAATACTAATTATTTCTTCAAAACCATGGCTCAATTGAATTTTCACCCCATTAAAAATTAATTTTTTAATACAATTCACTAACTTCACAACACTATGACGCTTACAAATACAAATTTTTCTAATACACAAAATTTTAACGGGGTAAATAACAACTCTTCTACTTTTAAGACCCCCCCCCCAGCAAGTTACCACCGATTTTTCATAAAGCTAAAAATGCCTATCTTTTGTGGTATGCATATTACCAAATCCTACCCAAAACCCATCGCTACACCCTCGGGAAAAAATTAGATGAAACTTTTTTGGCAATATTAGAAGCTATTTCCGTGGCAGCCTTTTTGACTCCACAAGAAAAAGCGCCCTACATAAAATTTACAACCAAAAAAATGGATTTACTGAAAATATTTCTGATGCTTCTATGGGAAACCAAATCAATCGATGATAAAAAATACATTGGGCTTTCAGAAAAGTTAGATGAAATCGGACGAAATTTAGGCGGTTGGCTTGGAAAAATCTCTTCCGCAAAAGAAAACTCTCCCAGTGAAGCACGAGGAGAGAAATGAAAAGAGTTGCGCGCACGCAGACAAATTGTCAACGTCCCAATCATTGTCGAGCCAGTTGTAGTTCCAGTTCCACTTGCCATCATCATTCCGGTTGAGATACAACACATAGCGATTACCATTCGGGTTGCGAATTGTATGGAATGCCACCCATATCACTACCCTTCGAATACTCTCCGAGCTGAATCTTATTCGTGATCTAAAATCACCTAGCATCCCATACCAAGTATCTTCATTTTTTTGAAGCGCCTGCCTACCGTCAGGCAGGTCTGCATACACCGCGCTATTTTCAACCTTAATCAAAAATATTCTCAATGTATGGATACTGGATTCGAAAGTGAGAAATCGTAATCGCTCACATATTTTCCTACTACCTTCTTTATTCTAGCACAAAATTAAAGAGCCTCGGTTGAAATTCAACACGAGGCCCATTTTTTACATTTTCTAAGGACTGAGATTCAAAGGTTCGCAGACCTAAGAAACTTAGACCAAAGGACTAACTTGCGCGCACGCAGACAAATTGTCAACGTCCCAATCAAAGTCGAACCAGTTGTAGTGCCAGTGCCACTCGCCATCAGCAATCCGGAGGAGATACAACACATAGCGATCACCACCCGGGTTGCGCAGAACGAGACCAGGGAAATCAAGATATACAAGTTTCCTGGTGCGATACAATAATTCCAGAACACTATTTTCCTTGTTAGCCTGATAATCTTCCCACAGGCCGAGAAAAACATTTCCCCCAAGCCGAATGATGTCCTGCATTGCCTTGAGACGCCGAAGCTTTTCTTCGCCATCA
>Ga0172380_10003223_pt1 | contig 22975 bp, 26 predicted proteins | sample Leawe162metaG_FD_119747 | JGI IMG/M metagenome (GOLD analysis project Ga0172380, IMG submission 119747) | Leachate microbial communities from a municipal landfill in Southern Ontario, Canada - Leachate well 162 metaG | ecosystem: Engineered > Solid waste > Landfill > Unclassified | place...
AGTCTTCTTTCAGCCGTGCAATTGGGACAAACAGGATTTCAAATGGCCAGACCACACAAGCCCGATTACCTGAAGATCGTGGCCGGGACCAATCAGCCGTGCCGGATGTTGGGAAATGAGGCGGTGGAACTTCCGCTGGCCGCAGAAGTGCCGCCACCCCCTTTATGGCTGTCGAATCAGCATGCAGCAGCCGAGTGGAATCGGCTGGCTCCGATTCTGCACGGTGTCGGCCTACTGACCGAAGGCGGGCTGACCACGCTTGGGGTGATGTGTTCGCTGTTTGGAAAGATATGCCAGCTGTACGCCGCCGGCGAGTCGCCGACCGGCCACATGATCGCGCAGTACCGCGGTCTCGCGAACGACTTCGGGCTGACGCCCGTTGCCCAGGGTAAGGTGAAGCCGAGTGGCGAGAAAGAAAAAGGGAACCGCTTCGCCTCCAACGGCAAGCGGTGAGCGCAACTTCGTCGAGATTGCCCAGGCCTATGCGCGAGATGCGGTCGCAGACAAGGGAGGGAAACGGTACGGCCGGCTGCTGAGACTGGCGGCGAAGCGGTTCCTGGCGGACCTCGATCGGACGAAGAAGAAGGGCTGCTTCTTCCGGTTCGATCCATGGCACGCGAACGACGTGTGCGGCTTCATCGAGAAGCTGCCGCACGTCGAGGGGAAATGGGAGACCAACGAAATCGTGCTGCATCCAGCGCACGTCTTCTTCCTGGTGAACCTGTTCGGATTCCGGAAGATCTCTGACGGGACGCGCCGGTTCACCTCGGCGCTGTTCGCGGTAGCACGGAAGAACGCCAAGGCGCTTGCCCTGGATACACCCGTACCAGTGCCTGGTGGGTGGACGACGATGGGCGAGCTCGCTGTCGGTGACTGGGTCTTCGGCGCCGATGGCAGGCAGTGCAGAGTCACCGCGACGTCGCCTGTTTACACTGATCACGAGTGCTTTCGGCTGGAGTTCAGCAACGGCGAGTCTGTCGTAGCGGATGCGGGGCACCTGTGGAAAACCGTAGCGAGAGTGGGCGGACACACGCGAGGCGGGAGAACCAGGACGGAGCTGATCCCGGAGGTAAGAACGACTGCAAAGATCGCCAGCTCTCTCAGGTCCGGATCTCGAAACGATCTGAATCATTCCATCTCTCTTCCAGGGCAGCTGGAGTGCATGCCCATAGACCTTCAGGTTGGCCCTTACACGCTAGGAGCCTGGCTAGGAGACGGTGATTCAAAATGCGGCCGCATCACTTGCGATCGAGCAGACACGGAAATCATTGACGGAATACGAGCCGAAGGCTGGCCGGTTCGTGAGAAGTACCCAAGCCGTGGAAGGGCCAGCACGTTCGCGATTTCTGACGGAAATAGGGCGAAGACGGCCAGGGATAAGTCACTCGCTGCTTGCCTGAGAGGCCTTGGCGTCCTCGGATCGAAGCACATCCCGCCTCAGTACCTCAGGGCCTCCAAGGAGCAAAGGATCGCGCTGCTCCAGGGGCTGATGGACACGGACGGGACAATATCGAAGAACGGCCGCGTCCTGTCATACACGACGGTCCGCGAGCAGCTTGCGGCCGGCGTTGCAGAGCTCCTGACAACCCTTGGGATCAAGTACTCGTGGCGTCGGTGCCAGATGCGGTGCAGCGGCCGCGACGTGCCAGGCATCGCTCACCAGCTCCAGTTCATGGCGTTCCGGGATGAAACGGAGGTTTTCAGGCTGCGCAGAAAACTGGATCGGATGAGGGTGCGATCCGAGTGCACGGTCTCGCCGCGATCGAGGTCGGTGCAGATTGTTGACGCGGTGCGGGTTGCTCCAGTGCCGGTGAAGTGCATCACAGTTGACTCGCAAGACAGCATGTTTCTAATTGGCAGGACCATGCTGCCGACGCACAACAGCACTCTATCCGCGGCGATCATGCTGTATTGCCAGTGCTGCGAGAACGAGGAAGGCGCGCAGTTGATCAGCGCCGCCACCACGTTTGACCAGTCGAAGAAGGTGTGGGACCCCGCGAAGCGGATGGTCGAGAAGACTGCAGACCTCCGGGAAGCCTTCGGGCTGGAGGTCTTCGCCAAGTCGATCACTCGGCTGGAGATCGGGGCCAGCTTCAAACCGATCAACGCCAAGGCCAGCACGCAGGACGGCTTGAACCCGTCGCATGTGGCTCTGGACGAGATCCACGCACACAAGACACCGGACCTGCTGAACGTGCTGACCTCTGCGGCCGGCGCGCGAAGCAATCCGCTGTGGCTCTACACCACGACCGAGGGTTACACGAACCCGGGGCCTTGGAGCGAGATTCGGCAATTCGCGAAGCAACTGCTGGAGGGGGTGTTCGGAGAGACGGCGGACCACTTTCTGGCGGTGTTCTTCGCGGTCGATGACGGGGATGCAGACTTCGACGAGGCGGCCTGGCTGAAGGCCAACCCGCTGGCCGACGTCAACCCGCACCTGATCGCGGCAATCCGAAAGGAAGCCGTCGAGGCGAAGGCGATGCCTTCGAAGCTCGCCGAGTTCCAGATCAAGCGGCTGAACCGTCCGGCGTCAGCGGCGAACGGATTCATCCTGCTCCCGAAATGGAAGGCCTGCAGCGGTCCGGTGGATCTGGACGCGCTGCGGAACGTCCCGTGCTGGGGCGGGTTGGACCTTGCCAGCACACGCGACCTGACGTCGTTCCGCCTGGTGTGGAAGGTGGGCGACAAGGTGCTGACCTGGGGGCGACGCTGGGTGCCGACGAGTGCCGTCGACCAGCGCACCGAGCGCGGAACGGTGCCGTATGCAGGATGGGTGGCTGCCGGGTATCTCGAGCAAACCGATGGCGACGTTACCGACTACGCGGTGATCGAAGCCGCGGTCCTGGAAGCGAAGGAACGATTCAACTTGCAGGCTGTGGGGTTCGATCGCTGGAACGCGACGGAAGTCGTGGGCCGGCTGGTCAGTGCCGAAGTCCCGATGATCGAGTTCATCCAGGGGCCGAAGTCCTACCACCCTGCGATGCAAGAGCTCGAACGGCTGTATATCGCCGGCAACCTGGCTCACGGCGACGACCCGGTGCTGACGTGGTGCGCCTCGAACCTGGTGGCTCGACGAGACGTGAACTTGAACATGGCGCCGGACAAGAAGCGTTCGGCGGAAAAAATCGACGACATGACTGCGCTGCTGATGGCGGTAGGTCTCTCCCTGACGGCTGCTGAGGAAATCGGTGATATGGACGGATTCTTCGCGGCACCGGTGGTCGCATGACTTGGCTCGGGCGCGTGACCGCGGCAGCCCGCGCACTGACCGATAGGAAGGGAACAGTCGTGGCTACATGCACGACCCGGGAAGGCTGGTCGCAGTACGGCATCCCCTCCGATTCCGGAGACGGCTTCGCGTACAACCGCGAGGGCTGGCTTGGATGGTTGCCGGCCGAGCAGCGCATCCTGCAGCTGGCGACGGCCATGGCATGCGTGCGGTTGCTGTCGCAGACCATCGCGACGCTGCCGATCGGAATCTATCGCCGGCTGGGCGACGGGAGCCGCAAGGCCGCGCCGGATCATCCGCTGTACGAAATCCTGCACAACCAGCCGAACAGCGACATGACGGCGGTGGATTTCTGGCAGGTGATGCTGGCTTGGATGCTTCTCCGCGGCACGGGCTACGCAGAGAAGGGCGAGATCGGCGGACGTCTGGTGTCGCTGACCCCGCTCTATGTGCCCGGGTTGACGTGGACGCGTGAGGCGAACGGATCGAAGCGATATCGGTATGTCGACCCGGACACGGGACGTAGCCGCGACATCGGAGAGTCCAAGCTGTGGATCCTGCCGGCGTTCACGCTCAATGGCGAGACCGGCATCTCTCCGATCTGTTACGGCGCCAACGTGTTTGGCACAGCGATGGCCGCAGACGAGGCCAGTCGCAACGTGTTCGCGAACGGCCTGTCTGCGTCCGGCTTCATCCAGTACGGCAAGGAGCCAAGTCACTGGCTGAAGAAGGAACAGCGCGATTCGATCAAGTCCAGCATCAATGAGTTCTCCGGTTCGCGTCGTGCTGGCAAGACCATGGTTCTGGAAGGCGGGATGACTTACTCCCAGCTGTCGATGAACCCAGAAGACGCGCAGATGCTGGAGACGCGCAGCTTCAACATCGAGGAAATATGCCGCTGGTTCGGCGTTCCGCCGACCCTGATCGGTCACGGCGACAAGACGTCGAACTGGGGCACCGGGCTGGAGCAGCAGAACCTGTCGTTCCTGACGTACTCGCTTCGTCCTTGGCTGGCCAAGATCGAGCAGTCAATTCGCAAGAATCTGCTGCCAATTGGCGAAAAAACGCGCTATTTCGCCGAGTTTTCGGTGGAAGGTTTGCTGCGTGCGGACACCGCCGGCCGCGCTGCATGGTATCGCGCGATGACCGACATCGGCGCCATGTACATCGACGAGGTCCGCGGGTACGAAAACCTCGCACCTCTGGGCGGAAATGCAGGCAAGCCGACCATCCAATCGGCCCGAGTGCCGCTCGACAAGATGGGCGAAACACCACCGACACAGCCGCCGCCGGTCGTTCCGGCAGAGGAAGCGATCCCATGAAGTACAAGCACGCGGTCCTGCAGCACAAGCAGTTCGCTTTCAAGGCCGATGTTGTCGCCGACGACGGCACCTTCTCGGGCTATGGCTCCGTATTCGGGAACATCGACAGCTACCGCGAGATCGTCATGCCTGGCGCCTTCGCAGAGAGCCTGAAGGCGATCAACGACTCTGGCGATCCGCTGCCGGCACTGTGGCAGCACAACGCCAGCGAGCCGATCGGCGGGTACGAAGGATTGGCCGAGGACGAGCACGGCCTGAAGGTATCGGGCTGGCTGATGATCAACGAGATCCCGCTGGCTGCGCAGGCACACGCGTTGATGAAGCGCCGCGTGGTCAAGGGACTGTCGATCGGATATTACGTGCTGGCCGACAGCTACGACGAGAAGGAGCGCATCCGCACGCTGACGAAGCTGGATCTGCAGGAGATCAGCATTGTCACGTTTCCGGCAAACTCCGAAGCGCAGATCGACGCGGTGAAGGCGAAGCTCGCGCACGGCGAACTGCCGACACTCCGAGAATTTGAGAAGGCTCTGCGGGAGCAGGGTTACTCGAAATCGCTGGCCGAGAAGATCGCGGCCGGTGGCTACAAGCAACTGCTAGGTCCTGGGGATCAGGGCGGCGTTGACCAACTGGATGCGGCATTGGCCGCCCTCCGCAACTAATCCCCATCAAGGACCAACCATGAGCAACGAGATCGAAACGAAGCTGGCGGAACTCGCTGGCGAAATGAAGAAGAAGACCGACGAGGTCACCGAGCTTGGCAAGAAGCTCCTCGCTGACAACGAGGCCGGCTTGAAGTCGTCCGAGGAAGTCAAGGCCAAGCTCGACCAGGCTCTGACCGAACAGGGTGAACTCAAGCAGCGGATGCTGGAGATCGAGCAGGCCGTCACCAAGGGTCTGCAGAACATCGCCGACGCTGGCCAGCCGGAAGACGTTCTCGGCGAAGCGCTGCGCAAGGCTTACGCGACTGACGAACTGAAGCGTGCGGTCACCGACCCTTCGTTCGCTCGCGGCAAGGCGTTCAACATCGCGCTGGACCGCAAGGCACTGGTCAATACCGGTGTGACGGGCGCGGCCCTGAACTATCCGGGTGCCCAGGTACTGGCCCAGCCGCTGCAGCCGCTGCTTCGCCGCCTGACCGTCCGCGACCTGCTGATGCCCGGCCGCACCAACAAGTCCGTGATCTTCTACCAGCGCGAAACCGGTTTCACCAACAACGCTGCACCGGTTTCGGAAGGCAGTCTCAAGCCGAAGTCGGAGATCACCTTCGAACTGGTGACCGAGCCGGTCCGCACGATCGCTCACCTGCTGGACATCTCGCTTCAGATGCTGGACGACGTCGAGTTCATCCAGAGCTACGTGCAGAACCGGATGACCTACGAACTCAAGCTGATCGAGGAAGGCCAGCTGCTGACCGGCTCCGGCACGGGCCAGAACCTCGAAGGCATCTACACCGCGGCCACGCCCTACAGCCAACCGGCCGGTGCCGAGGTCGTCAACGAGCAGGACCTGGACAAGCTGCGACTGGCACTGCTGCAGGTCGAACTGGCGGAAGCCTTCACGACCGGCATCGTGCTGCACCCGACCAGCTGGGCGAACATCGAACTGCTGAAGGATGGCGAGAACCGCTATCTCTTCACGAACCCGCAGAACACCACCACCGGCCGCATCTGGGGTCGCGACGTGGTGTCGACGCAGGCGATGGCGCTTGGCACGTTCCTGGTCGGTGACTTCGCGATGCATGCGCAGATCTTCGATCGACAGGATGCGAACCTCGCCATCTCGTTCGAGAACAAGGACAACTTCGAGCGCAACATGGCGACCCTGCGCCTTGAAGAGCGTCTGGCACTGGCTATTTATCGCCCCGAGGCATTCGTACGCGGGACATTGGAGTCAGCCAGCTAATCGGCTGACATGGCAGAAACGAGAGGGGCGGCTTCGGCCGCCCTTTTCTGTGGAGGCAGCATGAGCAAAGTGACCGTGATCGCAGTCGAGCCCTGCAACACGCACCGGCCCGGCGACGAGTTCGACGTGTCGGAGCGCGAGGCGGAACAACTCATGGCCAAGGGCCTGGTGAAGATGAAGGCCCCGCACAGCAACAAGATGGCCGCACCGCTGGACAACAAGGCGAACCCTACGCAGGCCGCTGGCGGGGCGCGACGGTCGTCTGCATCGCGAGCGGCCCAAGCCTCACTCCTGACGACTGCGAGCGTGTCCGCCACTGGCGACAAGCCGAAACGCAAGTACACGCGCCGCGCAAAGTAATCGCGGTCAACAACAGCCACAGGCTGGCGCCATTCGCGGACGTGTTGTTCGCGATGGATCGCATGTGGTGGAAGACCTATGCGGGGGAAGTATCCGGAGATTTCGAACTCTGGACGACCACCCGCGAGGCGGCACGGATCTACAAGTTGAACCTCATCCCTGCCGAGGAAGGCGGCGGGCTGAGCAGGAAGGCGGGCACCATACGGCGAGGCGGCAACAGTGGGTTTCAGGCCTTGTCTCTGGCACTGCACTTCGGTGCTGAGAAGGTGATCCTGCTGGGCTACGACATGCAACTCACAGGTGGGAAGAAGCACTGGCACCCGGACCACGAGTCGATCGGCAATCCGGTCGCCGGGAAGATGCGGGACTGGCACCGCCACTTCGCCGAGCTGGCGGGGCTGGTGAGAGTGCCGATACTCAATGCAACACGACAAACGGCGCTGAAATGTTTCCCACGAGTCGACTTGTTTGAAAGCCTGGCTGAACCTGCGGATGACGGTGCCGGCGAGGAAGGCGGCATTCACCCGCGGACTGCAAAGGCTCGGCTACACCGTCATTGACGGGACGGCAACGAAGCCCGGGCCGCGTGATGTTCTCGTCACGTGGAACCGGATCGGGGAAGGGCACCACATCGCCAGCGCATTCGAGAGCCGCGGCCTTCCTGTCGTGGTCGCCGAGAACGCGGCATGGGGCAATGGCTTTGCAGGAGGGCCGTGGTACTCGCTGGCGCTGAACTACCACAACACCGCAGGCCGGTTTCCGGTGGGCGGACCGGAGCGCTGGGACGCGCTGGGCGTCGAGCTGGCGCCCTGGCGGGATGGCGAGGAAGTGGTGCTGCTGCCCCAGCGCGGCATCGGTCCACCGGCAGTGGCCATGCCGGTGTCGTGGACGGACCGGGTACGGCGGGAGACAGGCGGCCGCGTGAGGGCGCACCCCGGGATGGGCGCCTGCACGCCGCTGGAGGCCGACCTTGCGCGCTGCAGGCTGGCGGTGACGTGGGGCAGCGGCGCGGCGGTGAAGGCGCTGCTGATGGGCGTGCGGGTACGGTCGGACATGCCCGGCTGGATCGGCGCGCAGGACAACACGGACGCGGGGCGCCTGGCGATGTTCCGGCGGCTGGCGTGGGCGCAATGGACTCTGGACGAGATCGCCAGCGGTGAACCTTTCAGGCGGCTGATCGCATGCGAATCCTGATCACCGGCCGCGGCACGTCGGGCAGCTGGCAGATCCGCGGCGCGCAGCTCGGCGCCGCCATCGGCGCGACGGTGAAGCAGGGCGTGACGGTCGCCGACTGCCGCAGCGCCGATGTGGTGGTGGTGGTGAAGCGGGCGACGCCGGAGACCCTGGCCGCGCTGCGCACCGCCGGCACGCCGTGGGCGTTCGATGCGCTGGACTTCTACCCGCAGCCGCAGTGCGGGACGTGGTCGCGGGCGACGTCGATCGCATGGGTACGGGACAAGCTCGAACACTACCGGCCGACCGCGGTGGTCTGGCCGAACCAGAAGATGCGGGAGGACTGCGACACCGGGCTGCCGGGGATCGTGCTGCGCCACCACCACCGGCCCGGGATCAGGGTGAACCCGATCCGGGATCGCGTGCAGGCGATCGGGTACGAGGGCGCGCCGGCGTACGTCGAGGCCTGGCGCTCCGCCATCGAGCGCGAGTGCGCTCGGCGAGGCTGGCGGTTCGTGGCAAACCCGCAGCACCTGGCGGACCTTGACATCGTGCTGGCGCTACGCGGCGGTCAGTGGGCCGGCTACGTGTCTCGGCACTGGAAGTCGGCGGTCAAATTGGCCAACGCGCACGCGAGCGGTACGCCGTTCGTGGGGCAGCAGGAATGCGGGTACATGGAAACGGCGACGGGCTGCGAATACTGGGCCGAGGATGCTGCAAGCCTTCGGACATCGCTGGACTGGCTCACTCCCCACGACAACCGGGAGATGATCAGCCAGAGGTTCTTGCAACAGGCCTATCCAGTGGCACAGGCGGCGAAGGACTTGGCGGAGTTCCTGTGCTGCGTTGTGAGGTAATCCTGTGCCGCGACATGGCGCAGCGCGGGCAGAAGATGCTGCAGGCGATGGCCGCCGCAGCGAAGCCCGCAGGCGTCAAGGTAACAGTCACTCAGACGTGGACGGGTCGGGTTCCTGTAGTGATGAGCTACGGGCTGGGACATCCGGTTCGACGGCAGTGGACACGGACGCACGTGCGACGCGGCGGCAGGTTGATCGGCTGGGATTTGGGGTACTGGCTACGCGATGAGCCGCTGAACTTCCACATGCGGGTAACCATCGACGACGACCATCCGCACAGGTTCATCCGGCCGATGCCGGCGGGCAGGTTCGAAGCGGCCGAGATCGAGCTTCGAGAGGACTTCGATCTGTCTGGTCCGATCGTGCTGTGCGGGCTGGGGAAGAAGCAGCGGGACGTCAAGGGATACCGGGGTCAGCAGTGGGAACTGGAGGCGCTGCAGCGGATTCGCCGCGCGCATCCGGGAAAGCGAATCGTCTACCACCCGAAGCGGGCGGAGCCGGCACTGCCTGACTGCACGATTTCACTGGAGCGAATCGAGGATGCCATTCGTGGCGCTTCGCTGGTGGTGTGCAGCCATTCGAACGTGGCCGTGGATGCCTGCATCGCAGGCGTTCCGGTGGAGTGTGAGGACGGAGCAGCGTTCGCGCTGTACCGCGACAACCCGGCACCGAGTCGGGAACAACGGCTGGAATTTCTGAGGAGCTTGGCATGGTGGCAGTGGACCCCGCAGGAGGCTGTGCAAGCGTGGCAGTTCCTGAAGGAGCGCCTGTCCGCCTGAACATCGGTGCGGGCAACAAGCGGATCGAGGGATGGCTGTCGATCGACTTGGCCGGTGACCCCGACATCGTTGCTGATGTGAAGGCGCTACCGCTGCCGGACGAATACGCCGACGAGGCCATGGCCATCCACGTCCTCGAGCACATTTACCGCTGGGACGTGCCGGCGACGCTGTCGGAGTGGCGCCGCGTGCTGAAGCCTGGCGCGCTGATGGTGATCGAGGTGCCTGATCTCCTGAAATGCTGCCGCAACGTTCTGGCCGGCGCCGGAGAGCGGATGGGCATTTGGGGCCTGATGGGCGACCCTGGCTACTGCGAGCCACTGATGACGCACAAGTGGGCCTGGTCGGCCGAGGAGCTGGCGCAGGAGCTGCGCGCCGCGGGCTTTGCGAAGATCAAGGTGCGGGAGCCGCACTTCCACAAGAAGGGTCGCGACATGAGAGTGGAGGCGCGGGCGTGATCCACCTGTTCTGCGGGTACGACCAGCGCGAGGCGATCGGCTTCCATGTCTTCGCGCAGAGCGTCATCGATCGCGCCAGCAAGCCCGTGGCCTTCGTGCCACTGGCGTCCATGGGCCTCCCGCAGGGCAGCAACACGTTCACCGTCTCCCGCTTCCTGATCCCGTACCTGATGGGGTTCAAGGGTCGGGCGATCTTCGCCGACGCCAGCGACATGCTGATGCTCGGCGACGTCGCCACGCTGGACGGCCAGTTCGATCCGAACTACGCGGCGCAGGTCGTGCAACACCCGAAGTACCAGACCAAGCACAAGGTGAAGTACCGCGGCACTGCGATGGAATGTCCGAACACCGACTATGACCGGAAGAACTGGGCCAGCCTGATGCTGATCAACTGCGAGCATCCGGTCTGGGCCGACATGACGCCGGAACGGATCACGTCGATGAAGGCGGTCGACCTGTTGCAGTTCAAGGGAATCGAGCCGATCGGCGAACTTCCGGACTGCTGGAATCGGCTGGTCGACGAGGGGCACTACGTCGCTGGCGCGAACCTGCTGCACTGGACGGCCGGAGTCCCTGGGATCCCGCACTACCACGACGCGCCTGGCGCAGAGAACTGGCACGCCGCCCGCGCGGCCATGGAGCAGATCCTATGAGCGTCGTGACGATCGCCCAAGTCAAAGCGCACCTGCGCGTATTCCAGAACGTCGACGACGGGCTGATCCAGATGTTGATCGATGGCGCCGAGGACGAGGCGAAGCAGTTCCTGGATCGCGACGAACTGCCGCGGCGCGACGATGCGTGTGCGGAGTGCCATTCCGACAGTTCGCTCGATCCGGCTTCCGACTCGGACGACATCGCGCCAACCGTTCGAATTGGCATCTTCCTGCTGGTGCAGGCCACGTATGAGGGCACCAATCCCGACGACATGATCCGGCTGCGCGAGGCTGCACTGGCCATGCTCCGTCCCTATCGGTGCCGGATGGGCGTATGAGGACGCAGACGCTTCGCCACCGGATCACGTTCCAGGAACAGGTCACGTTCCGGGACAGCAACGGCGACCAGGTCATCGACTGGCAGACCGTCGTGCTGGGGACAGGCGAGGAGTTGGAGGATGTGCCGGCCGAGGTCCTGACCGGTCCTGGGCGCGAGTTCAACAACAGCGGCGCGGTGCAGTCCGACGTCGCTGCGCGCATCACCTGCCGATGGTTCCCCGGCGGCATCAAATCCTCCTGGCGCATCCTCTGGGATGACTTTGTGTTCAACGTCGGCGGCATCCCCGACACGGACCTGACAGGACGGCGCGAATACCGCATCCGTTGCACGGCTGGAATGAACGACGGGCAATGAAAGTCGAGATGCATATCTCTGGGTTGAATGGGGTTCTGGACACCCTTCGCTCGCTTCCGGCTGAGATCGTCTCCAAGCGAGGCGGTCCGGTGAAGCTGGCGCTGGCCAAGGGTGCGCGGTTCCTGCGCGACAAGGAGCGCGAGAACTTGCGCACAGTGCTGGATCCGGAAGACGAGTCCACCGGCCTGCTGGAAGAGAACATCATCTCCAGCCGCGGCAAGGCACCGACTGGCGGGAAGGGCGAGCGTTATCTTGTGCGAGTGAAGCGCAAGATGTACCCGGGACGTGAGGGCGAGCAGGTGAGCACGCTGAAATCTGCTCATCTGAAGGAATACGGCTCCATGAATCAGCCGGCCAAGTCCTTCATCAGGCGCACCGTGCTGGAGAGCGGCGGCCAAGCGATCACAGTCGTGGTGACCGAACTGAATCGTCGCATCGATCTTGTCGTCAAGAAACTCGCAGCACAGAACAAGGGCCGCTGATGCTCCCTCCCGTTTACCAACTGCTTGCCAATACGTCAGCGGTGGTCGCCATCGTGGGTGATCGCATCGCCGGGCACGGGGAAGTACCGCAGGACACGACAAGGCCCTACATCACCTATTTCACCGTCACCGGTCAGCCGTTCGACCAGATCAGCGGTGCCCCGTGCAGTGACCGCGACAGCGAGCAGATCGATTGCTGGCACGACACGCGCCCAGGTATCCGAAAGCTGGCGTTCGCCGTACGCGACGCGCTGGACGCTGCTGGCTACCACAACCGCGTAGTGGTCAACACCCGCGAGGGTGTCGGCACAACCCGCATGTACCGCGTCGCCATCCAGGCGGACTTCATCACCAACCGCTAGACCCGATCCACCCGAGTTCGACCCCCGGCCCAGCAAGGGCTTTTTTTATGCCCAAAGGAGGGCAGACCATGACTGTCGGAACCCTGAAAACCCAAGGCACGGAACTGTTCGTTGTCGACAAGTTGTCGGCCAGCGCTGCAGCCGTCCTGAAATTCGCGTGCCCCACCGGAATCACCGGTCTGGGAGGTCCTGCCGACCAGCTGGAGGACACCTGTCTCGACAACATCGAGGACAAGACCTACAAGCGCGGTCTCGGCAACCCGGGCCAGGTGTCGGTCCCGTTCAACTTCATCCCCAGCAACGGAAGTCACCAGATCCTGTTCGACCTGAAGGAACAGGGGGACACGCTGGAATGGCTGATTGCGTACAGCGACGGCACGGCCGTTCCGACCCTGTCGGCCGAAGAAACGTTCGTTCCGCCAGCTTCTCCGATGCGCACGTCGATGGTGTTCTACGCCTACATTGCGGACATCAACATCGACATCGCGACGAACGAGATCGTTCGCGGCACCCTGACTCTGCAGCGTAGCGGCGCCGTCGTTCCGTACTGGAACGGGCCGACACCCACCTAACAGATGAAGCCGTGTTCGAGGAACACTCATCCCAAATATCAGGATCAACCATGTCCACCGACTTAAATGCGCTCGGCGTATTCGCGAGCGACGACCTCGTGCCCAAGGAAATCACCATCGGTGAAGAGACCGTCACGGTCTACGTGCGCGTGCTCCCGTCCATCGAGCTCGACCGCTTCGTCGAAGAAAGCCGAGACCCCGACTTGAACGTTCGGATCAACTCACTTCCTCGCGTGCTGGCCAAGGCCATCAGGCAGGAAGACGGGCGGGCGCACTTCACTGCCGAACAGGCAGGAAAGATGAAGCGAACCTACATCCGCAAGTTCGCCAAAGCATTTCAGGATGTGAACAAGACGACGGCTGAGGACGACCTGGGAAACGCCTAGCCCGCAAGGGTGGGCGCTGGTTCAACTGTGTGCTCGCCCTTGCATTGGGCAAATCCATCGGCGAAGTGCAGCGCTTCTCGAAGCAGGAGATCGAGGAGTGGCGCCAGTTCTTCATTCTCTATCCGTTCGACGACCACCACCGCTACCACCGGCCCGCCGCTCGCATCTCGTCGTCCTTGGGCGGCGACTACCAGAAGCACCTTGACTTCCTCTCCCCGCCGGCATTCGGCGACCAGTACACGGACGCGGACGTTCGCACGATGCGCGCGTTCGGAATCGACCCTTCCTTGAGGCCCTAGGGCTTCGACCTACGCAGGAGACAAGGTGAAATATGGCCGCCGGAAGTATCGTAATCGACCTTTTGATGAGAACTGGTGCGTTTGAAACAGACACCAAGCGCGCAGAGAAGCGCCTAGCCGCGCTCGGGAAGGAAGCGCAGCGCGTCGGCAAGGTGATCGGCACGGCCATCGCAGGCGGCGCTATCGCTGTTGCTACGGGCCTGACCGCGATGGTCAAGAGCGCCATAGACAGCGCGGATGCAATTCGTGATCTGTCCATCCGTACCGGGGTTTCGACGGAGACCCTGTCGGCCTTCGGTTACGCCGCATCGCAGACCGGCACCGACATTGACACGCTCGCGAAGGGCATGAAGGTCCTGGCGAAAAACGTCGCCGATTCGCTCAATCCGACCAGCGAGCAGTCCAAGGTGTTCAAGGCCTTGGGCATAGAGGTGAAGGATGCGCAAGGCAATCTGCGCGACATCGGAGATTTGATCCCAGAGATCGCTGATCGCTTTAAGGTGATGGAGGATGGGACGACCAAGGCCGCGCTGGCACAGGCACTTTTCGGCCGTGCTGGCTTGGAGTTGACGGAGTTCCTGAACCAAGGCTCGTCTGGCTTGGCCGAGTTCACCGATCGCGCGCGCGAGCTTGGGATCGTGTTGGACTCCGACACGGCCGCCGCTGCGGACAGCTTCAACGACACGCTGGGCGATCTGAAGGCCGTCACGCAGGGATACGCACTGGCGCTGGCGAAAGAACTGCTCCCCGACCTGCAGAGCCTTGCCGACTCGTTCCGAGATACCGCGACGGAAGGAAACAAGGTCAAGGACATGGCGCAGGGGACTGCGGATTTCCTGCGCGGGTTGGCCACGGTTGCACACATCGTGTCGTCGGCATTCGAGATTGTCGGCACGGGCATTGCCACGATCGTTGCCCAAGGGCAGGCAGCCGTTAAGTTCTTGTCTGGTGACCTGAGTGGCGCTGTGGCGCTGTGGCGGGAAGCATCGCTTGGCCTGGACGCAGAGATCGATGAGGCACTGGGTCGAGGCGGTAAAACCGGGCCCTTCGCGAATGTTCGTAGTAGCGCTTCCAGAACGGTATCGCCGCTTCCGTCTGTCGATACGGCCGCGATTGGTCGTGCGCTGTCCAACCCAACTGCACCGAAAGCCAGTAAGGGCGGCAAGTCCGACGAGCAGAAGGAGGCGGATCAGCTGGCACGCGCCTACGAGTCGCTGATCGAAAGCCAGAACGAACAGATCGCGCTGCACGGTCAGACGACAGAAGCTGCGCGCGTCCGATATGAGGTCGAGCAGGGTGGGCTGACGGCACTCACGGAATCTCAGAAGGCGCTGGCGATCCAGAACGCCGAGCACATCGACATGCTCGACGACATCGCGGCACACGAGGAACTGGTGGCGGAAATCGCCAAAGACCAGGCCGAGGAGCAGAAGCGACTGACGGAACACCGCCAGGAAGTGCTGGACACGATCCGCGATGAGATTGGCCTAGTTGGCATGTCAGCCGATCAGCAGGAAGTGTGGAACAATCTGAAGTGGGCAGGTGTTGAGGCGGAGTCCGAATGGGGCAAGAAGATCATCGCCAGCACCGAGGATCTGCAGCGTCAACGCGACGCCATGGATGACCATATCGAAGGCATGGACGCGATCCGCGATGCAGGGAAGGGATTGTTCCGTGACCTGGTAGACGGGTCAAAAAGCTGGAAGGAAGCCTTCATGGACGCCTTGGATTCGATCCAGGACAGAATTCTGGACATGATCGCCGAGAACCTGATGGATCAGCTATTCGGCAAACAAGGCGATCCGGCTGGTGGTTCAACCGGAGGCTGGTTCACCGACGTTCTGGGCGCGTTCTTCGGAGGAGGCAAGGCGAGTGGCGGCGACGTCATGGCGAACCGCGCCTACCTGATCGGCGAGCAGGGACCGGAGATGTTCGTTCCTCGGACAGCCGGCGTGATCGTGCCTGCAGGTGAAACCGCAAGCCTCGGCAAGCAAGGCGGCGGCGTGAGCGTCACCCAGATGTTCATCAACCCGGTGATGTCCGATCGCAACAGCGAAGCACAGCGCGCCCAGGAAGCAGGCATGAAAATTCGCATGGCCGCGAGGAACAGCTGATGTCCGAATACCTGCGGGCATACATCCCGACCTGCGAAGCATTCGGATGGAGCGGCGGAGACGGCTTCAACACTCGGATCGTCAGCCTTCGTGACAGCGGACGGGAGGCACGGAACGCCAAGTGGATGCAGCCGCAACACTTTTTCTCACTGCCGTTCCAGAACATCAGCCAGCCGCAATACGCGCCGATCAAGCAGATGCACCTGAACCGGCGTGGCCGGTGGGGCGTCTTCCTGTACCACGATCGATCCGACCCCAGCGCGGTTGATGAGATATTCGCAGTCGCGACGGCCGGGCAAACTGAGTTCCAGTTGTCGAAGTGGAGCGTGATCGAAGGTGTCTCTTACCGCCGTGAGGTCTATGCGCTCTACCGGCCGAATAGCGATGGCTCGGCAGAAGAAGTCATCCCTACCGTCACTGTCGACGACGCTCCGTTCACGTCTTTCGTCACGGACCCGGATCGCGGGGTTCTTGTCGCTGACGCCCCGATGGCTGGCGGAGAAATCCTGAAATGGTCCGGACTATTCAGCCTCTGGGTCAGATTCGATAACGACCGCCTGCCGTTCTCCATCGACAGCAAGTCGAACGGTCGGTTCGTCATGAACGGCACCGTCGAACTTTTGGAGATGCCACCCCCCGAAGAAGAAGTGTCGGGGGCCTGATGTCACGCTACATGCACCCTGGTCTGCTTGCTGATCTCCAGCGGTCGGCGAAGACCATTTGCCTGCTGTTTCGATTCGATCCTGTCGGACCGGAAGGCGTCTCCTATGGCGTCACGGATACGAACCGCGACATCGTCTATGACGACAACACCAGCAGCCTGAAGTATTCGGCTGCCATCGGTGCCGAGCCTTCGACACTTGCCAGCGCGTCGAACATGTCGGTGGACAACGCCGAGATCAAGTCGCTGATGCCGGTATTCGACGTGCCTATCAGCGAGGCCGATATTCGCGCAGGCGTCTACGACTACGCCCGCCTGACGGTCTACATCATCAACTACGAGGACCTGACGCCGGGTCGGCATTGCGTGCTGCACCACGGCACCGTCGGCCAGGTGACGATCCGCGACGACGGCCTCTCGTTCATCAACGAGTTCCGCGGCCTGATGGCCCAGTTGAAGCAGTCGCTATGCGAGAAGGACTCGCTCGGTTGCCGCGCGATCTTCGGCTCGCAGCCTATCGGTTCGGCAACTCCCGGCCCGCAAGTTGCCTTCGGCTGGTGCGGCTTTGATGCCACGACCCTGCTGGTCGATGCCACCGTGGCTGATGTCGGTATCGAGACCACGCTCTCATTCCAGGTCGACGACGCCACCGGATGGACGGTCGACAAGTACGCACCCGGCATCGTGAAGTTCTTGACCGGACTGAATGCGGGCCGGTCGTTCGAGATCGAATCCAACACGGCAGACGGATGGATCACTCTGCAGTTCGAAACCGGGTTTCCGATTGCCGATGGCGACACGCTGCAGTACCGCGAGGACTGCTCGAAGCAGGCGCGCGACACGGCGAAGGGTTGCAAGAAATGGTTCGAGGCGCTGTGGTTCGAGCACTTCCGCGGCGAGCCCGATATCCCGGTCGCCGACGAGGGCGCGCTACAGACCCCGGGTGCGATGGTCGGCCCGGGTGGCGGCGGCAACACGAACGTTCCATTCGAGGCCGCATGAGCCGCCTCGTCGAAGCTGCGCGCCGTTACAAGGGCACGCGGTTCCGCCACCGTGGGCGGTCGTCAAGCTTCGTCGACTGCGCGGGCCTTGGCTGGCGCATCTATCACGACTGCGGCGTGGATCTGCCTGATTTCCGCCTGTACGGGCCTGAGCCGCACAACGACGGGCTGGTGCAGCACATGACCGTCGCCTTCGGCGCGCCCGTGCATGTCGCTCCTGTGCGTTTCTGTGACCTGCAGCTCGGCGATGTTGTCGTAATGCGCTTCCAGACCGAGCCGCACCACGTCGGAATGATCGCCGACTACGTCAAGCCGGGGCATCTTTCCCTGATCGATGCCGACGGCATGGAAGGGAAGGTCGTCGAGCGGCGTCTGTCCGAGAAGTATCTCGCGCGCATCACCCACGTCTTCCGGAAGCCGGTGTAATGGCGCGGCAAGTCCTCCCCATTGCTGGCGCCATCGTCGGCGCATTCTTCGGCAGCCCGCAGATCGGATACGCGATCGGCTCGATCATCGGCAACGCCGTCGATCCGCAGGTGATCAAGGGCCCGGCGCTCGGCGAGGGTCAGGTCAACACTGCGCGCGAGGGCGGGTACAGGCCGATCGTGCTGGGCACTGGCTGCGTCGGTTGCAACATCATCAATGTCGGACCGGAAATCATCCGCACCCATCGTGATCGCCAGAGCAAGGGCGGCGGACCGGTCAGCGAAACGAAGCGACGATATCGAACGTTCGCACTGCGCATTTGCGAGGGTCCGGTTGCGGGCCTTTTGCGTATCTGGCAGGGCGAAAAACTGGTGTACGACGTTCGACCCGAGTCGGTCATCTCAGGCGAGTCGGTCGAGTATGCCGAAGGCTTCACGTTCTACAAGGGTGACGAGGATCAATTGCCTGATCCGGATCTCGAAGCCTTCCTGGGTGTTGGTAACGTCAACGCATACCGCGGGACGTCATACATCGTATTCAAGCACTTCGATCTGACCGACACACAAGGTGCAATTCCAAACTTCAGGTTTGAAGTCGCCTCAGCAACAGATCTGACAGGATACTCCTACGCCACGATCGTGACCTCTCCCGGTCACATCATGACCTCGCCGACGGGGGTGAACTGGGGCGGTGACATCGACACCGGTCTCGGTGCTGAGATCGTGATGATCAAGGCATTGGGCAATGCTGTGTTCGTATTCGCCGAGGATGGCAGCGGCAGAGTTTCGTTCGATCGCGGTGATAGCTGGCAGGATGTAATAGGCACAGAGGACAACACGGGAGAGGGTGCCTATCCATACCTTATGGACGAGGATTCCGGCGCATTCGTCATCGCGTACACATCAGGCGACTATGTTTACCGCAGCAGCAACGGCATCAACTTCACCAGAGTTGATCACGGCGTATTGCGATCATGGTATGGCCTTGCTGGCAAGGGCGGCGTATGGGTGCTCACCGGAACACTCGGCTATGCAATGATCAGCATCAACGGCGGCTTGTCCTTCGATGAACAACCGATCTTTGCAACAACCATTGAGGCTCTAACAAAAAACGACACGCACTTCATCGGCTACTCAAGCGGGCAGATCGTGTTTAGCTCGTCGGGTGCGCCTGGTACGTGGAACGCCAACAGCTTCCCGGGCTCTATATTCCTCAAGCACTACGTCAGCGCACTGGGTGCTCGCGTTTTGCTCACCGCAGGCGAGAACGCCTATTACACAGATAACCTTGGGTTGTCATGGACGAGCGGAGGAACGTTCTCATCCGGCATCTCTGGCAGCGCGCCAGATAACAACATCGTCCACAACGGCATCCGGTTCATTATTGGGTTGGACGAGGCCACCATCGACATCTCCGATACCGGGAGCGCATGGAATCAGACGTTTAATGGCCCAGGGATCGGAACAACTCTGGTCGCTGCGCAGCCCGGGATTTCGGGTGCAGGCCAAGCCACCGTTCTATCTTCCATCGTCTCCTTCGTGCATCTGCGTTGTGGACACTCCGCATCTCAATACGATATTTCCGAACTGACCGATCCAGTTGACGGGATTGTGTTCGCCGATGGCTATACCGGGGCCGATGCAATCAAGACATTGCTGCCGATCTACTTCGCTGACGCCAGCGAGCATGACGCCGGTAGCGGCTACAAGATCAATTACATCAAGCGCGGCAAGCCTGTTGTCAGCACCATCACTATTGATGATCTTGTGGATGAGCCGGACGAGGCCATACGACAGGATTCCTTGGAACGACCCGCAAAGCTGCACCTGCATTTCCAAAACCCGACCATCGGTTATGCCGCAGCCAAGGCGACCAGTGCCCGAAGCAGCCCTGACGTGCTCGTGACGGGCGAAGTGTCAGTGCAAGTGCCAATCACGTTCGCAGATGTGGACGAAGCCTGGAAGATATCGAACAAGCTGCACAAGGTCGCATGGGTTGAGGTTGCCGGGACTCAGGAATTGATGCTGTCGGACAAGGATCTCGACTTGGTGCCGACTGACTGCATAGGCTTGTCACTACGCGGCATCGTGACACGCTACCGCATGGTGTCGCAGGAGTACGTCGACGGCACGATCAAATGCGAGTTCCTCGCGGATCGGCAGTCGGCCTATACTTCCAACGTCACGGGCATACCGCTTCCGGATCCGGAGCCGCCGCCGCCGTCCATCGTGGGTCCGACCATCTCTGTGTTCGGCGACTGGCCTGCATTGGTGGACAGCCATGACGCCTTGATCGCCTACGTCGCAGCGACCGGGCAAACCTCGGCCTGGTGGGGCGCGGTCTACCAGCGCAGCCTGGATGCCGGCGCCAACTACACGACGGCGGCCACATTCGACGACTTCAATTCGATCATGGGGACGCTGCAGGGCGATCTGCCGGACGCTTCGCCGCATTACACCGACACGACCAATGTCGTGCGCGTTCGGCTCTACACCGAAGAGACGATCGACTCCCTGTCGCAGCAGCAGTTCCTCTCCGAGGGCGGTGCATTCGCCTTGTCGTGGGAGGATAGCGGAGCGACACGATGGGAGATCCTGCAATACCGAGATGCCGAGCAGGGCAGCAATGGGGACTGGCTGCTGTCGACCTTGCTGCGTGGACGGCTGAACACCGAGACGGCGGAGCATTTGACCGGCGCAACACTCGTGATGCTGGACAACTCCCTGAAGGTCATGGCGATGCAGTCGGCATGGCTGGGGATGGACCTGACTCACAGAGCCATCAGCAACGGAGAGACACCGGAGGATGCGGTCCCGTATACCGATGAGTTCACCGGGCAAAGCCAGACCGAGTGGCCGGTTGCCAACCTGCTGCTCGATCGTGACGGCGACGACATCATCGCCACGGCTGTTCCCAGGCATCGCTTTGGCACCGACGACGCGCCCGTGCAGTCGATCAACCACGACGGCTATCGCTGGACCGCCACGGCCGGCGCGAGTAGCGCCACCGCGGACACGGATGCACCCACGCACACCTTCGACGCAACAGGCTGGTCTAGCCCGGTGACCGTCACCGTCGCCCAACTCAACCGCTACACGGGCGCAGGCCCGGCCGTCTCCGAGGAAATCGCATGAGCACGCCCATCCTTCCGTTCGCCGTGTGGGCCTCGGGAACGAATCAGAACAGCATCCCAGCCAACGACAACAGTCTGCGTTCCGAGATATTGAACGGGCTGGTCATCAGCGAATCGACCAACGCTCAGCCCGCAACGCCCGACGACGGAGACATTTACATCATCACGGGCGCGGCAACTGGTGCGCAATGGGCGACCTTCGACCAGTTCGACCTGACGATCTTCAGCGGCGGCACCTGGTACGCCTATGCGCCCGTCGAGGGAATTGTTGTCAACGTCGCGGGCACACTCAAGCGATGGAGTGGCGCGGCCTATGTCGATGCAGCGAGCGGATCCGGCAGCGGCGACGTTGTCGGCCCGGCATCCAGCACCATGGGAAACTTTGCCCTGTTCGGCGATACCACGGGCAAACTGATCGCAGACGGTGGCGTTCCCGGCGACATGGCGTTCATCGACGATGCGCCCAGCGACACCACGGGCTACGTGCGCAAGGATGGAGCGTGGGCGGCTGAGTCTGCCGGTGGCGCGGCTTGGGGCGGCATCACCGGCACCCTCTCTGCTCAAACGGACCTGCAAGCGGCGCTCGATGCCAAGGTCGCTACGACAGCCCTTGCCGCCGACAGTGGCGCGGCGCTTGTCGGCTACGACAACGCAACGTCCGGCCTGACCGCGACCGACGTGCAGGCGGCGCTGGATGAGGTGGCGGCTGGCAGTGGCGGCGGTGGCTCAGGCGATGTTGTCGGCCCGGCGAGTGCCACGGCGGATGCGGTTGCCCTGTTCGACGGCACGACCGGCAAGCTGCTGAAAGATGGCGTGACCATCGCCGAGATTCGGCGCGTGGCTCAGAACAGCCAGTCCGCCGCGTATACGCTCGTTCTGTCGGATGCCGGTAAACACATCCTGCACCCGAGCGCGGATACCACCGCGCGAACCTTCACGATCCCGGCGAATAGCTCCGTCGCATTCCCGGTTGGTACGGTGGTGACGTTCGTCAATCAAAACGCAGGCGGCGTTATCACCATTGCGATCACGACCGACACCATGCGCCTCGCTGGTGCAGGCACGACTGGCAGCCGAACGCTCGCTGCGAACGGGATCGCCACCGCGATCAAGGTCACAAGCACCGAGTGGTTGATAAATGGAACGGGGTTGACCTGATGCACCAGCAAATCATGATTGCGCAGAAGATAAGCGCCTCCGGCCCTCCCGCCTTCACCCCCAACATTCTCTCCGGCCTGACCTATGCCATGTCGGCCGTGCACGCCACGATCTACAAGGGCGGCAGCACGACATCGGGGCTGGCGACGGCCGACGGTGATCTGGCGCAGCGCATCGACTCGATGAATGCGATCCCTCGGACGCTTTACTCGGCAGCCGGTGCACCATCGCTGCAAACGAATGAGTTTGGCGCTGGACTGAGCGCCGTCGTTGCCGATGCCCAGCAATGGTTGGTGTATACCAAGCCTGCTGGCACGGCGTTGCCCACGGTGGGCCAAACCGTTGACAGCCTATTCAACGCCGGGACCAAGCTGCTTCTGTGGGCCGGCACAGTCGATAGCGCCCACGTCGACACCGGTGTCTTTTACGGCAATGACTGCATCATTGGCGACGCCGGTTCCGGCTATATGGGGCTTTGGTGCTATCAGTCTGGCGGAAACATCGTCTATCAGTGGTCGAACTACAACGCCGGCCAGCAGATCAGGACGCTGACGGTCGCCGCTGGAACGCCCGTAATCATCGCCTGCCGTCACGACGGCGGCAACCTGCGCATCGCACAGAACGGCGTCACATGGTCAGCGCCGATAGCATCAGGCAATACCGGTTCAATGGGTGGCGAGGCGTTTGTAGGGAAGATCGCGACCGGCTTCAGCTTCCGCACGTCCGCGCTCGTAACGTGCGACGCCACGAACAGCGACACTGACATTCTCACGGTCGTCAATCAGATGAAGGCGCTATCGGGCTTGTAGGCTGCTACCCCCGCTAGCGACTTGCTAGTTAAGCGGCCGGATTCGCTAGTTATGTCCCCAGCGGCGCGGCATCGGATCTAGCGGCGACGGTCTCGCGCACGGCGGGGTAGCGGCTACCGTGCCGTCGGTCGCGCCCGATACA
>Ga0172380_10003224_pt1 | contig 22969 bp, 18 predicted proteins | sample Leawe162metaG_FD_119747 | JGI IMG/M metagenome (GOLD analysis project Ga0172380, IMG submission 119747) | Leachate microbial communities from a municipal landfill in Southern Ontario, Canada - Leachate well 162 metaG | ecosystem: Engineered > Solid waste > Landfill > Unclassified | place...
ACTGCTCGATGCCCGGCCGGAGCTCGTCCGTCAGCCGGAGCGCTACCAGCATGCGCACAAGTCGAGCTGGTATTTCCACGACGCGTCCCTCGATCACATAGAACAGATCGAAAAGGAACTGAAGGCGAGCGGATTGTCCGTGCGACTCGTCTATTCGAGCGGGCGGGATCTCGATGTGCTGCCCGGCAATGCCGACAAGGGCAAGGCCCTTGCCTGGCTTTGCGACCGGCTCGGCATCGCCCTACACGAAGTGGTCGTCGCCGGGGATACAGACAACGACCGCGGCATGTTCATGCTCGAAGGCGTGCGGGGCATCATCCCGGGCAACGCGTATTCCGAACTGCGCCGGCTCGCCGAGGAACGCGACAACGTCTTCCTTGCCGATCGCGCCCGCGCCGACGGCGTCATAGATGGGCTGCGACACTGGCAGGCCCTCGTAGGCCGCGTATCGCTGCATAGCCCAAAAGTGGCCGGCAAGACCACTTGACCTAGCGTGTGGTTGATCCAACATCAACGGTCAAACGGTTGTACAGGTGATTCGCCTCGTCAGACGATAGATATCACCAAACGAACACAACCACAGCCTAAGCTTGAACAGAGGAGACAGCGGGATTTGACCATCATGAGCCGGATAGCTTCCGACGTGCATTTGATGTTGCGGCGGCCGCCGCGGCAGCAATATGCCGCCCTGTGCTATCGGCCGCGCAAGAAGCAAGGGGGTCTCGAGATTCTCCTGCTGACGAGCCGCGACACCGGCCGATGGGTGATCCCGAAAGGGTGGCCAATGCCCGGCAAGAAGTCCCACGCAGTTGCGGAACGCGAGGCCTATGAGGAAGCCGGCGTCAAGGGTAAGGTCTCCCGCGAGCCGATTGGCTATTACAGCTACGCCAAGGGTCTGGAAGGCGGTCTCAAGGTTGCGTGCAAGGTGCAGGTCCATGCGCTCGAGGTCAAGGAGATGACCAAAGACTTCCCCGAGAAGGGAATGCGCCGGCTTGAATGGGTGAGCCCCGAGGAAGCGGCCGCCCGCGTCCGGGAGCCGGAACTGAAGGTGCTGCTGCATCAGTTTGCCGAAAAAACGGCCAATGCGCTCGCCAAGCCCAAGAATTCTGTCAAAGCCTCGTAAAATCGGGCTGTCACAAAACTGTCATATTGCGCCCGCGCGCCTTTGCCACTAGGGCAAATGGCGAGTTCGGAACCTCGCGCAGAACCAGACGGTCTCAGCGGCGTTTCATCATCATCTACAGGAATCCGTGGAAGAGCGACCTCGAAGGATCGCCCCTCAGGAAGGCAGTATCGTCATGGCCAAGTCACCACCCAACCTCGTCAAGCCCACCCTCGACAAGGACCTGGACAAGTTTGCATACGTCGAGGAGGCAGCCCAGCACATTTCCCGCGGCTACGCGCCGATCGGCATAGGCCTGATCTTCCTCGTGACGACGATGATCTTCGCCGGAGCCTATGTGATCAACCAGGCGGGCGCCGTCATGGTCGTCGCGGCGTCCGCCATCGGCGCCTACATGGCGATGAACATCGGCGCCAACGACGTCACCAACAATGTCGGCCCGGCCGTCGGATCGCGGGCCATGACCATGATGACCGCGCTCGTCATCGCGGTTATCTTCGAATCCGCCGGCGCCCTGATTGCCGGTGGCGATGTGGTCTCGACCATCTCCAAGGGGATCGTTGACCCGGCACAGGTGCCGAACGCCGAAGTCTTCGCCTGGGCGATGATGGCCGCCCTCCTTTCCTCCGCCCTCTGGGTCAACCTCGCGACCTGGATCGGTGCGCCTGTCTCCACGACCCATGCCGTGGTCGGCGGCGTCATGGGCTCGGGAATTGCCGCCGCGGGCATCGGGGCGGTCAACTGGGAGTCGATGATCGGAATAGCCGCGAGCTGGGTGATCTCGCCGCTGCTCGGCGGCGTCATCGCCGCCCTGTTCCTGGCCTTCATCAAAGAATTCATCATCTACCGACACGACAAGATTGCCGCCGCCCGTCGTTGGGTACCCATCCTGATCGCGCTGATGGTCGGAACCTTCTGCGCCTATCTTACGCTCAAGGGCCTGAAGCAGATCATGCATGTCAGCCTTCTCACCGCCGTGCTGGTGGGCCTGGTTACAGGTACGATCGGCTGGGTCCTCAGCGTGCCCCTCATCCGGCGCCAGTCCGTAGGGCTGGAGAACCGCAACCAATCGCTCCGCAAGCTCTTCCGCCTACCGCTCATCTTCGCGGCGGCACTTCTCTCCTTTGCCCACGGGGCGAACGACGTGGCAAACGCCATCGGCCCCCTCTCGGCCATCGTCCATGCCGTGCGCGCCAACGAGATCGCCGCCAAGGTCGAGATTCCGATCTGGGTGATGGTGATCGGCGCGACCGGCATTTCGCTCGGCCTCTTCCTCTTCGGCCCGAAGCTCATCCGCCTGGTCGGCGAGCAGATCACCAAGCTCAACCCGATGCGCGCCTATTGCGTCTCGCTGTCGGCGGCAGTCACGGTCATCGTCGCCTCCTGGCTCGGCTTTCCGGTCAGTTCCACGCACATCGCCGTCGGCGCGGTCTTCGGCGTCGGCTTCTTCCGCGAGTGGTATACCCGTAATTCAAAGCGGCGGATCGACTACATCCGCGCCAAGTCGGACCGCTGGGTCGTCGAGAAAGTGGCAGACCGCAATTCCGATGAAATGCGCCGACGCTATCTCGTGCGCCGTTCGCATTTCATGACCATCGTAGCCGCCTGGATTATCACCGTGCCGGCCGCTGCCGGGCTTGCGGCCGGTCTCTACTGGGTTATGTTCCTGCTCTTCGTCTGAGCAAGGGAATGATCATGCGCGCCAATTACCAGATGCAAAGGCTGTTCGTCGCCGCAGGACTTTCGGCAGACGGGAGTGTCGAAGCCAACCCGGAGCAATTCAACTATCTTGCCAACGTGTTGCGGATGGCGGAAGGCTCCGAACTCCTCCTCTTCAACGGCCGCGACGGTGAATGGAAGGCTACCCTCTCCTTTCCGACCCGCAAGCGGATCGTCATGACCGCCACGGAGCAGACGCGCCCGCAGCCCGAACCGGCCGACCTCCACTTCCTCTTCGCTCCGCTGAAGGTCGGGCGCATGGACTATCTGGTGCAAAAAGCCGTCGAGATGGGCGCTGGACTACTGCAGCCGGTGATGACGCAGCACGTGCAGGGCAAGGTTACCAGCCTCGAGCGACTACAGGTCAACGCGATCGAGGCGGCGGAGCAATGCGGCATCCTCTCCATTCCAACCATTGCGCCAGTCGCGAAATTACGGGATCTGCTCGACAGATGGCCCAAGACGCGGCGGATCATCTTCTGCGACGAGGACAGCGCGACGCAGAATCCGCTGCCGGCACTCGGCAAGATCAGCGAGCGATCGCTCGCCCTGCTCGTCGGCCCCGAAGGCGGCTTCTCCGAGGAGGAGCGCACGCTGCTGCGCGGCCTCGATTTTGTGACCGCCATACCGCTCGGACCGCGCATTCTGCGCGCCGATACGGCAGCCGTTGCCGCGCTCGCGGTCGTTCAGGCGGCAATCGGCGACTGGCGATAGAAAAACGCGGACCTGCGGGGCCCCCGCGCCCTTCCGATTTTTTGACCGAGACTTGAAAGAATTTCACTTGCGCACCAGCTAAATCCGGTCCAATCACCCTTCCACAAGGTCCGGTTCCCGGGCCGGCCGGCACCCCAACAAGGTCTATTCCATGGCTCGCGACACGACCGATCACACACCTCTCACATCAGTGCAGGAAATGGTCGATTACCTGGCTGCGGGATGCAAGCCAAGGGACGATTTCCGGATCGGAACCGAGCACGAAAAGTTCGCTTTCTTCAAGGCGGACAATAGCCCGGTCCCCTATTTCGGCGAGGCCAGCATCTCCGCTCTCCTGAAGGGCATGCAGTCCAAGCTCGGCTGGGACCCGATCATGGACGGCGAAAACATCATCGGACTCGCCGGGTCCCATGGCGAGGGCGCCATTTCGATCGAACCAGGCGGCCAGTTCGAGCTTTCGGGCGCGGCGCTCGAAACGCTGCACGAGACGTGCCGCGAATCCAACCAGCACCTTGCCGCGCTGCGCGAGATCGCCGAACCCATGGGCATCCGGTTTCTCGGTATCGGCGGCAGCCCGAAATGGACCCTGGCAGATACGCCGCGCATGCCGAAGTCGCGCTACGAGATCATGACGCGCTACATGCCAAAGGTGGGAAGCAAGGGTCTGGACATGATGTACCGGACCTGCACCATCCAGGTGAATCTCGACTTTTCCTCCGAGGAGGATATGCGCCGCAAGATGCGCGTGTCGATGAAACTGCAATCAGTCGCAACCGCGCTCTTTGCCTCTTCACCCTTCACCGAGGGTAAACCGAACGGTCTTCTCTCCTGGCGCGGCGACATCTGGCGCGATACCGACAATGCACGCGCCGGAGTATTGCCGTTCACCTTCAACGACGATTTCGGCTTTGCCGACTACGTCGAATGGGCGCTCGACGTGCCGATGTATTTCGTCGTCCGCGACGGGCGCTATCACGATTGCACCCATGTGACGTTCCGCCAGTTCATGAATGGCGCGCTGAAGGGCGAGATCGCCGACTGGGAGCCGACGCTTGGCGACTGGACGAACCATTTGTCGACACTTTTCCCGGATGTGCGGTTGAAGCGATTTCTGGAAATGCGCGGCGCGGACGGCGGTCCCTGGCGGCGCATCTGTGCTTTGCCCGCCTTCTGGGTAGGGTTGCTCTATGACGATGCAGCGCTTTCGGCCGCCGACGAACTGACCCGCGCATGGAGCCCGGCCGATGTCGAGGCCATGCGCGACGCGGTTCCGGTGAAGGGTCTGAAGGCCGAGATTGCTGGACGCGGTCTGCTCGACCTTTCCCGCGAAATCGTCGATCTGTCGCGCGGCGGCCTCAAGGCCCGCGCCCGGCTCAACAGCGACGGTCAGGACGAGAGCATCTTCCTGACATCTCTCGACGAAATCCTCGCCAAAAAGGCGACGCTCGCCGATGATTTGCTGGTGCTCTTCAACGGCCGCTGGAATGGCGAGATCGACCGGGTCTTCGAAGAATACCAGTACTGAGCCGCGTTCCGCCGAGCGATCCCCGGCCAGTGCGGCTGCGCAAAAACCGGTTTGCGCTCGGCTTTTTCCGGATATAGTGCGTTCAGTATATACTGCACGCAACAGGAGAGGGCTGCGGATGCTACCACTTTTTGACATGATGTTGCGGGCGCAGAACGGCATGGCCATGGATGCCATGGCGAAGCAATTCAACCTCGCGCAAGAACAGGTGGCGCAGGCGATGGCGGCGCTGACCCCGGCCTTTTCCTCGGGCCTGAAGCGCAGCACGGCCAATCCTTATGATTTTTCGGCGTTGATCAACGCCATGACATCGGGAAACTACGCGAAGTATTTCGAGGACATGAGCAAAGCGTTCACGCCGCAAGGGATCGCCGACGGCAATTCGGTGCTCGAACAGCTTTTCGGATCCAAGGATGTTTCCCGCGCAGTTGCGGCTCAGGCTGCCCAGCTGACCGGTATCGGCCAGGATATCCTCAAGCAAATGCTTCCGGCCTTGGCCGATACGATCATGGGCGGCTTGTTCAAACAGACCACCGGCCAGTTCAGCGATGCGGCAAACCCCTTCGCCAACACGCCGATGGGCTCCATGACGCAACAATGGCTGGAAAATACCGGGTTTGCGCCGAAGGCCAGACCGAAGGAACAGGTCAATCTGTTCGACAATCCGTTCACGCAGGCCATGCAGCAGATGTTCGGCGCGCAAAAGCCCAAGCCAGCGCCGGGCAGCGATAATCCGTTCCTCGACAATCCCTTCGCCAAGGCATTTCAGGAGATGATGAGCGGAAATTATGGCGGCTCGTCCAACGCGCCCTCGTCGTCTGCCCAGAAAGACACAGCGAAACCGGGATCCGGCGAAGAGGCCGTTCCCGGCCTTGCCGCCATGATGAACTCCATGTTCGACAGCGGACTGGAAGTGCAGAAGAGCTATCAGAAGAGCATGGAGCAGATCTTCGACAGCTATCTGGATGCATCCGCGAAAAAATCCGCCTCAAAGCCAGGTACGGAAGACGAAACACCGTCCGGCGACAGAGAGGCCTGAGGCGACCGCAGGGACGCTCCCGACGCCTCTGGAACCGCTTCGGAGCATTGCATCAACCGCAGTGGAATTCCTCCTGGCTGCTCCGTTTTTGTTCTCCGGAGCATCCGCTGCCTGCGGGCTTTGCGTTCACACGGGAAAACCACCTGCCAGACCGCTACGGAGAAGGTGCCGGCACAATCACAATGAAAAAGCCCGGCGACAGGCGGACCGTCGCCGGGCAAGCGGCAGGGCTAATTGGCAATCACCCTGCGGGGATGGGGACACTAGTCGGACTTTTCACCGCCCAGCGCACGCAAAGAACGAATGCGCGCCGTGCGCGCCAGAAGCTGCGAAGGATCGTCCGCAATGCCTGAAATCCTGAGGATGCCGTCGATATCGGATCGAGAGAGGCCAATATCGTTCAGCTGAAAATCATCGAGGTCAGCAAGGCGGTTCGCAGCCCGTCGGTTTCGCATCGCGCGCCAGACGGATTCTCCCGCAGTCCAGGCGGCAAGAAGACGTGCGGTCAGCGTCGGCCGGGGGACTGCGATATCAAGTTCGAGCATCCGTTGGGTCGTGCGCATGGCGGAAAATCCTTTCAATTTCGGCACGAGAAAATGCACCCCGTTCCGCCAGTGCGGACGGGTTCTACCAGGAACTAAAGAGACTAGATCGCCGGCTCCTCCGGCATTACTGATTTACGAGGCCACAATGCTGAATATCTATTGATCAGTCCAACGAATGTTTCTAATTGTTATCATCAATCGACCTTATGGATGTTTCTCATGTCGGCGCCTCTTGATATCGACCAGTTGCAGACCTTCATTGCGATCGTGGACACCGGGAGTTTCACGAAAGCTGCGGCCCGCGTATTCAAAACCCAATCTGCCGTTTCCATGCAGATGCGGCGGCTTGAGGAGAGGATCGGCAAGCAGCTTTTCATCAAGGACGGCCGCGGAAACCGGCTGACCGCCGAAGGAGACAAGCTCCTGAACTACGCGCGACGGATTATCCGGCTCAACAGCGAGGCGATCGCTGCCTTCGACGACAATCGACTGGAAGGCACGCTGAGGATCGGCACGCCGGACGACTACGCCGATCGATACATGCCTGAAATCATAGGGCGATTCGCCAAGACACATCCCAATGTCGAGCTCTATATCGTCTGTGAACCCTCGGTCGATCTCGCTGAAAAGATGGCGCGCGGCGAGCTCGACATCGCGCTTGTGACCCACAATCCGCGCGCGCGCAGCTCCGACGTGGTGCGCACGGAGCCGCTGTGCTGGGTCGCCTCGGCGAACCATCCGCTGCGTGACGACGCACCGGTGCCGCTCGCGGTCGGGCGCCGGGACTGCAACTGGCGCCAGCTCGCATGTTCGGCGCTGGACGCGGACGGGCGCGATTATCAGATCCTGTTCACCAGCTGGTCATCGACCGTGGTCGCCGCCGCTGTACTCGCCGGAATGGCTGTTTCAGTCCTGCCGGAATCGGCGCTACGCACCGGCATGAAAGTATTGACCCAAAATGACGGCTTTCCTCCTCTGCCGCCCGTGCAGATCGGCATCATGAAGCGCCCTGGCCTGTCCACGTCGCTGACGAATGCGATCACCGATCACATTACCGCCTGCCTCGACAACATCACGCCTGCCGTGGTCGATGACGGCCTCGATGGCGATGTGAAATCCTATCCGCGCTACTATCCCCGCCTGCGGGCCGGGCATATGATCCCGGGCTGGTAAATCGGACCGGCGGGAGGATCTCACCCCCTGCTCCGAGGCTCGCTGGCGTTTGCGGTTACTTGAAGAGGTGCTCGCGGATGACGGATTTCCATTCGTCCAGCATCTGGAGCGCTGTTTTCTCGTCGTGCTGTGCTGCAAGCCGCAGCATTGCTCCGGACAGATGCATAAAGAGGATGGAGCGCGCCTCCATGCGCTCGGCAGTGCCCTGCGTTATCAGTGGCGCCGCCGCCGCGCGGAAAATCGCGGCGAGCCCTTCACTGTGCTTGCGCTGGAGCTCCATGAGATCTCGATCGATCATGCTCGCAGCCCAGAGCGCCGTCCAGACAGGATCCTGGCGGTACACCGCGAAGTGCCAATCGATCGTATGGAAAATGGCCTCGAGCATCTCCTCTATGGAGGAGACAGCCGCGAAGAGCTCGGTGAGCCGCGCTCGCGTGGCTTGCGTCCGCCGGTCGAAGATCGCGCGCACGACAGCGGCCTTTTCCGGAAAGAACTGGTAGAGCGATCCGATCGGAACGCCCGCGCGCGCCGCGAGATCGGTCATTCTCATGTCGACGATACCGCGCTCGACGATGAGATCGGTCGCCGCTTCAAGGATAGCGTCGAGCCGCTGGATACTCCGTTCCTGCTGAGGTTTCTTGCGCAGCTTGATGCGCGCGGGATCTCCAGGCTTCGTCATTTCCGGTTCCATGCCACAAGCGTGGGTAATCGCCCCCGGCAGACCGGGAACTCGCTGAGGACGTCATAACCGAACTCAATGCACCTTTTCCTGAAGGAAATTGATCGACTTTTCGATAACGGTAAAAATGCGCGAACCGGGGCATGAATCCCGGTTCGCGTTTAATTCCAAGCCTTCTTCGCCTGTCCGGCGGCGATACCATAGCCCCGGGCCCTAGCTTCAGGCCGCACTGTGTCGGCGCGGCCCCGAAGGAAGACGTTCAGCCAGATCAGGCCAGATCGAAGCGGTCTGCGTTCATAACCTTGGTCCAGGCCGCAACGAAGTCCTTCACGAACTTCTCCTTGTTGTCATCCTGGGCATAGACTTCGGCGTAAGAACGCAGAACCGAGTTCGAACCGAAGACCAGGTCGATGCGCGTCGCCGTCCACTTCAGCTCACCGCTCTTGCGGTCGCGGATTTCATAGACGCCGTTGCCTGCCGGATTCCACGTATTGCCCATATCGGTGAGGTTTACGAAGAAGTCGGTGGTCAGGGCCCCTACGCGATCCGTGAACACGCCATGCCGGGTGCCGCCATGATTGGTGCCCAGGACGCGCATGCCGCCCACCAGCGCCGTCATCTCAGGAGCGGTCAGGCCCATGAGCTGGGTGCGGTCGAGCATCAGTTCTTCCGGGCTGACGACATAGTCCTTCTTGAGCCAGTTGCGGTAGCCGTCATGGATCGGTTCCAGCACGTCGAAAGACGCCGCGTCGGTCATCGCATCGGTCGCATCGCCACGACCCGGAGCGAACGGAACCTCGACGTCGCATCCTGCGGCCTTCGCCGCCAGCTCGACGCCGACATTGCCGGCAAGAACGATGATATCGGCGACGCTTGCGCCGGTCTCGGCGGCAATGCCTTCGAGCACCGCCAGAACCTTGGCGAGGCGCTGAGGCTCGTTGCCTTCCCAGTCCTTCTGCGGGGCGAGACGGATGCGGGCACCGTTTGCACCGCCGCGCATGTCAGAACCGCGGAAGGTGCGGGCGCTATCCCAGGCTGTGGCGACCATCTCGCTGATGGTCAGGCCGCTATTCATTATCTTGGCCTTGGCGGCAACGACGTCGAAATCGGTACGGCCTGCCGGAACCGGATCCTGCCATATCAGGTCTTCGGCCGGAACGTCCGGGCCAAAATAGCGTGCCTTGGGACCCATGTCGCGGTGGGTCAGCTTGAACCAGGCGCGGGCGAAGGTGTCCTTGAAATACTCCGGATCGGCCATGAACTTCTGGCAGATCGCGTTGTAGATCGGATCCACCTTCATCGCCATGTCGGCGTCCGTCATCATCGGGTTGTGGCGGATCGAAGGGTCGCTGGCATCGAGGGGCTTGTCCTCTTCCCTGATGGTCACCGGTTCCCATTGCCAAGCGCCGGCCGGGGACTTCCGCAGCTCCCAGTCATGGCCGAAGAGCATGTCGAAAAAGCCCATGTCGAACTTCGTGGGATGGGTCGTCCATGCACCTTCGAGACCCGAAGTCACGGCGCGGCTTGCCAGCCCGTTCTGGTTGGGGTTGGTCCAGCCCATACCCTGCTCGCAGATATCGGCGGCCTCCGGCGCGGGGCCGAGCAATGCGGCATCGCCGTTGCCGTGGGTCTTGCCGACGGTATGACCGCCCGCGGTCAGCGCGGCGGTTTCTTCGTCGTTCATCGCCATGCGTGCAAAGGTTTCCCGCACCTGTGCGGCAGTTTTCATTGGATCCGGCTTGCCGTTTACGCCTTCCGGATTGACGTAGATCAGGCCCATTTGCACGGCGGCGAGCGGATTTTCCATCGTCGAGGGATCTTCGAGATTTTCATATCGACCGTCGCTGGGAGCCAGCCATTCCTTCTCGGCGCCCCAGTAGGTGTCCTTTTCGGGATGCCAGATGTCCTCGCGGCCAAAGCCGAAACCGAAGCTCTTAAGGCCCATAGACTCGTAGGCAACGGTACCCGCGAGGATGATCAGGTCCGCCCAGCTGATCTTGTTGCCGTATTTCTTCTTGATCGGCCACAGCAGGCGGCGCGCCTTGTCGAGGCTGGCATTGTCCGGCCAGGAGTTCAGCGGTGCGAAGCGCTGGTTGCCCGTGCCACCGCCGCCGCGGCCGTCGGCCAGGCGATAGGAGCCGGCCGAGTGCCAGGCCATACGGATCATCAGGCCGCCGTAGTGGCCCCAGTCCGCCGGCCACCACTCCTGGCTGTCGGTCATCAGCGCGTGCAGATCCTTCTTGAGCGCATCGACATCGAGCTTCTTCAGTTCATCAAGATAGCTGAAGCCCTTGCCCATCGGGTTGGTCTTCGTGTCGTGCTGATGCAGGATGTCGAGGTTGAGGGCGTTCGGCCACCAATCCATGTTCGACGCCCCCATGGCGGTGATGGCGCCATGCATGACCGGACATTTGCCGGTTATTTTCGCGTTCTCGTTCATATTCGCCTCCTACTTCGTGTGCATAACGATTATTCTGCAGCCACCATCGGCGAAATGTTCCATAATTTCCAATTGTATTTGGTGTATTTTTTGATAAGACTTTCTTATCATGATTACCATTCGTCAACTGCGCTATTTCGATGCCCTCGCTACAACCCTGCATTTTGGCCGCGCGGCCGAAATGGTGCATGTCAGCCAGCCCGCGCTTTCGGCGCAGATCATGGAGATGGAAAAGCATCTCGGCACCACCCTGATCGAACGAACGCGCGGCAACACCCTGCTGACGGCCAAGGGGCAGGAGATCCTCGCGCATGTGCGCACGGTCCTTGCCGGTGTGGACCGTCTCGAAGAGGCGGCGCGGCGCAAGAGCGGCATGCTCGAGGGCCTCGTCCGGATCGGCATCATCCCAACGGTGGCGCCCTATCTGGTGCCGCGGATGGTGCCCCACCTGCGGCGCGAGCATCCGCTGATCGAGATCGAACTGAAGGAAGCGGTCACGGATCGGCTGAAATCCGATCTTGTCGAGGGACGACTGGACGCCGTGATCGCGGCGCTCCCGATAGAGGACGACAACCTGGAGCACCTGCCGCTCTTCACCGACCGGTTCTTCATGGCGGTGGCCTACAACGACGAGGATGTTCTCTTGTCGCCGCTGACCGAAACGGAGGTCGACAGCGACCGGCTGCTGCTGCTCGAGGAAGGTCATTGCCTGCGTGACCAGGCGCTCGCCGTCTGCAAGGCGGCGAGCAAGCGCAGTCTCATCAATTTCGGCGCCACCTCGATGACAACGCTGCTGCAGATGGTCTCGCACGACATGGGCATGACGCTGATCCCTGAAATGGCAATCGAAACGGAAACGGCGCGAACCGCGATCCGGATCGTGCCCTTCGCCGATCCCGCCCCAACGCGGGAAATCGGCCTGGTGTGGCGCCGTTCGAGCAAACGGCGTTCGGATATGGAAGCGCTGGGTGCAGTGATCCGCGAAAGTGCTCGCGGCCTATGTGGGACCGCCAGCCGGGGTGCCGAAGCGTCGGCCGGCAAACGGTCGTCAGTTCATATGCCAACCGTGGCTGACGAGCAATGACTGCCCTGTCAGCGCATTGGTCTTGAAATCCGCAAACATCAGCGCGACCTCGGCGACATCCTCGACGCTTGTGAATTCGGTATCGACCGTTTCGCCGAGCATCACCTTCTTGACTACTTCATTCTCGGAAATGCCGAGTTCCTTCGCCTGCTCCGGGATCTGCTTCTCGACCAGCGGTGTCCGCACGAACCCGGGGCAAATGACATTGGCGCGCACGCCGTATGAGCCGCCCTCCTTCGCGACGACTCGCGCAAGCCCCAGCAAGCCGTGTTTGGCGGTGACATAGGCGGATTTCAGGGGCGATGCCTCGTGTGAGTGAACCGAGCCCATGTAGATCACCGAACCGCCGCCCTGCCTCTTCATGTGCGGGATGCAGGCCTTCGTGGTGAGAAAAGCGCCGTCCAGATGGATCGCCAGCAGCTTCTTCCAGTCGGCGAAAGGGAAGTCCTCCAGCCTGTGGACAATCTGGATGCCGGCATTGGAGACAAGCACGTCGACGCGACCCCATGTTTCGATGGTCTTCGCGACACCGGCATTTACGGCATCCTCACTGGTCACGTCCATGTCGATACCGATTGCCTCGCCCGGCCCCATCGCCGTCAATTCGTCGGCCTTGGCCCCGGCGGCATCGAGTTTCAGATCGGCGCTGACGACCCTTGCCCCCTCCTCGACAAAACGTTTGGCCATGGCAGCGCCGATGCCGCTGGCGGCTCCGGTGATCACGCAGACTTGTCCTTCAAGTTTCATTGTCCTGCTCCTTGTTGGGCCAGGTGGGGCGGCGTTGCGGGGCGACAAGCGTCCAGCGCGGGCGTCCCGCCTGGCGGTTACCGTTGCAGATCCCCGTCATTGGCGAGGTCGAATATCTGGATTCCGTCGCGGGGACGGCCACGTTTTTTCCAGCGTTCGTGATTGAGTGTCGCCATGACATCGTCGTATCCGGCCTTCCAGTGCTCCTCGACGGAAGCGCGCGAGAACTCGGCGTCCATGGCATGAAAGGCATAGGCGGCCCGCCGATGGATCAGGTGGACAATGGTCACATCATATTCGATCCCGATCGAGCGCAGCAGTTCAGCGTCCGCGTCCTGAGCCAGTTCCGGCGGCAGCTTCTCGATCAACCGCCGGGCAGCGCGCCGTACGATCTGCTTACGCGCAAACTCGTCGGTGTTCATGCGCGTGCGGCTTGAATAGCGGATTTCCTTGGCTCTGCTCTCGACCTCGAAATGATCGCGGGGCATGGTGCCGCGCGCGCTGAACAGATCGACCTGGAATATGCACAAATCGGTTTCTATGCCCGTGGCAGCAAGTACATACTGTAGGGGCGTGTTGGAGACGAGGCCGCCATCCCAATAGTGGCAGTTATCGATCTCGATCGGCGGGAAACCCGGCGGCAGCGCCCCCGAGGCAGCGACATGGCGGGCCGTTATCGTCGTATCGCGATTGTCGAAATACGCGAAATTTCCGGTCACTACATTGACCGCGCCAAGGCTGATGCGGATGTCGCCCCTGTTCAACAATTCGAAATCGATGAGGGATTCCAGCGTGTCGAGCAGAGGCCCGGTATCGTAGAAACTGATGAGACTCTCAGGATTGAAGGCCAACTGATAGGGGGTAAAGAGACGCGGAGAGAAGAAGCCCGGAACGCCGAACAGGGCCGCCATCAGCGCTGAACCTTCATTGAAGAACCGCCGCGCTACCGGTTCGTGTGGCGCGTAGCCGAAGTTCGGCCCGGACGAGGCAAGATCCCAGAACCTGCGAAGATTCTCGACCTTCCTGTCCCTCGGGCTTCCGGCAATTATGGCAGAATTGATGGCGCCGATGGAAATGCCGGCAAACCATTCCGGCTCGATCCCATGACCATGCAGCGCCTCGAAAGCACCCGCCTGATAGGCGCCCAAAGCACCTCCGCCCTGCAAGACAAGCACGTTCTTCAATGGATGGCGGGACACCGGTCGGCTCCTCCATATGTGGCACTGCAACATATATGGGAAGGAACGCCGGTCAATCGAGCGCGGTTCCGATGCTCCCGGATTAAACTTCATCCATATTGGATTGGGCAGCGCACATCAAAAAGGCCGCCGGCGAACCGGCGGCCACTAACAATCGCGAAGGCCGCAACAGAACGTGAGGCCGCAGCCGGCCAGCCACCGACCGGATCAGACCAGATTCTTCTTCAGGAAGGCGATCGTCCTCGACCAGGCAAGGTCGGCGGCCTTCTTGTCATAGCGCGCTTCCGATGTGTCGTTGTTGAAGGCATGGTTCACGCCTTCGTACATGTGGATTTCGAAGGTCTTGCCAGCTCCCTCCAAGGCAGCCTTGTAGGCTTCGATTCCTGCATTGATGCGCTCGTCCAACCCCGCATAGTGCAACAGGAGCGGCGCCTCGATGGACGACACCTGATCGGCCGGTGGCTGGGCGCCGTAATAGGCAACTGCTGCCCCGAGCGCCGGCGAGGCCACGGCCAGTCGGTTGACCAGGCCGCCGCCCCAGCAAAAGCCGACCGCTCCGACCTGACCATTTGCCTGTTCGTAACCGGCGAGATAGACGCGGCTCGCCTCTGCATTGTTGACCGCGGCTGTCAAATCCAGCGTCGAGAATAGGTCGCGGGCCTTGTCCTCGTCCTCCGGCGTGCCGCCGAGCGGCGACAGGAAGTCCGGGGCAAGTACGATAAAACCTTCGAGCGCCAGACGGCGCGCGACATCGCGTATATGCGGGTTGAGCCCACGGTTTTCATGAATGACGATGCCGCCCGGCAGAGGCCCAGCCGCGTCCTTTGGCTGAACAAGATAGCCTTTCATCTCACCCGCGCCGCCCGGATAAGTCACATCCCCGGCGGCAAGGCGGCCATCGTTTTCCTCTACCATTGCGGCGCTAGCCTTGCTGGCGGCCAGCATGGGGGCAATCAGCGCGGCGGCTGCCCCGGAGCCTGCAAGCAGAGTGAGCCTTTCCATGAACCGGCGGCGGTCGAGCGTCAGATGCGTGTATTCGTCATAGGCGTCGATCATCGCCTGGGTTATCTTGGGCGTTTCCATGATGCACCTCCACTTTGGGAAAACACGGCGGCGGCCCCGAATGCGGCGGCCGCCGGTCCGCAGGATACGCCAGCCTACGGTCTGTCGGAGGACACAAGTTCGTTACCGCTTGGGGGCAATCTTGCCGAAAACGGCCAGCCTCAGAACGAGCAGGATTGACACAGCAAGAAGCGTGAACTTGATGCGCGAGATCCATGGCAGGATGTCCGGCAGGTTCAAGACGAGCCACGCGCCCGGCGTTGCCGGAGGAAAATAGAGGAGAAAGCCGGCATTCTCAGCATAGTCCACGACGCCATAGGCGAGCGGCAAAAGGCAGAGAAGCCGGGCGTGGCGGGCCTCAAGGCGGCGGCCATAGAGTACAGCGCCTGGGGCAAAGCCACGCAAGAGCAGGCACAAGGCGAGTGTTGCGGCGAGCGGCAGGACGAGATCGGGACCGAGATACATGAACCGCGCGAGTTCACGCGCCTCCGTCCGCGCCGGATCGGCAAGCGCCGTGCCCATGGCGAGGACCGCCTCGGCGTCATAGCCGCCAAGCCGGGCATCGAGAAAGCCCCCTGCTCCACTCAGGCGCTGGAACTCCGGATCGAGGCCGAAGTACATCCATGCCAGAAGTCCCGCGCAAAGGGCGAGCAGCAAGCCGATCACCTTACCGGAGCCCACTTGCCGCTCCCCTGCATCGGTTTACCCTCAGTTTCCGCCGGGATAGTTCGGACTTTCACGGGTGATCGTCACGTCATGGGTATGGCTTTCGCGAAGACCCGCATTGGAGATGCGCACGAAAGTTGCCTTCTCCTGGAAATCCTTGATGTCACGGCCGCCGACATAGCCCATGGCGGCCCTGAGGCCACCGGCGAGCTGATGAAGAACACCGGAGACCTGGCCCTTGTAGGGAACCTGACCCTCGATGCCTTCCGGAACCAGCTTGAGCGTGTCGCGCACTTCCGCCTGGAAGTAGCGATCGGCCGAGCCGCGAGCCATGGCGCCCACCGAGCCCATGCCGCGATAGGCCTTGAAGGAGCGGCCCTGGTAGAGATAGACCTCGCCCGGGCTTTCGTCCGTGCCGGCGAGCAGCGAACCGATCATGCAGGCGGACGCGCCGGCGGCAATCGCCTTGGCAAGATCGCCCGAAAACTTGATGCCGCCATCTGCGATCACCGGGATACCATGCTTCTGCGCTTCCTCGACGGCAGCCATGATCGCGGCCAGTTGCGGCACACCGACCCCGGCGACAATGCGGGTGGTGCAGATCGAGCCGGGGCCGATACCGACCTTCACGGCATCCGCGCCGGCATCAATCAGAGCGCGGGTCCCTTCGGCGGTCGCCACGTTGCCGGCCATGATGCGGACGGAATTGGAAAGCTTCTTCACCCGCGCCACCGCGTCGAGAACACGCTGCGAATGGCCGTGAGCGGTATCGACGACAATCAGATCGATGCCCGCCTCAATCAGCCGTTCGGCACGCTCGAACCCGTCATCGCCGACCGAGATCGCCGCGCCGGCGCGAAGGCGGCCCTGCGCATCCTTGGCGGCATTGGGGTTGAGCTGCGACTTCTCGATGTCCTTGACCGTGATCAAGCCGACGCAGCGGCCGTCGCCGTCGACCACCAGCAGCTTTTCGATGCGATGGGAGTGCAAAAGCCTTTTGGCCTCCTGCTGGTCGACGCTTTCCTTGACCGTGACCAGGTTCTCCTTGGTCATCAGCTCATGGATCTTCTGTGTGGGGTCGGAGGCGAAACGTACGTCGCGATTGGTCAGGATCCCGACGAGACGACCCGGACGGCCCGTCTGCCCGCCATTCTCGACCACCGGAATGCCGGAAATGCCATGGGCCTTCATGAGCGCCAGCGCTTCGGCGAGCGTCGCATCGGGGCCGATCGTCACGGGATTGACGACCATGCCGCTTTCGAACTTCTTCACCTGGCGAACTTCCTCGGCCTGTTCGGCAGGCGTCAAGTTGCGGTGGATGACGCCGATACCACCGGCCTGGGCCATGGCAATGGCAAGCCGGCTTTCGGTGACCGTGTCCATGGCGGAGGAGAGGATGGGCAGGCTGAGATCGATGTCCCTGGCAATCCGCGTCGCGATGCTGGTCTGCCCCGGCATGATCTCGGAATGCCCCGGCTGCAGGAGGACGTCGTCAAAAGTGAGCGCTTCCGCTCCTGTAGCCGATAGAACGATACGTGCCATTGCCAATTTCCTTCATTTTGAAAAATGCAGCGGCTCTCCGGGACGAATCATCCACCCGGGCGCTCCTGCAAGATAGCTTGGAAGTTGGCGAGGGCTCGTAACACGTCTATGACAGGAAGGGAATAGAAAAAACCGGAATCGCTCCCGGGTGTTGCGTGACCTGTCCGGTTCCTGCTCCCGGATGCCGAGCCGCCAAGCCCCGGGATGAAGCAGTGGCCGAAGGCCCTTTGGAAATCGGCCTCCGGCAGACTTCAACGAAAGCCGATGGGTTTGCCATTCCAGCATTGGCATTCGATGGCAGCGTCGGTAGAAGGAGTCCGCGTGCTCCACGCCGTGTCCTTCTCATCCCAGAGCCTTCCTCCGATGAATCGTATCGTTCCGCTGATCCTTGCTGTCGCGCTTTTCATGGAACAAATGGATTCGACCGTGATTGCGACCGCGCTACCGGCGATTGCCGCCGACCTTGGCGTCGGGCCGATCACGCTCAAGCTGGCTCTGACCTCCTATATGGTGGCGCTCGCGATCTTCATTCCGGTCAGCGGCTGGATGGCCGACCGTTTCGGGGCAAAGAAGATCTTCCGCGTCGCGATCCTGGTCTTCGTCGTCGGCTCCGTCCTTTGCGCCATCTCGGGCTCGCTGCTGGCATTTGTCGGCGCACGCTTCCTGCAGGGCATGGGCGGAGCGATGATGACACCGGTCGGGCGGCTGGTGCTGCTGCGAACCACGAAGCGCAGCGAACTCGTCTCGGCGATGGCGCTGTTGACGATCCCGGGCCTTATCGGACCGCTCAGCGGCCCGCCGATCGGCGGCTTCATCACCACCTATTTCAGCTGGCACTGGATCTTCCTCATCAATGTGCCGATCGGCGTTATCGGCGTGTGGCTCGCGACGATCCACCTGCCGGACATACCGCCGGTCGAGACCCGTCCGATCGATACCCTGGGCTTCATCCTGAGCGCGATTGCCGCCTCCGGCATCGTCTTCGGCCTTTCGGTCGTCAGCCTGCCGGCGCTACCACCAATCGCCGGGGTCGGCGCCGCAATCGTCGGCGTGATCAGCGGCATTCTCTATGTCGCCCACTCCAGACGGCATCCCGCGCCGCTGCTCGATCTGAGAATATTCCGCAACACCGCGTTCCGCGCCGCCTCCATCGGCGGAACGGTTTTTCGCATCGCCGCCGGCGCCATTCCATTCCTGATGCCGTTGATGCTGCAACTCGGCTTCGGCATGACGCCGTTCGAATCCGGGCTGACCACATTCGTCGGCGCAATCGGTGCGATCACCACGAAAGTCTTGGCAAGACGCGTCTTTGCGGCAACCGGCTTCCGCACCACGCTGATCATAGCCTCGGTGAGCGGGGCTGCGACGACGGCGGCGAATGCGTTCTTCACGCCCGAAACACCCTATCTTGTCATTACCGGCATCCTGCTTCTTGCCGGTTTCTGCCGCTCGTTCTTCTTTACCGGCATCAATGCGCTGAGCTACGCCGATATCGGCGATGCCGAGGCGAGCCAGGCAACGTCCATGAGCTCGGCATTGCAGCAGGTGAGCCTTGCGCTCGGGGTGGCGGTCGCCGCCTTCATCCTGGAGGCCAGCACCTCGATCAGGGGCGGAGCGCTTCAGTTGCAGGATTTCCACCTTGCCTTTGCCGTGGTGGCCGGCTTGTCATTGCTGGCCGTCACCCCGTTTCTGAGCCTCGCTCGCGACGCGGGAGCGAATGTCTCGGGCCATGGCAGGCGCGAGGGCATCGCCGTCAAATAGCGTGGCGAAACCACATTTGCGGCGCAGATTACCCGATCGAAGGCAGCGGAACCTTCAGGCCCGCTCTTCCTGCCGGGACGCCTCGCCTGACGTGTGGCGTCCCTTGAATCCCTTGGCGAGCAGGAACATCTCCACCGATTCCGACCGCGAGGCGCTCGGCTTGACATGGACCACCTGTCTGAAATTCTTCTTCAGCAGGTTCAGGAGATCCCTTTCCGTGCCGCCCTGGAAGGTCTTGGCAAGGAAATGCCCCCCCTCGGCCAACACTTCGATCGCGAAATGGGCCGCCACTTCACACAGGTGCATTGTGCGCAGGTGGTCGGTCTTCTGGTGGCCGGTCGTTGGTGCCGCCATGTCGGAAATGACCACATCCGGGGCACCACCGACCGCCGCGATCAGCTTCTCCGGCGCTTCCGGATCGAGAAAATCGAGCTGCAGGATATGAACGCCCGGAAGTTGCGTCATCTCGAGGAAGTCGATCGCGGCGACACGGACGTCGTCGTCGGTCGAACCGGTGACATTGGCGGCGATCTGCGACCAGCTGCCAGGGGCCGCCCCCAGATCGATGATGCGCTTCGCCCCCTTCAGGATATGATGCTTCTCATCGATCTCGAGCAGCTTGAAGGCTGCACGCGCACGGTAGCCTTCGAGCTTTGCCCGCTGGACGTAAGGATCGTTGATATGCCGCTCGAGCCAGCGCCGCGAAGAGGCCTTCAGCTTGCCCTTCTTGACCTTCTGTCCGAGCTTGCGGCCGGTCCGGTTTCCCGCAATCGGTGCCTTGGTCATCTCTGGTACCTCATGTTCAGCTCTCCCGCGCGCGCCAGGGACGTCGGGTCCGGCCGCGCCGCCAGACGCCATCGTCGGCCATCATGTCCGTCAGGAGACCTTCCCTCAAGCCCCGGTCGGCGACACGCATGCGCGTCGACGGCCAGCGCCGGCGGATCGCTTCCAGGATGGCGCAGCCGGCAAGCACCAGGTCGGCCCTGTCCGGCCCGATGCAGGGATTGGCGGCACGTCCGCTGTAATCCCACGACAGAAGCTTTGCCTGCATGGCACTGACCTCGTCATCGGAGAGCCACAAGCCGTCGACCTTGCGGCGGTCGTAGCGCGGCAGGTCGAGATGAACGCCGGCAAGCGTCGTGACCGTTCCGGAGGTGCCTATAAGGTGGAAATCCTCGGGATTCCCCCCCAGCCCCAGATCGCCCGGGGCCGGGCATTCGAAGCGGGCTAGCATGCCCTCGACCTCGACCGTCATCGCCTCGAAGACGTCCGGCGTCACGTCGCGTCCGCCATGACGCTCGGAAAGCGTTACCACGCCGACCGGCAACGAGGTCCAGTGCGTGATGTGGTTGGCGAGGCGGCTGGAACGATTGTCGCCGATGCGAATGACCGCGATTTCCGACGAACCGCCGCCGATATCGAACAGCACGACCGAGCGCGCCTCGCGCCCGACCAGCGACGAGCAGCCGGAAACGGCGAGCCGCGCCTCGGTTTCGCGATTGATGATCTCAAGTTCGAGGCCGGTCTCGATGGTGACGCGCTCAAGGAATTCCTCGCCGTTTTCAGCCGAACGGCAGGCCTCCGTCGCAATCAGCCGCATGCGCCGGATCTCACGCGCCGAAAGTTTGGCCGCACAGACATGCAGCGCCTCGACGGCGCGATCCATGGCCTCCGGCGACAGCCGGCCGCTCGCGGCAAGCCCCTCGCCAAGCCGGACGATGCGCGAAAATGCATCTACCACCCGGAACTGACCAGGGCGGGTCGGCTGGGCAATCAGCAACCGGCAATTGTTGGTGCCGAGATCAAGTGCAGCATAGAGATCATTCGACCAGGGAACGGGCGTGCCCGAAGGTCTCTGCCGGTCCGCGGGCGCGGGGGTCTGCGGCTTTGCTCCATTCGCCGCGGCCGGCGCGGGGCCCCGGGCCACTGCTGCTGCTGGCGGAACGGGCAGCTGCTGTGTTTTGCCGGGTAGCAGCGGGCGCCCCTGTAGGCTGCGGCGATTTCGGTGTCGCCGGCGTTTCTTTCCCGATTTCAGAGATGGGGAAGTTTCGGCATCCGCGTCGGCTATCGGGGACCTTGTACCCGTTGCTGCCGTCTGAGCCGACACCGCATGGTCTTGGCCTGAACGATTTCGCCGCCGGCGCTTTCGCTTGCGAAGCGGCGATTGAGCCTCGTTGAGATCGGAACGTCCAGCCGGACCAGACACGACAGCCTGCCCCTCAACGACCGAAGCGCCCGCGCCCGGAAGTCTCGGCGCATTCGCCCTGGTCTTGCCGCGACGGCGGGACTTGCCCCCCTTGCGGCTTTCCGCCGACGCCCCCTCGCTTGGCGGCGTCGAGCCGCGATCGGGGTCTGTCACTTGCCTAATCCGTTGCACCGCGCAAGGCCGAAGGGCATGCCGCTGGCGCCATATTCGATTTTCGTTGCAGCAATAATATCAGCGCCTGGCGTTTTAGCCAAACTGTTTTTCCGGCTGCGGATTGTCGCGAGACACCTCGGAGAAACGAAGAAAACGAGCAGGTGCCGGGCATCTCTGCTTTCCTGAAGATTTTTTGAAAACGGGTATTTGCAAGTGCCGATCTTTTTGTTTATAAGCCCGCCTCACCGGCAGGCGTTATCCAACGCCCTTGCAGTTCTCTTGGGGAATAGTTCAACGGTAGAACGACGGACTCTGACTCCGTTAATCTTGGTTCGAATCCAGGTTCCCCAGCCACTTTCCTTGTTACAATTCAACAACTTAGCCTCATGTCGCCAGCGCCGGGAATACCCCCACGCTGCACCCCCACAAGGTGCCTTTGGCGATGTCAAACTTCCTCCGGCGCGAAGCCGATTCCTTCTTCTTCCGGCGGCGTGTCCCCGCCCCGCTCCAGGGTCGCCTCGGACGGGCCGAGATATACCGGTCCTTAAAGACCAGCGTGCGAAGAACAGCCAGAGCGCGAGCCGCGCACCTGTTCATTGCCACGGAGAGGCTATTCCGGATGCTGGAAGAAGAAGACGATGAGTTCCCGCTCACTGACGACGACATCCGGGCTGCCCTCCGCCTATGGCTCAACACACCGCCGTGGCCGCAACGACTCCGGATGGTGGACGAGATGCCACCTGGACGCTTGAGGTTATCGTACGAAACGCTGCCGGAAACGCTCGTAATGATGAACACAGACGAAGGCACGCGGTACAGCGCGGCCATCAGCGAGGAAGCGCACTGGGCCTTAGAACACTCGGAATACCACGACATCAAAAGTGGCGAACGTCTCCGCAGGACGGCGGCAGCGCTTCAGGACAAACTACGCGAATATGTCGATCGTCGAATGGAAGCCGTCTTCGGACAGGAAACGGTTGCCACTGCCACGGTGCAGGCCGTAGCTGCTGCGGCGCCCCCGGAACCAGCCGTGAACATGACGAAGCTCTCCAGCTACATCAAGGATTGGCAGACGGACATCACCGCCGGGTACAATCACAACAAGGGTCTCGGCGAAGAGACGACGGATCAGTACCTCAAGACCGTGCAGATGTTCATCGCCTTGATGGGCGACCTTCCTGTAGGAAAGATCACCTTCGACACGGCCGCTGAGTTTCGAGAGCTTGTACTTCAGATGCCTGCCTCCCACGGCAAAGGCGCGACGGCATCGCCGAAAAAAGAGCTTGCTCGCGCCAAGGCAGACAAGACGTTGCCCCGTGTCACGATGAAGACGGCGAAGCGACACTTTTCCGGTATGAACTCCATCTGGAAATGGCTCGTTCACAAGAAGCATGCTCCCGTAACTGCTCAACCGTTTTCCGATCATTCGTTTCCGGGAACGAAGGCGAAGAAATCCGCTCGCGACGACTGGTCACGCGAAGACCTGCAACGCCTCTTCACCTCCCGCGAATATCGCGACGCATCGGAATCCAGCGCCTTGCACTGGCTGCCTCTCATCTCTCTCCACTCTGGCATGAGACTCGAGGAGATAT
>Ga0172380_10003225_pt1 | contig 22967 bp, 27 predicted proteins | sample Leawe162metaG_FD_119747 | JGI IMG/M metagenome (GOLD analysis project Ga0172380, IMG submission 119747) | Leachate microbial communities from a municipal landfill in Southern Ontario, Canada - Leachate well 162 metaG | ecosystem: Engineered > Solid waste > Landfill > Unclassified | place...
CGAATTCAATGGCGCGCAATCCGGCGGCAAGAAGGTCTCGCTGGCCGACCTGATCGTGCTGGCCGGTTGCGCAGGCGTCGAGAAGGCTGCGAAGAATGCCGGTCACTCTGTGACAGTTCCTTTCACGCCGGGACGCATGGACGCATCGCAGGAGCAAACCGATGCAGCCTCATTCACCGTACTGGAGCCGAAGGCGGACGGCTTTCGCAACTTCCAGAAGGCCCGTTACGCCGTATCGGCCGAGGAATTGCTGGTCGACAGGGCGCAATTGCTGACTCTCACCGCACCGGAGATGACGGTGCTTGTTGGCGGCATGCGCGTGCTGAACACCAACTTCGGGCAGACACAATACGGCGTTTTTACCGGGAAGCCTGAAGCGCTGACCAACGACTTCTTCGTGAACCTGCTCGATATGAGCACGGAGTGGAAGGCACTGTCGGACGCCGGGGACGTATTTGAAGGACGCGATCGCAAGACCGGCGATGTCAGGTGGAACGCCACGCGTGTCGATCTTATCTTCGGTTCGAACTCCCAGTTACGAGCCCTGGCCGAGGTCTATGCAAGCGCGGACGCGCAGGAGAAGTTTGTGAATGACTTTGTAGCTGCCTGGAACAAGGTGATGAACCTTGATCGCTTCGAACTCGCCGGATAATACCATAAACGCTTTTCTGTGATTCAAAGGTAACAATGTTACCTTTGAATCACAGTAGCAATCCATTATGAACCCGCAGGCAGGGCAGAATGACTATGCTATGATAGATACTCACAATGGTCTATTTCGAAATAATCATCATTATCTTTTTGACTATGCTCAACGGCTTGCTCGCCATGTCCGAGCTTGCTATTGTCTCTTCACGTAAAAGCCGTCTTGAACAGATGATGAAAAACGGGGACAAGGGGGCGCGTTCAGCTCTCCGGCTCCTCGAGAATCCCAGCCGGTTCCTTTCAACCGTCCAGATAGGCATCACTCTTATCGGCCTGATCGCCGGTGCATTTAGTGGAGCAACGATCGGACACCGCCTTGGGCTTTGGCTGGATTCCTTTCCAGTGATCTCACCATATGGTGACATACTGGGTATAGGTGTTACGGTTATAGCCATTACGTATTTATCTGTGATAATAGGTGAACTCGTCCCAAAGCGGATTGCCTTTGCCCAACCTGAGAGGATTGCTGCTTCCATTGCCAGGCCAATGCAGGTGCTCTCGCTCATATTCACGCCTGCGGTCTGGTTGCTTCACGTATCAACCGAAGGAGTGTTGCGTGTATTCCACATGTCGGCAAACAGGGAAACAAGCATCACTGAAGATGAGGTCAAATCACTCATCACCGAAGGGACAAGAGCGGGTGTCTTTGCTCCGCAAGAAAAGGAGATGATCGATGGTGTACTCAGGCTGGCAGACCGCCCGGTAAGAGCAATCATGACACCGCATTCCAAGATAATCTGGTTGGACTTACAATCAGATCGGGATACTATACTCAAGATACTGGAGACCAACCGCTTTTCCCGTGTTTTAGTCTGTGATGGAACTCTGGATAAGCCGATTGGCGTTGTGAATGCTAAAGACCTTCTGCCAAAAGCCATGACTTGCGCTGATATTAATCTGGCTGATTTGATTACACCTTTGCTTTATGTTCCTGAAAACACATCTATCCTTATACTTCTCAATCAATTCAAGAAAGAAAAGGTGCATGTGGCCGCCGTAATCGACGAATACGGCATGACTAAAGGGCTGGTCACGCTCACCGATGTAATCGAAGCAGTCGCTGGAGATTTGCCGGAACTTGGCGAAGATATGACTCCTGAGATTACCCAAAGAGATGACGGATCGTGGCTGATCGACGGCATGCTGCCGACGGATGAATTGGAATCCATCACCGGCATCAGCGTGGGGAAAAGTATGAAGATCCTTGCCGGATTCGTAATGGAACAGCTTGGACATATACCGGCAGCAGGTGAGAGCTTCATCTATGGGAGCTATCGGTTTGAAGTGGTGGACATGGACGGCAACCGTATCGACAAGGTACTCATCCAAAACATTCAAAACGCTGCTGAAGCTCAAAGCTCGGATTAGCAATCATTATCTTTGGCTTTGCCGCTCCCTTTGACGCTCGCCCGCCCGGTTGCGGGCCGTTTTGATCTGGGTTTACATGATGTAGGGCGTGCGGCAGCATTTAAGTGCAACACGATGAGAACATATGGTGGGCGATACTGGATTTGAACCAGTGACCCCCTGTGTGTAAGACAGGTAAAAACCTTTAATTGACTGGAGCTTATTGATAATCTCTAGGGAAGCCTTACGTTGTCCTGAAAGAATCATGCTCAAATAGCTTTTACTGATACCTAATTCTTTGGCTAATTGACTCTGTGTTAACTTTTTCATTTATTTCACCCGCCTTTTTATATCCTTTAAGCCTGCGTTTCCAATTATCGGTAAATATTGGTACGACTTCTTCTGTCTTCCTTTTGCACTAAAGTTCCCCTGTGGTTTTCTCACAAAATGACAGTCTACCTCATCAATAAGCCATCTCCGTCCAATGTAGAGTGCATTAATCCGTCCCTCTGACAAAAGCTTACGAACCCGTCTCTCAGATATACCAAGCCTTTCTGCTGCCTGTGGAACCGTAAGTAGTTTCATTCAATTACCTTCTATCATTTTAATATTATACCGTTATCGGAATAATGTCAAGTATAATTACAAGCTAAAATATCTTTTCTTTTTGCCGCATTTTTCCATAATACTCCGCAGAATTTTTTCAAATCGTATTTAAATTAAGTTTTAAAAGTTCAAGAATGAGGGTTTATAATATGCATATAAACTGGAAGCATATGGAAGGAAGCACGATAGAAAGTTAGAACGTAAGCAAGCGAGTAAGCAAGAAGGAAAGCAGGCGAGCAGGGAAGCTATGTTGCTTTCCTTTTTTTAATTTTTTGATTCGGAGGTACGAAATGACTGAAAACAAGGTCAAGGAAATTAGATTGAGCAAATGCATGAATCAGAGAGAACTGGCAGAGAGAGCTCATATCTGTCAAACAGCTATTTCAGACATTGAAAGGGGGGTAAGACTACCATGGAAAGCAGCGTCTGAAAAGCTTGCTATTGCATTGGGTGTCACAATCGAGGAATTATTCCCAAACAATCTTAGGGGAGGTAAAAATTGCTAAACAAAAATAGAACGTCTTTAAAGCTGGGAAACAAGAAAGTAGGCTACTTTGAAGGTGATAAATTCATCAAACCCGTAATCGGCTCAAAGCATCTGCTGAAATTTCCTTACCAAGCTTGGGCAATTGATGCCAAAGTATTTGACGATGAAATTAAACCTAACGCCAATTATTTTATTGTAAGAGATAGGGAGTCGGGGCTTGAATATAGTTGTACGGTAAAGGACTTCGACAATTTAAAGCGAACCATTAACAGAGGGTATGGTAAGCAGTACAGTCTATCTCTAAAACATTGGAAAATAGCAGCTATGGAAGACGCTGAAGCTTCCAGTAACGCAACATAGAGTAGTGCAGCACCCGTTTTAGTAGTTGGAGGTGCTGTGTAAAAATGGTATTAGACAGAAGGAAAAGGCTGATGGAGGAGGGTATGACTCGCCATGATATTTCAGGAGCCTACTTATTTAATCAATTCAAGTGAGTTGTAATAGATGGTCATACCTATTCGATGGTCTTAAGGAGGAAAATATGATTCAGGGCATAGAAAATTATATAAATTTAACAGATACCAAGAATGAATGGGCAAAATTTCTAAATGGCTTTGAATGGCATTGGTTCTTTACTCTCACATTTGATAAAAAGGTAAGTGATGACTTGGCATACAAGCAATTCTTTAGGTGGAAGAATTGGATAAAGAGTTCAGTAGGACACAGAATTTTCTATCTAATTATTCCTGAGCGTCCCAAGTATAAGGGAGATAATACTCATATTCATGGATTTCTTAATGGTGTTGAAAATGAGAAACCCTACATATGGAGAAGGAAATGGGAGGCAATGGCAGGCTTTTCTCGGATTCAACCCTATGATAGTTCAAGGGGTGCAAGCTATTATCTAGCGGATAAAATTGTATTTAAAGAAGAGGATATTTATCATAGCAAAGACCTAAATATGATAAAGATAAATACACTCAATTAAATCCATTATATATATCAATATGATTATTACTACAAACATCAATATTTATTTCTTTTACTTTTACTTTTCCTTATGCCCCTTTTTTATTTTTGCCCCAAATATGAATTAAATATAAATATCTACAATTAATTGCATAAAATTGGGGCATAGGGAAAAAATCACATATAAAATTCAAATAGAAAGTCAGGAGGAATCAGTAAGTAAAATGAGTACAATAATTTCAAAACCTACGACAATTCAAATTAGCATGCTTGGGACACATGCCTTTTGTGAATATAGGATATATCTTGAGCTTGTTATGGGTTTTAAAGCACGAGGTACACCAGAAATGCTTGAAGGCACAAAAGCACACTCAAGGATAAATACGATGGCTTTCTTAACGAGAGATTCAAATATTAGCATTGAGGATGCGTTGCTCCAAGCAGAGTCAGACGGAAGAGAAATAACAAAAAGGAACGTACGGGTAACAGGTAAGATACTACGTGGGAATATCGATGAAATTCACATTGGGCCAAAAGAAATTACGATTATAGATGATAAAAAATGGGCAGAGCATTATCCATCATATAAAAATCAAGTCTTTGGCTATTGCCTTGCGTTTAAAGAACAATACAACCCAAAGCAGCCGATATACGGTGCCATAAAGAATTATCAGTCTGGAAAGGAAGTCTGGAAAAAACAATTTTCAGTTTTGGAAGAGGAATATATAAACGGCATTGTTCAAAGAATACTGGGGATAATTCGTGAGGATATCACTCCAAAACCCATTGGTGTTAGAGAAGTATGCTGGCAATGTGGATTTAAAAATTACTGCAATGTAAGGACACGATAGCAAAATGGTGGAAAAAGGAAAAAGAAGAAACTAACTACTATACTGCCTTGAAACCCACAATAAAGTAATTTGATTTATCAAATATAAGTCTTATCTTGTGTTCTGAATTATCCTTGCCGGCCAGGGCAATTAAGAATGATAGCTTCTTTGGATTAGTAACTGTCTTAGAAATTGGACGATGGACAATAAAACCCTCAAGTTCAATCTTCACATATCTACAGCCAGTCTTCGGATATGGCAAATCCTTCTCTTCCACAATATCTATATATTTGCATATGGCTGAATTTGTCCTTCTTGGCATATTTATTTCCTTTCTTCCCTTTTCCGCTAAATTTAAACTAAATATAAATATCTACAAATTATTATATTAAATCCACAACCAAATTTGAATATGAATGCCACAGATAAATGGCGGAAAAGAAAAAGAGTCTTAGAGATATTATTATTTTGTATTATTTTCTTTAATAGTCAGATAGCAAGTGTGGCTAAGGGCAATTTTACCTTTAAAAATATTGAATCTGGTTGTCATTTGTCTAGTGCTTTAAAAATAGAAAACCTTCACGTGTGAGAAATGCCAGTAGCACGTGTATTAGAAGCGGCATTTTAAATAAAATCTTAGCCCAAAGTCATAGCAAATATAGATTGTTGCATGCGTCCTTTTAATACGATAGAATACGGTCAATGTAGTGAGGCTGGGGAGATGAAATATTTACTTGCTTGTTTCATAGCACTATTCGTTATATCAGCCTGTGCATCTCAAGTCCATGTTGGTGACCAAGCTCCAAACTTCACACTGACAGATATAAATGGTAAACGTATTAGTCTGCAAGATTTTCGTGGCAAGCAGGTTGTTCTTTATCTTTGGTTTTTATATTGTCCTGAATGTACAGAAGACCTTGCTGAGATTCAAGAGTTGAATAATAATAGTGACGAAAGAGTCATTAAGTTCCTAACCATTAACCCAGAAAATTCATCAAAAGACGTTGCGGATTTTTTCACTAAAAATGGATATAGTTTCCCAGTTTTGTTTGATTTAGATGGAAGTATTTACAAGCAATATAATTTACGACCTCGGTCTGCACCCTACACAATAATTATTGCTCCTGATGGAAAGATTAACAATATTACAGTGGGGAATCTTCATTATCAAGGTGGTTTAAAACGGTTAATTGGAGATAACGTAACATCCTTCAGTCCAAGTGCACAAACTCAAAAGACTCCAATAATTATCGTACCCAGTTTACAATCTCATGGTGTCGATGAACTTGCTTATGTATCTAGCGAAACGAACACGAACTCTATATATGTCGTGAATGCAAACGGGGAATATATTGCTAACTCATCTGGAAAAATGGATGCATTATACCATGTTAGTTGGTCGCCAAACGGAGATAAGATTATTTTTGAAGTGGTTAAAGATATCAATATAGACCAGAGAAATATGACCCTTATTTCTTCGTCTGATATTTATTCTCTTGATATTAAAGACCATGAAGAGCGTAGACTTACTTCAAATTATCCGTATAGCAATTGTTCTCCCACATGGATTGAAGACGATAAAATCGTATTTTATTCAACAAGGGGAAGTTCGTATGGCAGTTTTTTACAAAATATATACATCATGAACGCAGACGGAAGTAATCAGATAAATTTAACTAATTGTGCAGAGAATGTACCTATGGTATTAGAACCAATATTATCGCCTGACCACTTGTCTGCAGCATATATTACGGGTAAGTTATTCGATGAAGATATATATGTGATAAACCTAGTGAATGGAAATAAATTTGAAATAGGCCATAATCCAACATTTGCACCCTGGACTTGGTGGTCTCCAAACAGTAAACAGATAGCGTATATATCTGCCTCTCTAAACGGGGGGCCTGAATCATTTTATCTCTACGATGTCGAAAAACAGAAACCGATAAAATACTATGATAGCCCTCAATCTTATTCTATTATGGAAATAGCATGGTCGCCAGACAGTAACAAAGTCGCTATTTTTGAAAAACCGCAGAGCTTGTATGTTTTAGATTGTCTGAGTTCCAAGTTTACAAAACTTGATGGGATATGTGACTGGGTAGTAGAGATGAAATGGATACCTAATAACCAACAAATAGCCATTATTGGTGACAGGTTTACAAACAGAAACTTGTATGTAATTGATATTGGTGAGCAGAGTAAGCATAAAATCAATCCAGAGGGAACGGCAGTCGAGTCGTATCGATGGTCAACTGATAATACAAGAATCATTTATTGCTTAGATGATGGATATCTTTACACAACTTTCCTACCCAACTTAAATACCATAAAACTAATGCAACTTAATAAAAATACGATAAAAGGGTTAGCTTTGTCACCAGACGGTTTATTAATCGCTGTTGCTCTGAGTGACGATACTCTAACTGTAATTTCATTAAACAATAACAAGGTGTGCTTGTTAACTAATGATTATTACAATATTGGAGCAATTTCTTGGTCGCAAAACAGTAACATACTTGCATTTGAATACGGAACTTTATGGGATAGTCCGTTTGTATGCAGTAACATTCAAATCATCAATTTCGAAAACGAGGAACAGTTCATTAAATTAGATAAACCAATCTCAGGACGCTCTCCAATTTGGGCGAGAAAGGAAAAATAAGAAATTTCAAAAATGGAGACTGAATATGACTGGCGAATTGGGAAATTTTGTTATCGTCATGGGATTACCCTGTTTAGGAGCGCTGTTAATAGCTTTTTGTTCATTACCAACCGATAAATGGACAATAAAACACACTTTTATGTTGGTGGGAACTTCACTAATTTTTATTAGCTTTATTTTGCAAGCATATCAGATTATTGATAAATACCCTGATAAAAATGAATATATATTTGGATGGTGGATTGTCGGTTTAGCTACCGTTATCATGGCTATAATAGGGCAAATTATTAGAATCAGATACGGTAAAAGTTGGTTCCAATAGGATAATAAAATAGTGGGAAAGGAAAGAGAAGGAAATTTAATTAGCTATCTATATTTAAGATAAGAGTGACTTATAGAACTTCATTGAGGTTGGGAGATGCAACAACAGTATCAATGCCCTAATTGTAGGTATCCAGTTGCTTATGGGAATAATTTCTGTGGACATTGTAGACAACAACTAATCTGGCAACAATTAATGCCACCTTCACCACCAGTACACCATCAGCAAACACCACAAGGCATTATTGGGAAATCACACGAGCAAAACACTTCTGGACAAGGTGGTCAATCAATAATACCCGATGAAAAGCGTATTAAACTTCCAAAACTCAATATTCGTTTCGACTTTGAGTTGTTTCAAGCAATTGAGGACAATGACCGTAAACTGGCTGAACAGCTCAAAGCAAAATATGGGGATGATGTTTATAATTCCAATTTTTATAACCTGCTTAGTATCGAAGACGCTAACTCAGTAGACTCACTTCATCTTAAACTAGTATCAGTTGAAAAAATGAATTTCAATGATATTTTATGCGAAAGTATCAAAATAGAGACTGAAAAAGTACGCAAAAGGATAGAGGAGCTTGAGAATATAAAAAATTTACGCAACGGGATTGAGGAAGTGTAAGGAACTGACTAAACCCCTGAAACTGGCAGCTCGAGTAAGAAAAATGGCGGGAAAGAAAATTTGATTTATATGTTATGGGATGATACGTATCGTAAAGATGCAGCGGAGTATGAAATCTATCTGCGTATGCATCATAAAGAAAAAAACGATTACGAGAAGCTTTTATCTAATCTTGAACGTGAGTGGTCAGAAAAATCAGTTAAAGAAGAAAACTACATATCGCTTAAAAAGGAATACACAGCGAAACTACAGGAAACAAAGAAGTACATTTCAAAGCTGAAATTCCAGATTACAGCACTCATTAAAAAATGTAATAAAGACATAGATAAAATCGATAGCCAAATTGAACAAATTAAATTGCGGCACAAAGTTGGTGAATATTCAGAGGAGAAACTCAAAGAACTATTATCACCATCTGAAACAGAAAGAAGGCAATTTGAATCCTTAATAATCGAACTGAAACGCATACATGGCTTGAAATATATACCTAAACCAACTACCGATGATGTTGTATCAGAAACAGAACCGAGTCAGCCTAGAAGGTCTCCTATCCCAACGTCATCTACTTCTATTTCAACAGCTGAAGAGCAAGCCCCCGAAATATCAGCACCAATGAGTTTTGAAGAACCGCCTCCTATTTTGGTACCTGCTGTATTTAAAAAGTCTTCACCTGTAAGAGTAAAGAAGAGTCTGTGGATTATGGCTTCGATTACTATGTTTGTAATATTAATTCTCTGTTTTGTTATTTGGAATATAGAAGTGCATAAAAAGGTAATCCCTCAGATTGGAGACCAAGCTCCAAACTTCTCTCTCCCAGATATGAATGGTAAAACGGTTAACCTTCAGGACTTTCACGGAAAGGGTGTTGTTCTTTACCTTTGGGACACATCATGTCCTTACTGCAAAAATGACCTTAGCTGGATAAATGAATTAAATGGCTGCACCTATGACGAAGCAATAATATTTTTAACTATTAATATCTCAGATTCACGTGGAACAGCTATTAAATATTTTGAGGAAAATGGATATAGTATTCCCGTTTTAAATGATATGCGTGGGACGGTTATTAAGCAGTATGTAAAGTACACCTTAGGCCATACGTATCCAGATACTATTCTTATTGGTTCAAATGGCCAGATTCGTAATGTAAAAGTCGGGCCCTTCCAAAGCAAGACTGAATTAAAAACATTTATAGAATCAGGTTTAACCCCCCGTTGGGATAATACTCCTCCACAAATTTATGATATTAATCTTTCTAAGGCCTCTATTTTGAGTTGGAAAACGGATGAGGAAACACATAGTAATATACAAGGGTTTCGTAATAGTGTCGGAGGTGCTGGAGTCACTCTTGGTGAAAATTGGACAAGATATCATAGCGTAAATGAAACAGTTTGCACTAATGGCTACTATGACCAAATTCAAATCAACTCGTATGACCGCTGCGGTAATTCTGCTTCAAAAGTTTTTACACTGCCCAACTGCATAAATTTAGGTTGTAGAGCTCCTGATTTCACAGCAACTTCAACTAATAATCAGGATATAACGCTGTCCGCAGTACCTAGCAAAATGACTCTACTTCACTTCTGGCTACTCGGATGTGGTGCATGTGAAAAGGAACTTCCATTAATCCAAAAACTATATTATGAGCGTCCTAGAGAAGAACTTGAGATATTGGCTGTGAATGTTAGAGGTGACATATACAGCATAAATGACTTCGTTACTGCAAATGGTTATAGATTAATTATTTTACTAGATACAGAAGGCATAATAGATGCCGCCTATCATAATCCAAGGTTCCCCACAACCTTTTTATTGGATTGCAATAAGGTAATTATTAACAAGCATGACGGTGCCTTTCAAAATTATGAAGAAATCGTTGATTTTGTAGGTCAGTATCCAAAACTTCCTGGTAAATAGATAATTTCTTGATATTAAGAAATCGAGGTGTACTGGTCTGAACCCCTGAAACTGGACAGCTTGAGTAAGAAAAATGGCGGAAAAAGAAATGCAACAGGAGGAGCATCCCCTAAATATGGGGAAGCTACTTGTGAATTTCCAATCACTTGAGATAGCTCTCCGTCTATTTCTTTATAATGATGAAATTGCCTCTAGAGTTTCATCTCCTCAGGCGGTAAACCTAAATGCTATGAATGCGGGGGATATAGTAGCTGAAAATGCGTTCACAAACTATGATAGTCTAAGTCAACTCATTGATAAATATAATAACCATCCCAACATCATATCGACAGGTCTAACCATTGATAAGACTTTAGTGGACATACGTGATGCAATAGCTCATGGAAGAGTCGCTGGAGTCACTCCTTTGCTTGTGCCTCCTTTAAAACTAATGAAGTTTGATAAACCAAAGAACAAAAGTGTGAAAGTAACATTTAGCGTTTTATTGACAAGGGAATGGTTCATTCTAGAGATGGCTAAGGTTCAAGATGCAGTTTTTAAAGTCTTTCAAGCTATCCAAATAATACAGAGTGCTAAGACATAAGTGGTGCCCTCTGAAATCGCTCTGAGGGGCTGAAATCAGGGTGTTGCATATTGAACATGACGGATTCCACCTGTCATTACTATTCCAGCTTAATTAGAGCCTTTAAAGTATTAAACAGTAAAGGTAATAACTCTACTTCCTTTCCCTTAAGCCCCTTTATTATTTCTTCGCCTAAGTTTCCGTTCAAGTGAATTATGTCGCTTTTAAGACCAACAAACGCTGGTACACCATAAACACGTTTACGTTCAAGCCAATTATGTCGTTTTGCATATATTATTTCCAGCTTAAATTAACTACAGAAAAATGGGGCAAAAAGAGAAAAAGGGGAATTATATATCAATTTATTGTCAATAATCTTTGAAATACTATTACTTCATCTGAGAGAGATGCCAGCAGCTAAGTGTAACGGCATTGAATTTTAAATAACTTCTCAGCCCAAAGTGGTAACGCATATAGGTCTATTGCATAAGTATTGTTCATATAATAGAATACGGTCAATGTAGTGAGGCTGGGGAGATGAAATATTTACTTGCTTGTTTCATAGCACTATTCGTTATATCAGCCTGCACACCAAATAACTCAATAAACAACGTTGAGACATTCCCAAAAATCGGAGATAAGATACCGAATATCTCATGGACTACTATCAATGGCGAAAAGATTGATTTAAATCAGTTTAAAGGCAGTTGGGTGCTACTATGCTATTGGTGCTCTTGCCCTGTACATAGGAATGACATACTGACTATTCATAATGTTTATGATTCATTATATGATAAGAATCTCGATGTCATTGTAATTAATGATACTTATGCTCAGATAGAATTAGAGGCATTTGGAAAACAAAACAATGTACCGTTTTATTTAATTGAAGATAATCAAAAAACAATTGATAAACTTGTACCATTTGGCAACAGGCCAATATATCTCTTAATTGATGGGAGTGGGGATTTACATGCTATCGAAATAGGTACATTTCGCTCTGGCGAAAATAGCGTTAACAATGTAATCAATTTCCTTGATGATGTGATTAAGGTAAGAATCGATAATATTACAGTCACTAATATTACTTCAAATAGGGCAACTGTGAGATGGAAAACAGATAAGGCAGTACCGTGTTGGTTGGAAATTCACCCCCAAGGTGACCCAATCGGAAAGTGCATCGGCAAGACAAATCCAAATACATTTCATGAATTGATATTAAACTGTAATCCCAACACAGCTTACACTTTTAACGTAGCTGCTAGTGGATTAGATAATTCTTTAATTAACGATGCAAGCAATCGTAGTAGTGAATTTTCATTTCAAACATTACCAAATTGGGTTACTTCTTTATATGAGGTTGACTCTACTAAACCAAAAATATCGAATGTTAAAGTTTCTATAATTACAGATACGAGTGCAGAGTTATATTGGGAAACTGATGTGGAAGCTCAAGTCACCGCTACAATCTGTAAATATATATCCAGTACTGATGCGCCCTTAAACTCCCAGAAAATTGATTTTATAGAAGACATATATTTTACAAAGAAACATAGCTTTACAATTAGCTCTCTTGAGCCAAGACGATTATATGACGTTGGTTTAAATGCCAAAGATAGAATGGGAAGGGTTGCCGATTACAGTGTCGAATTTTTAACACAACCTTCAAATTATACTCACGGAGCGAAGATATCCAATATATCTTTATATGACATCACGGACAGGAGTGCTAAATTAAAATGGTCAACTGACAAGTCAGTATGGAGTTCAGCCTGCTATAAATATGAGTGCTCTTCTGGGGACATCAACACTGAGCATTCATATACACTATCCTATGGTCTGGAACCCGATACAGAATACTGGGTGCAAATTCTAGCACATGGGGAATCGGTATCTGATGTATTCAACTTCAGAACATTAAAGACAACAGATAAGGTAGATATGAAATGAAAGAAAATCAAAAGGGAGGTAAAGAAGATGGTAGCAAATAAGAAGAAGTATTATGCAGGGGAATCAGCTAAAGTCTCTGGCAAATACAACGAATGCAGATTGGGCACAGGCAAAACAGGAGTAACAGCAAATGTCAAGAAGGGGGATACACTCCCACCACATAAAATAGGAGCTCATTGGGAGTTATCAAGAAAATCTAAATAATATAGACATATTTAAGAAAGTGGTGACTTATAAAACTTCATGCTGTCCTGAAAGCTGAATGACCGAGTATATCTTTGCACCATAATAAAGTTCAGCCAAGGCACCGTTAAAATGTACTACAGAATTGTTCTAAAGGGCCAAAATGGGGTATATAATATAGGGCATGACAGATTCTTCCTGCCTGAGCTTTTCAAGCTTAATTATTGAACAAATAACTATGAAATCCTGATTGCTAACGAGGTAACTGATTTGAGCCGTTCACATCTTTGTAGACTTGAAGAGCATCCTCAAAGGATAAAGATTTTGAATACCTTTCAACCATAGAAATGCTTTCCCAACCGCCTAGATTTTGCACAATACGAGTGGATAACCCAGACTTAATATTGTGAATACAAAACCCTCTTCTATAGCTATGGGCGTTGGACTTAATGCCAGTTTCTTTAGACAATCGTTTAAGCATAGTTTTAATGCCAGCTCTTGATATTTCAAAACTATCATGCTCATCAAACCACTTTCCGATAACACCATTACCAGCTAAAGCCTTACGATACTTGTTACCCTTGCCCAGAATGGTTACTGTACCTTCACCCCAGTCAAAGTCTTTAGCGTGCACATTAGCACATTCACTCAGCCTTACTCCTGAGTACCATAAGAAACTAATTAATGCTCTATCACGTTCACAATGACAATGATTTATCAGAACTTCTAATTGTTCTTTTGATACCGCAGGCAATAGCTTCTTTTGAATTTTTGGGCTAGGAACTTTGTCAATAACCTTGTCGTGAATATAGCTATTGCTGTATAGCCATGAAATGAGAGTTTTGAGAGCTTGATAGAATCTTGCTTTGCCATTATGACAGGTAAGTGATTTTAGATAAGCATTAACTCCATCTGGACTTAGGGGATAACCAATAAAATGAGTTAAAGTATATTCGTAAAATTCAATAGTTCGCTTACTACAACCATCGGGGCGAGAAGAAATAAACTTCTCCAACAATTCTTTTGTGAACTTTTTGTAGCTAACTTGTGAATATTGTGAAATTGAGCTGTAGTTTTCTTTGGTGGGCGATACTGGATTTGAACCAGTGACCCCCTGTGTGTAAGACAGGTGCTCTAACCGCTGAGCTAATCGCCCTGGGGAGTGGCACGCCTGGTGGGGCTTGAACCCACGGCCTCAGCCTCCGCAGGGCTGCGCTCTATCCACTGAGCTACAGGCGCATAAAATGGTGCCGAAGGTGGGAGTTGAACCCACACATCCGTTACGGATACTACGCCCTGAACGTAGCGCGTCTGCCATTCCGCCACTTCGGCCCTGGGCAGCACAGGATTTGAACCTGTGACCCCTTGCGTGTGAAGCAAGTGCTCTAACCGCTGAGCTAGCCGCCCTCTAACGCTATATTTTATTCTTTAACAAGGTTTAAAAGCAAGGCGAACCGCCCCGTACAATCATAGTTCATCAGGATTTATAAGCCCGCGCTGTGGACATCCCTCTACTCCAATGCATATAATTCAACTACACCCATGTTATCTTTTAAGCCGCTTGAAGCCGGCCCATCATCGCTGCTGAGTGTCCTCATCCTGCTTGCCGTGCTGGCTGTGGCCTGTGCATCACCCCTGCCGTCGCAACCGACGCCGGGCGACGATAATTCTCAACCCACGGCTGAGCCGGCGCAGATACCGGCTGCTCCTCCACCGGAACCGGCTGAATCCGAGAACGTCTCCACAACAGTTGCCACTCCGGGATCGCCCGTCCGGATAAAGCTTATCCACTACAGGGGCACGCTCAGCAGGATCGGTTGCTGCAATCCGGGACTTTACGAGAGAGATGAATTCGTTGTCATCCAGAATGTCGGAGATACGTATGTCGATATCGTCGACTGGCGTCTGACCAATATTACCAGGGGCTATCCCACTTTCATATTCCCGTCGCACTTCCCCTGCGTCCCCTACGAGCTGCCGCCGCCGGACCCGACCGAGGAAATAATATCGACCGAAAGCTATTACTCCTTGACCAAGAACCCGGCGCAGTCCGAGATCTACAGGTTCACGACAAATCCCCAGCAGTCCAAACCGACCAATGTGCCCAACAGTGAAATAGACTGGGCTTCATGCACGCCGGTGGAACCGCTGGACGAGACGCCCATGCAGCCGATAGCGGGCGAACAGGGAGTGCCGCCGCAGTGCATCCTCTACCCCGGTCAAACGATACTGGTATTCACAGATGAAATTCACTGCCAGACCGGAGGCTTCTCCTTCAACTGGGGACTGGGCAATATCTGGAACAACGTGACCGCCGATACGGCCGCGCTGTATAACGCCCGCGGCGAAGAGGTATCGCGCAGGAGCTACCTTGTCGGCAGATAGCGGCATGTTTTTCTCCCCGAATTATTAAGTTTATTGATTTATTTAATACCTGTGTATATAATCAAGAAAATGGTTAAACATAGTCCGCCGGAAATACGTTTTCTCTATGGATAGTTATGGATGTGATGGAGAGATGAAATGCAGCAATGGATAAGATGCACCAGATGCGGCGCCAATAATGCTCCCGGACAGAAATTCTGTAACGCATGCGGTACACCCCTGCCGACCGTCTGCCCCAATTGCGGAACCCCGGCAGGTCCCGGCAGCACTTTCTGCGCCAGGTGCGGCATGACATTCAGCGGTATGCCCCAGCAGACCGGATATTACCCTCCGCAGCAGCCGGGATATCCTCAGCAACCTGGCTATCCGCAGCAACCGGCATATCCGCAACAGCCGGGCTATCCTCAGCAACCGGGCTATCCTCAGCAACCGGGCTATCCGCAACAGCCGGGATACCCGCAACAGCCTGGATATCCGCAGCAGCCCCCCGGCTACCCGCCTCAACAGACCGGCTATTATCCTCCGCAGCAGCCGGGTTATCCTCCACAGCCGGGATATCCGCAGCAACCGCCCGGTTATCCGCCGCAGCCGGGATATCCGCAACAGCCCGGCTATCCCCAGCAACCGGGATATCCGCCGGGCTATCCTCCGCAGCAGCCGCCACGCGGAGCGTATCCGCCGGGCGCAAGGCCACCCCAGCAAGGCGGCGGCAAAGGCATGCTCATATTGCTGCTGGTTGTTCTGATTGCCGGCCTGGCAGGCTTCGGTTACTGGGCTTACAGCCAGGGCTACCTCAAGGGCATACTTAACTTCGGCAGCGATAACACCACCACCTCCACAGGGAAACAGAAGGACACTGTGCCGCCCACCATCAGCGGCGTAGAAGTTAGCGCCAAGGCCATAAACGAAGTCGGCATTATCTGGAAGACGGACAAGCCATCCAGTTCTCAGGTGGAATGGGGTCCCAAGGGATCGTTCGGCAACAAGACGACACTACAGGATGACCCCGTGAGCGGTACCAGCATCGGTGTCACCGATCACGGGGTTATCGTCAAGGGATTAACGGCAAATACTGAATACCAGTACCGTGTGTTATCACATACCGACGGCAACGTTGACGCCGTATCCGCCACCAATACTTTCACGACACCTTCGGCAGATTAACCCTCCTTTTCGCTGCGTTTACAGATTTTCTAATGTATCAATCAACAGTACCCTGCCCTAAATGCGGCGCGCAGAACCTGCGGGGACAGTGGGTATGCGCGTACTGCGGAAATACGCTTGTCGTTTATTGTCCATCCTGCCATACCGGCAACGCCATCGACAGCCAGTATTGCCACGCCTGCCATGCAGTTCTCGCGTATACCGGCGTTCCGCCGGCTCAACCACAGTATCAACCCCAACCCCAGCAGCCTCAACCATATCCGCAGTACCCGCAATATCCTCCCGGGCAAACTGACCAGGGCCAGTACCCTCCGCAGTATCCACCCTACCCTCCACCCGGTTATCCACCACAGCAACCACCCTACCCGGACTACCAGGCCGGATACGGCCAGCCCGGCGATTATAAACCATACTCGGTTCACGGCGGCGAAGCCTACGCCGGAGGCGGGCTGGACGGCCTGATCGACAGGCTCAAAGAGTTCGTGCGCAATACCAATCCCATTCTCCTCTCTTCGCTGGTGGTGCTGGTAGTCGGTCTGACCATCTTCCTCATCCTGGCCTTCCAGTTCGGCTGGATCAAGACGGGTTCGGCGCCCAAAGTAGAAACAGTTAAAGATACCACAGCTCCTGTGATAACTTATTTAACTTATGAGCCCGGTGAAAATAGAAGCATTATAATAATTTGGGCAACCAATGAGCCAGCAAGTACGCGGGTCGAGTGGGGTATCGCACCTGTTTTCAACCAATTCACACTTATAGAAAACGATCCCCAAGTTGGCCAAGGTACACTTTCACATAGGGTAACATTGACTAACCTGCTACCAAACACCAGCTATATTTACCGCGCAATATCATATGACAAAGCAGGGAACAAATGCATGAGTCCTACTATGCCATTCCAAACTACGAACTACTAGTAGAAACGCACCCTGCCTCAAAGCCCGCGTAACATCCGACACCGATCATACATTGCTCCGGGCCCGCATTGGACATACAATATTAAGCATTTAAGGGATTATCATGCAGCAAAACTTTCTCTGTCCCATCTGCTGGCAAGAAAATACGGCCGGCAGCACGGTGTGCAGCCACTGCCACTCACAACTCGGCGTTCTGGGCGCCGTCAATTCCAATTGCCCCCATCCCGGCTGCCGATGGCCGCGCGTACCCTACGACCGCTTCTGCGGCAACTGCGGAAGCCCTCTGCAACCCATCTGCCCTAACTGCGGCAACAACATCTCCAGGGACTCGAGATACTGCCCCAAATGCAGCTTTTTCTGCGGCGGGGGCCGGGAAGGATTAAAATAATCATATAGCACTGCTGGAGAAGTATATGGCTGATATCCTTGACGAAGCTCAATCGTTATTACAGTGCAAGACCTGCCCCTGGTATAAGAACTGCGTCCTGCCTGTCCGCGTGACGGAGCTCGACCTGAAAAAGCAACTCGGCTCGAATATATCTTTCTCCACGCCTCCCGGCATGGAGGACCTGGGTCTCAACCAGTTGCTGGGGGGTCTGGCTTCAGCCGCCGAAAATTCGATGCTGGAAGGCTGCCCGGTTTTCATCGATAGACTGCGCTCCAATCCCAATCTGGCCCTGCGCATTAAAAAGGTCATGCAGGAGTGGTCGGACGAAAGCGGCGACCAGCAATAGCTGATGAGCGATCAGATCAAGCTTATCTCCTGGAACGTGGTCAGCATGCGAAACATGCTGGATAAGGCCAACCTGGCGCCGGACGGACAACCACATTTGCCCTTTCTCGACTGGTTGAAACGGGAATCGCCCGACGTTGTCTGTTTCCAGGAAACGAAGCTGCAGCAGTCCCAGCTCCCTCCCGCCCTCGAAAACCCGGCCGGCTACTTCACGCTCTGGAATTTCGCAGAGAAGAAGGGCTACAGCGGTGTGGCCACATTCAGCCGTAATAAGCCTCTTTCCCACAGCAGCGGGCTGGGGATAGAAAGGTTCGACAGCGAGGGCAGGGTGCTGATGACCGAACACCCCGGATTCAAACTCTTCAACATCTATTTTCCCAAGGCCTATTCGCCAAAGGAGGTGGCCACAGCCCGCAAAGAGGGCGCAGGAAATGCCGATAAAATGGCGGAACGGCTGCCCTTCAAGCTGGCCTTTTACGATGCGCTGCTGGAACACGTGGACCGATTATCGGAGCGGGGCGAAAAAATTGTTATCTGCGGCGACTTCAATGTAGCCCATACCGAGATAGACCTTGCCCGTCCCAGGGAAAACCGCGAGACCTCCGGATTCCTGCCCGAGGAACGCGCATGGATGGATAAGCTGATCGACCATGGGTACGTCGACACCTTCCGCCATATCTATAAGGACGCCGGGCATTACACCTGGTGGAGCTACCGCTTCAAAGCACGGGAAAAAGATATCGGTTGGCGTCTCGACTATTTCTTTATCTCACGCAATCTGACCGAATCGCTGACCGGCGCATTCATCCTCAAAAACGTGCTGGGATCGGACCACTGCCCGGTGGGCATAACGTTGAAAATAGGCTGAGCAGGCCTTAATATAAAGGGTATATGATCGACGCCCTGCACGAACTGAAAAACAATATAGCGCGCGTAGAGCAGAGCCATCCCCACCTGGGCAACGACCTTTCATCCACATGCGACAGGGCCATCACGGAACTGCAGGAGATCCACCGACGGCAGCGCATGGCCGGGACGAGGGATAGCGCTGAAGCCGCGCCGCGGACAACCGGGACCAATCCCCTTTCGCAGATGATCGATAAGACAGGCGCCTGTATCATAAGCGGACTGGACAGGATGGGCGACGCCATCATATTTCTCTTCGTAAAGATCGGCAGGGTATTCAGTTAGACGCCTGATTTCAATACAAAGCGGCTTCTCTGTTAAGATATTTGCATGAAAAAAACGCAGCGCATCGCTGTGATAGGCGCCGGCGCCGTGGGAAGCTATTACGGGGGACGTCTGGCCGAGGCCGGACATGATGTCCGATTCCTGGTCAGGCGTGATTACCATACCGTCAGGTCGTCCGGCCTGAATGTAACCAGTCCGGACGGGGATTTCCTGCTGGCACGTCCTTTTACAGCTGCAGACAGCACGGAGATAGGTACGGTGGACTGGGTGATCTGCGCGCTCAAGTCAACCTCCATTCATGCCGCACACAAGCTGGTCCAGCCCTGCGTGGGCGCCGACACCCGCATACTGGTGCTGATGAACGGCCTGGGATTGGAGGACCATTTCGCCGGGTGGTTCGGCCAAGAACGCATATTCGGAGGCCTGGCCTTTACCTGTATCAACAGAGGCAAGCCCGGTAACGTGCATCACCTGGCATACGGAACGGTTACACTGGGACACTACAAAAACGATCAAGGCGAGATCGACAAAGCCCTTGCGCTGTGGTCGGGCAGCAAAACCAGCGTTGTCTCAGCGTCCTCGCTTTTGAAGGCCCGCTGGGAGAAGCTTTGCTGGAATATACCTTTCAGCGGCCTGTGCGTGGCCGGCGGAGGTATCACGACCGACCGCATCATGGCGGACGAAGGACTGCGCGCCGCTGCAAAGGCATTGATGCAGGAAGTCATATGCGCGGGAAACGCCGACCTGGCATATCACGGCGAAAAATCCGACATCGACCGCAATACAATAATAAATAGTCTGTTTCAGAAGACTTCCACCATGGGAGCATATAAGCCGAGCACCATGATCGATTTCGTGGAGGGCAAGGCTATGGAGGTCGACGCCATCTTCGCTGAGCCGCTACGGCGCGCCCGTGAACTCAAGGTCCCCACCCACCGCCTTGCGCTGCTTACAACCCTGCTGAGATCCCTCAACCACGGCCGGCAATAGGGCCCGAGGCCGCTACGGTACCGTTATGCCCGATTCCCCTGAGATAGGCACGTATCTGAATGGACCGCTGTAATCCAGACCCTCCATGCCCATTTTAATATCGTTTACATCCCATATCGAGCTGATGATCCAGACCACCGCCACCTGTTTGCTGGCGGTAAGCTTTATTAGTATGGGGGCGAAGTCCTTTGTTCCCTGTTTATAGTACTCGATGGGGCCTATCTCGTAACCCTCAGCGACGGATCGCTGCTTCATCGCGGCCAGCGAGCTCCTTCCGGTCTCATTATCGAGGACCAGGAAAGAGGCATAACTTTTGGATGGATCATAGGTGAAGCCCTGTTCCGGCAACAACGAACATGCAAGACACGGCAACGCAAGCAGGACGAGAGCCGCCAGGGTAGCAAGAAGCAGTTTCAGACGCATCTTTTTAATTTCCTTACCGGTATTCCGTATATTATACAAAATGGCAGGCCTGGACGCCCAATTCGATGTATAATCGTCAGTAATATGAAAAGGGTCTACCACAACGATAAAATAACGGTTTTCTGGGATTCGGAGAAGTGTATACATTCCGGCAACTGCTTCTCCAACCTGCCCGAGGTTTTTAAACCGATGAGGCGTCCCTGGGTGGATATCAATGCCGCCGAAGCGGCGACTATTAAAAGCGCCATAGACAAATGCCCATCGGGCGCGCTTACCTGTGAACTGCATAAATAGCGGGTGACTGTCGTTAGGGACATTGGGGGCATGACTAAATACCTATTGATACCGGAATATCTGCTGTTATAATAAGCAGTTGGAGGTGATCTATGGGAATCCAGAATGCGGGACAGGTGCTCGGTGTCGTATGCCTGGGTCTGGCATCCCTGGCAGCATTTCTCATGGTGCCGGCGCGCGAACTGAGCATACGGGAGAGGATCGGCATACATACGTTTTACTGGGCTTTTGCCGTCTACGCAGCCTGGACCATATTCTTCATGTCGGCAGACCAGGGCTGGGAAAGATATTTTTATACCTGCATACCGTTGATGCTGGGATTGATCCTCAGCCTGTTGTCCGAGCTGCAGTCCAAACAGCCGCCCATCAATATAAACGATGCCCGTCTCAAAAAGATCGCCGTCCGGACGTGGCAAAGGCTGCCTAATCACGTGAAAAGAGGGCTGCAGAGCACCGTCATGAATATACAGGAGGTCCCGGAGTGGGACGAGCTGGACGAGGAATATTCCAGGGATTCCACGGCCAGGGCAGCGCGCTGGTATACCATCCTGCCCCTGCCGACCAGAGGTATAATACACGTATCGGAAAGCGACTGCCGAAACCTGCAGGACCAGGCTGTAGCGGCAGCCCTGGCACGCGAGTTAGGCATGGCATATCAATCCACCAAAACCCCCTTCGACAGCAACGCCATCGAAAAAGCCGGCGACGAGCTGCCTGTTAAATGGAAGTTCACTAAATAGGTCCGGCCTGTTGCATTCGTCTCATATCAACCGTATCATGGTGACGGTTCACTATCTATGCCCGCGGGGAACTGAGGAGGAGAACAGTATATGCTGAGCAAAAGCAGGACCTCTGTCAGGGCCGTCGATGTCGACGATGTGCTTTCCGAGTGGCGTTCCAGGGCGGTCACGGTTTTAACTTACGTGGTTCTGATAGTGGCGCTGCCGGCATTTGCGATTTCAGCGTTCTCCATGTACGCGTCAAAATCCTGGGCCGCGTTTGTCGTGATGAGCGCGGCTTACCTGGGGATGATCGCGCTTGCCTTATTAAAAAAGATCGATTTCAGGTTGCGGGCCTGGGTGCTGATCACACTGGGCTATATGATGGCCGCGGTCAATTTATGGTATTTCGGGTCCGCGGGTTCCGCGCGCGTTTATCTCCTGGCATTACCCATTTTGGGATTCATTCTAATCGGTACGCGCACCGGATGGGTCACCACCGCCTTCAGCGCCCTGCTCTACGCTGTTTTCTGCCTTCTTGACTATTACGCAATCCTCTCGCCCCGCTTATTGCCTCTCGATAGATTTGATTTGTTGAACTGGGTTACGACTGGTTTTACTATGATGATGCTGCTGGTTATCATCGTGATCCTGCTGATACGCATGTACCGTTTCCTGATCAACACCCTGAGGAAAGAGCGTGTCCTTTCGGCCGAGCTGGAACAGACCTACGACGCGACTCTGGAGGGCTGGGCTACTGCACTGGAATATCGCGACCTTGAAACGGCCGGACACTGTCACCGCGTCAGCGCAATAACCAAAAGGCTGGCGGAGGCCGACGGCACGGGAGCGCTCGATATAATGGACGTCCATCGCGGCTCCCTTCTGCACGACGTCGGCAAAATGGGCATACCGGACAGCGTCCTGCTCAAGCCGGGCAAGCTCACCGATGAGGAATTCAAGCAGATGCAGCAGCATACA
>Ga0172380_10003226_pt1 | contig 22951 bp, 26 predicted proteins | sample Leawe162metaG_FD_119747 | JGI IMG/M metagenome (GOLD analysis project Ga0172380, IMG submission 119747) | Leachate microbial communities from a municipal landfill in Southern Ontario, Canada - Leachate well 162 metaG | ecosystem: Engineered > Solid waste > Landfill > Unclassified | place...
GAGATGCGCTGGAGGCGGACAAGCGGCGTCGCCCCGACCAGGTCGAGCACGGAGTCTGCGATCAGCGGCTGGGTCATCGCCCGCCCGTCGGTAGTCATCGCTCCGCCTTCAAATCGAGTAGCTAACCGCGCCGCGCTGCAAGCGGTCACGCTCACGCTCGGCCAGGTCATGCAGGGTCACGGCCTGCAGCCGCTCCCGCATGTCGTCGTAGATCTCCCGCCACACCCACTGCTGGGCACAGACGGTGCCCTCACCCTCGTGATCCTCCAGGCAGGGCAGCGGCGCCAGCGAACCCTCGAGCGCCTCCAGCACCTGGAGGAGGTTGACCTCCTCCGCGGGGCGGGCGAGCTCGTGGCCGCCGGAGGGGCCGCGCATGCTCCGGATGAAGCCGGCGCGCCGCAGCTGCGCCAGCAGGTGATCGAGGTAGGCCTCCGGCACGTGCTGGCGGCGGGCGATCTCGGCGCGCTGCACCGGGCCGTCCCCGCCGTACATGGCGAGGTCGATCAGGGCGCGAACGCCGTAATCCCCCTTGGTGCCGATGCGCACGAGCCGCCCGCCGATCCGGTCGTCCGACCTGATTCACGACTAATCAGGTCAAGATCATACCATCTTGCCGCGCGCGCGGGGCGGGGCACCTCGATCTCCTACGGCTGCCACAGCCCGTGTTGCGCGCCGCCGAGGAAGTAGATCGCGAAGCGACCCCGCACGCCCTGCTGCTCCGGCCCGTACGCGAGCGTCTAAAAGCCAGCCTCCTGCGCCGCTCGAACCGCCGCCTCGATGTCGTCGACAGCGAGGTAGACGCGCTCGATCGGCCCCTCGAAGTCGGCGAGCGGGGCGCGCACGCCGATCAGGCTGCCGTCCGGCCGCTCCGCCACGCGCGCCTGCCCGAGGTCCGGGTCAGGCGCGGCGAACACGAGGCCGAGGAGGCGCTCATAGAGCGCGACCACCGCCTCGACGTCCGCGCTGACGATCTCCAGGTACTGCATCGGCATCTGCGCTCCTCGACCTGCCCGGCTACGCTGGCGGGGCAGGTCGAGGGTGCGAGGGCGACTAGCAGCCGCCGGCGACCGCCGGGACGATCGAGATCTCGTCATTGTCCTTCAGGGCGCTCGACAGGCCCTGCAGGAAGCGGACGTCCTCGCCGTTCACGTAGATGTTCACGAAGCGGCGCAGCTCGCCGGTGTCGTCGCAGAGGCGCTCACGCATGCCGGGGTATGCGGCCTCCAGGTGCGTGACCAGCTCAGCGACGGTCGCGCCCTCGCCGTTCACGGTGTCCACCTCACCGGTCAGGCCCCGCAGCGGGGTGGGGATCTTCACTCGAATAGCCACGTTGCACCCTTCCTGTGCCCGGCCCACGGCCGAGGCGTGTTGAATCTTGTCTGTTAGCCCTCGACGACATCGCCGAGCGTGGGGTCGTCGACCCGCACGCCCTGCGACTCCGCGTAGCGGATCGCGCGCTCGATCTCGGGCAGCTCGCCCTCGAGCTCGAGCACGACCCAGCCGACGGAGTTGTCGACGGCGGCCATGCGGATGCTGGTCACGACCTGAAACATGTGGCCCATCTGGTAGACGACGGGCTGCTTCACGAGCTCCGGGCTGAACGTCAGTCGAACGTGCTTCGAGGCCACTTACGCACCTCCCACGCCGGCCGCGGTCGCGGTTCGCGCGGCCAGCGCCGCGTCGAACGCCGCCATCGAGGGCGGAACGCGCACCGGCTCCACGAGCTTGCCCTGCACCGCCTCGATCGTCTTCAGGCCGCCGCCGGTGATGAACGCGACGGTCTCCTCGCCGCGCCCGATTGCGCCGGAGGCGACCAGGCGCTTCAGGCAGGCGATCGTCACGCCGCCGGCGGTCTCCGCGAAGATGCCCTCGGTCTCCGCCAGCAGCTTCACGCCCTCGACGATCTCATCGTCGGTGGCCATCTCGGCGGAGCCGTTCGTCTCCTCCATGACCTTCAGCGCGTAGTAGCCGTCGGCCGGGTTCCCGATCGCGAGCGAGCGCGCGATCGTGTTCGGCTTCTGCGGCACGAAGTTCAGCGTCTGGTTCGCGAACGCGGTCGCGATCGGCGAGCAGCCGGTCGCCTGCGCGCCGGACATGCGCGTCGTCGGCTCCGAGATGAGGCCGACCTTGTGCAGCTCCTGGAAGCCCTTCCAGATCTTCGTGAACAGCGAGCCGGAGGCCATGGGCGCAACGACGCGATCCGGCGAGCGCCAGCCGAGCTGCTCCGCGACCTCGTAGGCCAGCGTGCGAGAGCCCTCAGCGTAGAACGGGCGGACGTTGATGTTCACGAACGCCCACGGGCGCGAGCCCGCGAGCTCCGTGCAGAGCCGGTTCACATCGTCGTAGTTGCCATCGACCATCACGAGGGTCGGCGAGTAGACGGCGGAGCCGACGACCTTGCCCTCCTCCAGGTCGTGCGGGATGAACACGTACGCGTCCATGCCCGCCGCCGCCGCGTGCGCGGAGACCGAGTTGGCGAGGTTGCCGGTGCTGGCGCACGCCATCGCCTGGAACCCGAACTGGCGCGCGCGCGCGATTGCGACGCTGACCACGCGATCCTTGAACGACCACGTCGGGTTGGTGGTGTCGTTCTTGATCCACAGCGTGTCGAGCCCGATCGCCTTCGCGAGCCGGTCGGCCTTGATCAGCGGCGTGAAGCCGGTGCCGATGTCCACCTTGTAGGCGGAGTCGCAGGGAAGCAGCGCCTCGTAGCGCCAGAGGGTGTTGGGGCCGCGCTCGATGCTGTCGCGGGAGACGGCGGCACGGATGCCGTCGTAGTCGTACGCGACCTCCAGCGGGCCGAAGCAGTACTCGCAGGAGAAGATTGGTGCGAGCGGGTACTCGCGGCTGCACTCGCGGCAGCGCAGGGCGGTTTCGAAGGCCATCGGTGTCTGCTTCCATCTCGTGCCACCGGCTTCGGCGGCCCAGTCGCTGTGCGATGTGGTGGTGACGCCCGAGACGCGCGAGGCGCGTTCGGGCTAGCGCATCACCATGCGGGCCATCGGGCGCAACGCGCCGAGGCCGGACACAGCGGAAGCAGCAGTCGAGCCGGCGGGCGCGATCTGTCGAGGTGCGGTCATCTGCTGGAACGGGGTCGAGATCACGAGGACCAAGGGGACGCCTTCCAGTTCATCTCTCCCGGCGACCATCGCCGGGGCGGACTTGGCACCGTGGCCCACCCTGGCGAGGGGCGACTCGGTTGCCGTGGCTTCACAGGGCCGACGCCCTCCACCACTCTCGATGAACCGCACACCGCGTGTGCGTGCGAAAGAGGCTAGAAGGAGCGCGGCGGCTCTGTCAACCGGTAACCCGGGACGACGGGCGTCCACAGACCGCCGCGTGTGCGAGCGGCTATCGTGACGGCGTGACCGACGAGGCAACGACCACCCCCGGCCGGCTCCACCGGCGCATCGGCCTGCTGGGCGCGAGCGCCTCGGGCGTCGCGATCGTCCTCGGCGCCGGCATCTACGTGCTGGTCGGCGAGGCGGCGGGCCTTGCCGGCAACGGCGCGTGGCTCGCGTTCGCGATCGGCGCGCTGCTCGCGGCCGGCACCGGGCTCTCCTACGCGGAGCTCACCGCGATGCTCCCCGAGGCCGGGGCCGCCTCGGCGTATGCCGACGAGGCGTTCGGGAAGCGCGTCGCCTTTGTCACCGGATGGATGGACGTCGCCGTGAACGCGATCGGCGCGCCCGCCGTCGCGATCGGCTTCGGGCACTACTTCCACGCGCTCACCGGCATCAACGCCACGCTGGCGGCGATCGTCTTGATCCTGCTCTGTGGTGCCGTCGTACTCGGCGGGGTCGCGCAGACGGTCGGGCTGGGTGCGCTCTTCGGTGCGATCGAGCTGAGCGGGCTGCTGGTCGTGATCGCGGTGGGGCTGCCGAGCCTGCCCCAGGCCGATCTGCTCTCGGTCGAGGGCGGCACGGCCGGACTGCTGGGCGCGGCAGCGCTCGTCTTCTTCGCCTACGAGGGGTTCGAGGAGATCGCGACGCTCTCGGAGGAGGTGCACGAGCCGCACCGGAACATTCCGCGCGCGCTCATCCTGGCGATCGTGGTGACGACGGCGGTCTACGTGCTGGTCGCGATGGTGGCGACGGCGGTGGTGCCGTGGCCAGAGCTCGCGGCGAGCGCGGCACCCCTCGCCACGGTCGTGGAGCGCGAGGCCGGCCCGACGCTGGCCCGCGCCGTCGCGCTGATCGCGCTCTTCGCAACCTCGAACACCGTGCTGCTGCTGCTCGCAACGGGGCCGCGCGCGATGTACGGGATGTCGAACCGGCGTCTGCTGCCGTGGTGGCTCGGCCTCGTCTGGCGCCGCCGAGGCACGCCGTGGGTCTCGGTCCTGCTGGTGACGGGGGTCGCCACCGCATTCGCGCTGACCGGCGACGTGAGCTTCATCGCAGAGGTGACGAACTTCGCGGTGTTCACGCTCTTCGTGGTGGTGAACGGGGCGCTGATCCGGCTCCGCGTCACCCAACCGGATCGCGCGCGTCCGTTCCGCCTGCGCCCGGCGATCGGCCCCGTGCCGCTGCCCTCGGCGGTCGGCCTGATCGGTGCGATCGCGCTCGCCGCCTACATGGATCGGCAGGCGTTTGCGGTCGGTGCGCTCGTGCTGGCGGTGGGCATCGTGCTGTCGTTCGTCGTCGCGGGTCGCGCGAACGGCCCGACCGCGCGCTAGAGCCAGGCCGGGAGGCGCTGCAGCACCCAGCGCTCGATGCCGTCGAACGGCGTCGACACTCGGCTCAGGAAGTAGGAGACGCCGAAGCCGATCGCAAAGCCGGCCAGCACGTCGGCCGGGTAGTGGATGCCGACGTAGATGCGCGAGATACCGACCAGCACCATGCCCACCAGCAGTAGCACGCCCAGCCTCGCACGGCTCCACACGAACGGCCCCGCGCCGGCCGCGAGCGCGGTGGCGTGCGTCGAGGGGAATGAGGCGTTCGGCTCGTGCGGGACGAGTTGCAGCACGTCCGGCAACACCGCGAACGGCCTCGGATGGAAGTACCAGAGCGAGATCGTCTCGCACACCATCAGCGCGATCACGACGCTCAGCACCGCGCGCACCCCGACCGGCCGCCCGAGCAGTCGGTTCACCAGCCACGAGGCGACCGCGATCACGATCAGCGCGTAGGTCGCGTCCTGCGCCAGCCACGTCATCGCGGCATCAAGCAGGGGCCACTGGCCGGCGAGACCGTTGATCGCGCGGAACAGCGCCTCGTTCACGGCGTTACCGCCGCGCGCACGCGATCGATGTCGACCGGAGCCTGCGTGACGACCAGGCCATCGACCTCGATCACCGGGATCTCGATGAGGTAGAGCCGCTCCAGCTCCGGGTCGGAGTGGATGTCGACCTCGTAGAACACGAAGTCACGCGAACGCTGGAGCTCGCGCAGCTGCGCCGAGGCGTCCTCGCACAGGTGGCAGCCGGGGCTGCCGTAGAGCACCACCTGGTGTGCTGCGGTCACACGCGGCGCACCGGAATGCGGTTCGGCGGCAGCGGCGGCGCGTCCGAGTCCGCCTCGGGCGGCTGGCGCAGGTAGTACACGAACAGCGGCAACGCGAGCAGCGCCGTCACCAGCGAGACCACCTGGGGGACGCGCAGCCCGAGTGCGATCACCTCGGAGTCCACGCGCAGGTTCGTGAGCAGGAAGCGCGTGATGCAGTAACCGAACAGGAACACGAAGAACGTCAGCGCCGGGCGTCGGCGCAGTGGGTGCGAGAACGCCCAGAACATGACGCCGAGGATCGCGAGCAGCGCGAACAGCTCGTATGTGGTCGCCGGATGTACAGGCATGAAGTCCACTTGCCCGGCACAGTCGCGGAAGCCGGGGGAGAGCGGGTTCGTATACACCACGCCCCACGGCAGGTCCGTCCGGATCGCGCAGTGCTCGCCGTTCACGAGATCGCCGAGGCGTCCGATCGCCAGCCCGAGGATCACGCCGAACGAGGCGATGTCGAGCCCGCGCGCGATCGGGTAGCCGCGCCACTTCGCGAACAGCGCCGCGCCGACCAGCCCGCCGATCACCGCACCCCATACCGAGATCCCGCCCTCGTTGAGCGCGAGGATCTCGAGCGGGGCGTCGCGGTAGAACGCCCAGTGCTCCGCAACGTACAGCGCACGCGCGCCGACGATGCCACTCGGGATACCGATGAGTGCCAGCGTGTACGCCTCGTCGGGGTCGTAGCGCACCTTCTGGCCCATGTAGAGCGCGATCTGCACGCCCGCGAGGATGCCGATCGCCGTGAACAACCCGTGCCACGTCAGGATGAACCCGCCGAGCGTGAAGATGTTCGGGCTCCACGGGATGTCGATCGCGAGCGTGGTGAAGAACGGCCACAGGAACGGGGTCACGTGCGGCTCCGATCGGCGTCCGCGGTGGGCGGCAACGGCCTCGATGGTACACGTGGGCACGGCGAGGCGCCGCCCGCCCGCGTGCGTGCGAGGCAGGGGCGAGCGCTACCCGTTCGCGCGGCCGCGGCGACGCGCGACCTCGGCGGCGGCGGCGTGCGCGCGCAGCGCGTACGCATCGGCGGGCGCAGCGAGGTCGCCCGCGTCGCCGTAGCGATGGCGCAGCGCCGCGCGGATCAGGCGGTCGGTGAGCGCCGGGTTCTTCGGCAGCACAGAACCGTGCAGGTAGGTGCCGATCGCCTCGCGGTAGACCGCGCCCTCGGTGTGGTCGTCGCCGTTATTGCCGAAGCCGTGGCGCACGCGCGCGAGCGGCTGCGCGGCGGGGCCGAGGTAGGTGCGCCCGCCGTGGTTCTCGAAGCCGACGAGCTCGCCCAACCCCTCGACGGCCGCGTCGGCGAGCACGTCACCGATGCAGCGTGGCGCACCCGGTGGCGGCGCGACCGTGATCACGTCGAACAGCCCGACACCCGGCAGCTCCTCGCCCGCGCCGGTGCGGTAGAACGTCCCGAAGAGCTGGAAGCCGCCGCATACCGCGAGCATCGGCGTGTCGGCATCGGCCCATGCGCGGAGCGCCTCGCCCTTCGCCGCCAGGTCGGGCGCGATGCGCCGCTGCTCGCGATCCTGCCCGCCACCGATCAGCACGAGGTCGGCCGCCTCCGGCAGCGCGTCACCGAGGCCGACCTCGATCACCTCGCAGCCCACGCCGAGCGCGCGACAGCGCGCCTGCACCGCGAGCAGGTTGCCGCGGTCCGCGTAGACGTCCATCACCTCCGGGTAGAGCACAACGACGCGGATCGCGCGCTCCGGTGCGGCGGTCACGATCGCGCCGCCTCGTCGGCATCATCCCAGTACGGGCGCGCGCCGGTGCGCGCGGCGAGCAGCGCGCGAATCGCGAGCATCGCCGTGTACGTCGCGACGACCTCGATGCGGCCGCCGGCGGGCGTCGCCGCGAGCGCGGCATCGAGCGCCCGCGCAAGGTCGGCATCGACCGTGCGCGGCGCAAGCCCGGCGAGCGCGCAACGCAGCGCGAGGTCATCGGCGCGATCGCCGGAGACGACGAGGTGCAACGGTCGGTCGGTGAGCTGCTCGAAGTCGGCGTCGTAGATCCACGACACGTCCTGGCCGTCCTGAATGCCGTCGTTGAGCAACGCCAGCAGCGTCACCTCCCCGGGGAGGGCGCGGAGCGTGCGGATCACCTCGTTCAGGCCGGTCGGGTTCTTCGCCAGCAGCAGCCGCACCGTGCGGTCATCGAGGTTGAAGCGCTCCTGCCGCCCGAACGCGGGCCCGGACTCCGCGAGCGCGTGCACCGTCGCATCGAACGGCAGGCCCAGCGCATGCGCCCCCGCCGCAGCGGCGAGCGCGTTGTACACCGAGTACAGCCCCGCGAGCGGCAGCGTGACCTCGGCAGTCGCGCCCGCGACGGACAACTCGAAGCGGGTCGTGTCGGCATCCAGGCGGATGTGACGCGCAGCGACCAGCGGCCTCGGACGCGTGCGCCCGCACCCCGGGCAGCGCCACGCGCCGACGTGGCCCATGTACACCGCGTCGTAGCGATAGGTCGCACCGCAGCCACAGAAGCGCGCATCCGAGGCGTGCTCGGCGGCGGCCAGCGCGACGTCCGGATCCTCGACGCCGAAGCCGATCACCTCGCCGCGATGCGCCTCCGTGAGCGCGGCGACCGAGGGGTCGTCGACGTTCAGCACCAGCGCGAGCGACGCGTCGAGCGAGGCGTGCGCAGCGAGCGCGCGTCGCCAGCCCTCGGCGATCGAGTCGACCTCGCCGTAGCGGTCGAGCTGGTCACGAAAGAGGTTGAGGAACACCGCGACGCGCGGGCGCAAGCGCGGCAACAGCCGGGGCCACACCGCCTCGTCCAGCTCCACGACACCCAGCCGGCCCCCGGCGCGCGGGATCGCGCCGGTCGTCCCGGCCTCGGCGACGAAGCTGCTCACCACGCCGCGCTCGAGGTTCGAACCGCTGCGGTTCGCGAGCGGGTCCCAGCCGGCGATGCGCGCCGCGGCGGCGAGCAGGTGCGAGGTCGTGGTCTTGCCGTTCGTGCCGGTGACCGTGATCACGCCGCGGCCGAGCTGCCGCGCGCATGCCTCCAGCAGGCCGGGCGCGAGCGTGCCCGCGACCAGGCCCGGCAGCGCCGTCCCGCCGCCGCGCCCCAGGCGCCGCGCAGCCTCGCCGGCGCCGCGGCCGAGGAGCAGCGCACCGCGCTCGCGGATGCCGACGCCTGCCATGCGCACTCCTCGATCGCTGCTCACTAGCCTGCAGACGCACGAACGCGCGGCATGGGCCGCGCGTTCACGATACCGGCTCCCCGCCCAGCGGGCAGGGGTCGAGGCCGGTCAGTGTCAGGGGTTCGTCGTCGGCTTCACACCGTCGCCGGTGTCGGTCGTGGAGGCGTCCTTCGGCTTGGTGCCGCCACCGGCCTCGCTGCGGAACTCGCGGATGCCACGCCCGAGCGCGCCGCCGAGGGCTCCCACGCGCGACGCCCCGAAGACGAGCGCCAGGATCACGAGGACGATCAGGAGCTCCTGCCAGCCAAGACTACCGAACATTGGATGCTCCCCTCGCGCCTGCGGAGACGGTACGACCGCCCCGCGACGGGCGGATTCCGGTGCTAGCCAACGACGCGCTCGATGAAGACTTCCATCACGCCGCCGCAGATCTTGTCGTCGCCGTCGACGGGCTCGGTGAGGTCGACCGTGACGATGCGCGGCTTACCGTCGCTCATCGTCTCCATCGCCTCCTGCCACACCTCGGCCTCGCCGCAGCCGCCGCCGATGGTGCCGGCGAAGGTGCCGTCGGGCCGCAGCAGCAGGTGCGCGCCGGGGCCGCGCGGCGTGGAGCCACGCGTGGTCGCGACAGTCGCCAGGACGCGACGCTCACCGCGGGTCTGCGCCTCGCGGATTTCCTTGAACAGTTCCAGGCTCATCAGGTGCCTCCCCGCCGGGCATTCCCGGCGACTCGTGCCTCCATGATAGCAACCCGCGAGGCGGATCGCCGTGAATCCGCCCGTCGAGGCAACTCGTACCGACTGCGAGGGTGCCTCCGAAGGGCCGTTGGAACAGCATGAGGGCCGACTCGCGTCGGCCCTCATGCCCCAGAGGGATACCCCCGAAGCGGCCGTACACGCTCCGGAAGGGGCTGGCAGCGGACTCGCTCGGTGCACCTCTGTGGATGCCGCGCAGGCTTCCACGCCGTCCACCATCACGATTGGCGATAGATTATCACGAGCGCGCAAGCCCCGTCCGTGCGCCTCGCACGGTACGCGCGGGGACGCTGCACGAGCGCCTGCGGGCTAGACCGGCTCGACGCTCCCACCGGAGCGGCGCGACTGGACGCCCTTCATCGTGGACAGCTTCGCGCCCGTGCCGCCCTTCCGAACCAGCACGATCTCCGACAGGATCGAGAGCGCAATCTCCTCCGGCGTCTCCGCCGAGATGTCGAGGCCGATCGGGGTGTGCACCTTCGCCAGCGCCTCGGCCGGGATGCCGTCCTCGGCGAGCAGCTGGAGCACCGTGGCGGTGCGCCGACGGCTGCCGATCATGCCGATGTAGCCCGCGCCCCGCGTGACCGTGTGCCGCAGCGAGATCGTGTCCTGCTGATGCCCGCGCGAGACGAGCACGATCGAGCACGAGGCGTCGATGCTCATCGCGTCGAACACCTCGCCGAAGTCGCCGCAGATCACCTCATCCGCCATCGGGAAGCGCTCGGTGTTCGCGAACTCCGGGCGGTCGTCGACGATCGCGATGCGGAAGCCGACGATCGAGGCGATCGAGGCGATCGCGAGGCCGACGTGGCCGCCGCCCGCGATGATCAGCCGCGCCGGCGACTCGAACAGCTCCAGCATGAGGCGAGCATCACCGGGCCGCGCCTGCGACCGGCGCATCACCACGTCGTGGTCGGTGCCGATGTAGAGCGTCTGCATCGGCATGCGCGGAAACGCCTCGAACATCGCCAGCGCGGCCTCGCGCACCTGCGCGTCGACGGCACCGCCATCGATGGCGCCCGCGCTCGTCGCCTCGGCGTCGCGGCGGATCAGCATCTTCGTGCCGACCGCGATCCCCGGCTGCTCGCCGACATCGATGACGGTCGCGACGGCGACGGGAATGCCGCCTTCCAGCGCGCGTTCCACGGCATCGACGATCGCCTGCATGACCTCGGCGCTGGACTCATCTGGCATGGGGGGAGCCTCCTGTGGCTCCCCATCATAGCGAGGCCAATCGTCGATCGCAGCGCTACAGGAACCGCCAGACGAGCAGGGCGGCGACGCCGAGCCAGATCATGATCACCACCGCTGCGCCGGCCGTCGAGCGCAGACGCGTCGTGCTCGCATCGGCGCGAGCGCGGGCGTCGGCGAGCACCTCGTCCGGGATCAGCCGCCGCACGAGCAGCAGCCCCAGCGGGAGCAGGATGAGGTCATCGAGGTAGCCGAGCACCGGGATGAAGTCGGGGACGAGGTCGATCGGGCTGACGGCGTACGCGACCACAGCCGCACCAAGGATGCGTGCGGCCCACGGCGTGCGTGGGTCACGCACCGCGTAGGCCAGCGCCAGCGTGTCGCGCCGGATGCCGCGGGCCCAGCGACGGAGGTTCCCGATCACCCTCGGCACCTCCGAGGTCGGCCGCTAGACGTTGAAGAGGATGTTCATCACGTCGCCGTCCTGCACCACGTAGGTCTTGCCCTCCGTGCGCAGGCGGCCACGCTTCTTCAGCTCCGCGTTGGAGCCCGCGTCGGCGAGCTCCTGCCAGCTCGACACCTCGGCGCGGATGAAGCCGCGTTCGAGGTCGCTGTGGATCTTCCCGGCGGCCTCCGGCGCGGGCGCGCCCTGGCGCACCGTCCACGCGCGGCACTCGTCGTCGCCGGCGGTGATGAACGAGTGCAGCCCCAGCAGCGCGTACGCCGCCTGGATCGCGCGGTCGAGCGGCGACTCCGGCGGCAGGCCCAGGTCGGCGCGGAACTCCGCCGCCTCCTCGCCGTCCAGCAAGGCCAGCTCCGCCTCGATCTTCGCGCAGAGCGCGGCGACGGCGACACCTGAGCCCCCGTGCCGCTCCGTGTACTCCGCCTCGATCGCGGCGGCACGACCCACGTCGCCCTCGCCGATGTTGATGATGAGCAGCACCGGGAGCCGCGTGACGAACTGGTACGCGGCCAGCGCACGCTGTTCCGCTTCGCTCAGCGTGACGGCGCGGATCGGCGTCCCCGCCTCCAGCGCCTGCTGGAGGCGCTGCATGAGTGCGCGATCCTCTTCGAGGCGGGCCCGCTCAGTCGCCTTGATCGAGCGCATCTCTGCCTCGATGCGGGTCAGGCGGCGCTCGATGAGCGCGAGGTCGGCGAAGGCGAGCTCCAGGTCGAGCGCCTCGATGTCACGGTGCGCGTCGACCGTCACCTCCGGGTGCGGCACCGAGTCGTCCTCGAACGCGCGCACCACGTGGACGATCGCGTCGAGGCCGGCGATCTCGGCGAGGAAGCGGTTGCCGGGGCCCTCGGCGCCGAACCCGGCGACCGGGTAGTCGACCCAGCGGATCTCCGCGTACGTGATCTTCTTCGGCTTGAAGACGGCAGCGAGGGCATCGACGCGGGCGTCCGGGACGCGCGCGACGCCGACGTTCGGCTCCGACTGCGAGGAGTAGGCACCGACCTGCGCCTGCCCGCGTGTCACCGCGTTGAACAGCGAGGTCTTGCCGGAGCGTGCGAGGCCGATGATGCCAAGATCCATATCGGCAGTGTCGACGGGCGGACGGACGCGGGCAAGGCCGGGGCGAGGCGCGCGCCTCGCCCCGGCCAGCGGTGGCACTAGTCGACGGCGATCACCTGCGCGTCGATCTGCAGCTTCACCTGCTTGGCGACCAGCACGCCGCCCGCCTCCAGCGCCTGGTTCCAGGTGAGCCCGAACGCCTCGCGGTCGATGTCGCCGGCGAGCGAGAAGCCGACGCGGGTGTTGCCCCACGGGTCCTTCGCCGGGCCCTCGAACTGCCCGTCGAGGGTCACGGGCTGCTCGACGCCGCGGATCGCCAGGGTGCCTGCGACCTTGAACCCGCCCTTGCCGCTCGGCTGCACGCTGGTGCTGCGGAAGGTGATGTTCGGGTACTGCTCCGCGTCGAAGAAGTCGGCGGAGCGGAGGTGACCGTCGCGGTCGGCGGCGCCGGTGGTCACGCTCGCGGCGGCGATCGTCGCCTCGACGCGCGAGTTGGCGGGCTCCGCCTCGTCCAGGTGGATGTCGGCGGCGACGTCGGTGAAGCGACCGCGCACCTTCGACACCATCATGTGGCGGACTTCGAAGCCGACTTCGGTGTGGTTGGGGTCGAGCTGCCAGGCCATCAGGTTCTCTCCTTGAGTAACGTGCTTACTTTGTACAAGGTGATTATGAGTCTGCTACTTACCGGCTGTCAACCTACCCCACGATCGGTTAGTATGGGCGCATGGAGTCACCCACCGAGACCACCGCCCACCTGGAGGAGGGGCTCTGCGAGCGCTTCCACAGCGCCGTGGAGCTCGTCGGTCGGCGCTGGACGGGCGCGATCCTCTACCTGCTGCTGACCGAGGGGACGCAGCGCTTCTCCGACCTCGAACGCGGCATCCCCGGCATCAGCGACCGGCTGCTCTCCGAGCGGCTGAAGGAGCTGGAGGCCGAGGCGATCATCGAGCGCTGCGTGATCCCCGCGACGCCCGTGCGCGTGGAGTACCGGCTGACCGAGAAGGGTCGCGCGCTGGGCCCCTCGATCGACGCGATCGGCGAGTGGGCGCGCGCCTGGCTCCCGGAGCCTGAGGCCCCCACCGAGACGTAACCGAGTCAGGCCACGGGCAAGCAGCCCGCGCCGCCCTATCCCCGGGGCGGCGAGCCGCCCTAGCCGCCCGCCCACTTCGGGATCGAGGCCTTCGGCGGCGCGTCGTAGTAGGCGATGTACGGCTTCACATCCAGCACCGGCGTGCCGTCCACGAGATCGAGCCCCTCGAGGCGCAGCGTCGCGCCCTCGATGCCGAGCAGGCGGCAGACCGTGAACGACAGCGGGTTCGGCCGCGCACCGCGCAGCGCGAGCGCACCCTGCAGCGGATAGCGGTCGTCACCCGAGGGGTACGCCTGCGCACGTTCGCGCAGCTCCGCGGGAATCTGGTCGAGCCAGCCAATCACGATCACGTGTGAGTAGCCATCGAGGCCGAGCAGCGCCGCAGCGAGATCGGGACGCAGCCGCACCTCGCTCCGCACGCGCGACCAGTCCTGCCGCGCAACCTCGTCGCCCGCGCCCGCCACCACGCCGATCGGCTCGATCGAGATCGGTTCGCTCATGCCTCGATTGTGCCGGATCGTTCCGCCCGCGTCCGGGGGGGCAGGGGGCGAAGCCTCCCTGCTGGGCGCGAACGCGCCCACTCCCGCCGCCAGCGTTCCCGTGGGACGTGCGATGAGGCACCAGCCGAAGAGCCCGGCGCGCCAGCGCCGCAGAGACACTCCCAGCCTGCGTGGTAGAATACGAACAGACGAAACGCGCTCAAAATGGCGCGAATCCGGGCGCTTCCACACCGCCCCGCAATGGTCTGCTCGCCCTGACGCGAGCGATGTGAGCGAGGACGCATGACGACACGCCGTTCGACCCGCCCCAGCGATGGCGGCGAGTACACCGCCGCCAACATCCAGGTCCTCGAGGGCCTCGAGGCGGTGCGCAGGCGGCCCGGCATGTACATCGGCTCCACCGACCAGCGGGGCCTGCACCACCTCATCTACGAGATCGTCGACAACGCCGTCGACGAGGCGATGGCCGGCTTCTGCGACCGCATCGAGATCACCATCGAGCCGGACGGCCACGTCTCCGTGTTCGACAACGGCCGCGGCATCCCCGTCGACAAGGTGGAGAAGACCGGCCTCTCCGGCCTGGAGACCGTCCTGACGGTGCTCCACGCCGGCGGCAAGTTCGGCGGCGGCGGGTACAAGGTGTCGGGCGGCCTCCACGGCGTCGGCGCCTCGGTGGTGAACGCGCTGTCCGTCGAGGTCAACGCGGAGATCGCGCGCGACGGTGCGCTCTACCGCCAGTCCTACAAGCGCGGCGTGCCCGTGGGCGACATCGAGAAGGTGCGCGGCGCGAAGCCGGACTACACCGGCACCAAGATCCGCTTCCTGCCCGACCCCGAGATCTTCGAGACCACCGACTACGAGTTCGACACGGTCGCCACCCGCTTCCGCGAGATGGCGTACCTGACCAAGGGCATCTGGATCCAGTTCGTCGACCTCCGCGGCGACGGCAATGAGCGCAACTTCTACTTCGACTCCGGCATCGAGGCGTTCGTGCGGCACATCAACCGTGGCCGCAACCCGCTGCACCCGGACCCGATCGCGATCAGCAACGAGCGCGACGGCGTCTCGGTGGAGGTCGCGCTCCAGTACAACTCGACCTTCGGCGAGTCGGTGCACTCGTTCGCGAACTGCATCAACACCATCGACGGCGGCAGCCACATGACCGGCTTCCGCTCCGCGCTCACCCGCGCGCTCAACGAGTACGCGCGCCGCGCCAAGATCCTGAAGGACGAGGACCCCAACCTGAGCGGCGATGACGTCCGCGAGGGCCTCTCCGCTGTGATCAGCGTGAAGCTCGGCGAGCCGCAGTTCGAGGGTCAGACGAAGACCCGCCTCGGCAGCCCGGAGGTGAAGGGCATCGTCGACTCCTCGGTCGCGCCCGCGCTCGGCCAGTACCTGGACGAGAACCCCGGCGTCGGCCGCCGCATCATCGAGAAGGCGCTCACCGCCTCGCGTGCCCGCGAGGCCGCGCGCAAGGCACGCGACCTGGTGCAGCGCAAGGGCGTGCTGGAGGGCTCGATGCTCCCCGGCAAGCTCGCCGACTGCTCCGAGTCCGACCCGCAGCTGTCCGAGATCTACCTCGTCGAGGGCGAGTCGGCCGGTGGCTCCGCCAAGAGCGCGCGCGACCGCCGCACGCAGGCGATCCTGCCACTGCGCGGCAAAATCCTGAACGTCGAGAAGGCGCGCCTGGACAAGATGCTGGCGCACGAGGAGATTCGCATCCTCATCACGGCGCTCGGCACCTCCTTCGGCGAGGACTTCAACCTCGCGAAGCTGCGGTACCACAAGGTCATCATCATGACCGACGCCGACGTGGACGGTGCGCACATCCGTACGCTGCTGCTCACGTTCTTCTACCGCTTCATGCCGGAGCTCATCGACGCAGGCTACCTGTACATCGCGCAGCCGCCGCTCTACAGCATCACCTCCGGCCGCAACGTCACGTGGCTCTTCTCCGACGTGGAGCGCGAGGAGTTCATGGCGAACACCGAGCGCAAGAACCTGAACATGCAGCGCTACAAGGGCCTGGGCGAGATGAACCCGGAGCAGCTGTGGACCACCACCATGGACCCGGTGAACCGCGTATTGCTGCAGGTCGAGGTCAACGACGCGCAGGCCGCCGACGAGCTGTTCACGAAGCTCATGGGCGACGACGTCCCGCCGCGGAAGGCGTTCATCATGACGCACGCCCTCTCCGCGACCCTCGACGTCTAGCGCAGCCGCCCGAGGCGTGACCCAGGACGCAGCACCCGGCCTGCACGTCGAGTTCGACGGCGACGAGGCGTGCCCGCTCGGCTTCGCGGGCGACCCGACGGTCGTGCTGTTCTTCATCTCGTGGGCGTACACGCTCCGCCTCGGCGGTCAGCACGAGCTGGCGCTGGCGGCGATGCACATGCAGCGGCGGCACAAGGTCGACCTGCGTCCCCTGCTCACCTACGCCGACCTGGAGGTGGAGGACGAGGACGACCAGCACGCCCTCGATCACGCGTGGCAGGAGCCCGCGGCACTCGCCGCCGCCGCGCGCGCCGTGGCGACGGCGCTCGAGTCCGACGACGCGGCGCTGCGCGAGCTGGTGACGGACTACGACGACCTCGCGCCGCGCCTGCGCGACCTCGCCGCGATCTGCGACTGGGGCGCCGAGCGCGCTCGCCGCGTCCGCCTCACATTCCGCCTCGATGCGTGACGCCGCGCCCGAGCCGTGCCACGATCGCTCCATGACCAACGAGCCCACCCGCCGCACCGAGTACGACCGCTGGATCGCCGGCGCCTCACTGAGCGCGATCGTGTTCCGCTGGGGCCTGGGCGCGCTGGGCCAGTGGCTCGTGAACACGCCGCTGATGAAGGTGCACCAGCACCTGATGATGAAGCCTGACCAGCGCTGGCTGGACATCGGCGCCGGTCGCGGCACCCTCACGAGGTTCATCGAGTCGCGCGTGGGCTTCCGCAAGGCGCCGGTGGCGCTCGACTTCTCCCGCGCCGTGCTGCGCCTCGCGCGCGACGACCAGCGAGGCGGCGGGCCGCAGGCCGCCCTGCTCCAGGCGACCGCTACGTGCCTGCCGTTCCCGGACGCGACCTTCAACGTCGTGACCTGCGGCCACCTCGTGAAGCACCTCGACGACGCCGAGCTCGCGACGTTCCTCGCCGAAGTGCGGCGCGTGCTGGTACCGGGTGGGCTCGCGCTGCTCTGGGACTTCGCGCCGACCGGTGACGCGCGGCTCGATGCCTGGAACCGCCGCGTGCTCTCCACCGGCGTGCACGATCAGCACTTCCGCACCACGCGCGAGCTGATGGCGGCTGCGACTGCCGCGGGCTACGAGCTCGTGCGCGACGCGCGGCTGCGACCGTTCATCGCGCCGCCGATCCCGCGCGCCTCGGTCTTCATCGGCAAGGCGCCCGAGGGCTGGACGGCGGACGCGGAGCCGCCGCGCCACGGCGAGCCGGGGCACGTGCACTAGCCTCGCGCGGGCGACTCGGAGACTCGACGACTAGCGATACAGTCGGTGCGCATCGATGCGCGCACGGACGGCTTCGGGGATCAGCACCTCGGTCGTACGTCCGTCACGGATGCGCGCGCGGAGGTCGGTCGAGGACACCTCGAGCGCCGGCATCGGCACCGCGTCCACCCGCGCCTCGATGCCCGGCAGCGCGGCCAGCGTCGCCTCGGCGATGCGGAGCGTCGCGGGCGGTCGCACGGCGACCGCGAGGCGCGCCGCCGCGAGCAGCCGCTGCGGCTCATGCCAGTGCGGCAGGTCGGCCAGCGCGTCGCTGCCGAGGATGAACCACCACTCGCCGCCGCCCGCCGCGAGCGCCTCCATCGTCTCCGCGGCGTAGGAGGGGCCGTCGCGCTCAACCTCGATCGTGCTCACCTCGGCCCACGCGAACGGCTCCACGGCGGCGCGCACGAGGTCGAGACGTACCTCGGCGGGCGTCACCTCGCGGTCGGCCTTCCGCCACGGGTTGCCCGCGGGGACGAACAGCACGCGGTCGAGGCCCAGCGCCTCGCGCGCCGCGGCCGCCAGCACCAGGTGCGCCAGGTGCGGCGGGTCGAACGTGCCGCCCAGGACGCCTGTGCGGGTCAGTCCCACGCCATCTCCGTCTCGCCGATGCGGATGCGCTCGCCCGGCTGCACCTTCACGCGTTGCAGCGCACGGCCGACGCCCAGCCGCTTCAGCCGGTCGATCAGCTCGCGGCGTGCATCGAAGTCGCCGGTGTCAAAGGTCTGTGCCAGCCACTCGGCGGTCTGCCCGGTGACGACGGCGGTACCGTCAGGAGCGCGCTCCGCCTCCACACGGCGCCTCCGAGGCTCCGGCTTGAGCACCGGTACCGGCGCCTCGACCACCTCGCGCTCACGGGCCTCCTGGAGCACCTGGAGCGTCGCCTTCGCGAGCGCATCGGTGCCGGTGCGCGTGGCCGCCGAGATTGCGAACCAGGGCACGCCCAGCGCCTCGATGCGCGGGCGCAGCTCCTCGACCTGGATCTCGGCGACGGCGTCATCGAGCTTGTTGAGCGCCAGCAGCTGCGGCTTCTCGGCCAGGCCGTGGCCGAACGCCTCCAGCTCCGCGTTGATCAGCTCGTAATCCGCCAGCGGGTCATCGCTGGTCATGTCCAGGACGTGGACGAGGACGCGCGTGCGCTCGATGTGCCGCAGGAACTCGTGGCCCAGCCCGACACCTTCCGAGGCACCCTCGATCAGCCCCGGCATGTCCGCCGCAACGAAGCGCTCGTAGCCCACGCTGACGACGCCCAGCTCCGGCTCCAGCGTCGTGAACGGGTAGGGCGCGACCTTCGGGGTCGCAGCCGACCACGCCCGCAGCAGCGTCGACTTTCCCGCGTTCGGGAGGCCGACCAGGCCGACATCCGCCAGCAGCTTCAGTTCGAGGATCAGCGTGAGCACGACGCCGGGCGCTCCGAACTGCGCGAACCTCGGCGTCTTGCGCGTTGGCGTGGCGAAGCGCTTGTTGCCCGATCCACCGCGACCGCCGCGAGCGATCACCACGGCGGCGCCGTCGACTGCGAGGTCGACGATCGGGGGCTCATCCTCGTGACCCGCTTCATGGATGAGCGTGCCGACCGGCACCGTCAGCTCGAGCATCGAGCCGCGCGCGCCGTGCTGCAGCTTCGGGCCGCCCTTGCCACCGTCGCCGGCGTGGTACTTCAGGTCGTCGCGATAGTCGCCAAGCGTGGAGACGCGCCGCGAGGCGGTGATGATGACATCGCCTCCCCGCCCGCCGTCGCCGCCGTCCGGCCCGCCGAACGGCACAAACCGCTCTCGGCGGAACGACACCGCGCCGTCCCCACCCGCTCCGCCTGCGACTTCGATGACGACTCGATCGATCATTTCGGAGTTACCCACTTCGTGGTGGGATCGGGTTCGAGGTGATCAGTGGAGATCACAGTGATGAGCCTCGATCGATCGTAGTAGTAGTAGTGGCGTGGACGCCGTGGATATCCGGCGATCGCAGTGTGACAGCAGGGATCGCCGCGCGCATCACCTGTGGACAGTGTGGATGCAGCCACCCATCAAATGCTCATGAGATCGAGCGACTGGGTGTGAGCCCCTCCGAGGTGATCGCGAGCATCCACGACACCCACAGGTTATCCCCGGATATCCCGCCTGGATACCCATAGATACGCACTGATCGTGTCATCTGCATACTCGATTCATCGAAGCGCGGTCGCGGTGTGGGTATACGGGCGTGAAGACGCGAGGCGTCACGATTCGCAGTTGAGCGTGAAAACGAGGGTTAGGCGACCTGGCGGGAGCGCTCGATTAGCTCGCGCAGGCTGGCGACATCGCGCTTCGTCTCCGGGTCGACGACGAGCGAGCGCTCCATCTTGCGCCAGCCGTGGTGGACCGTGGAGTGGTCACGCCCGCCCAGCGAGTTGCCGATCTCGACCAGCGAGCGCTGTGCGAGTTCGCGCATGAGGTACATCGCCAGCTGGCGCGGGTACGCGACGCGCTTCTCGCGGCTCTTGGAGAGCAGCGCGACGCGGTCGATGCCGAAGTAGCGGCAGACGACGTCCATGATCAGGTCGGGTGACGGCGGGAGCCTCGGCTCCTCCGGCTGCAGCGAGGCGAGCGCGGAGTGCACGAGCTCCGGTGAGAGCGGCTCCCCGGTCAGCCGCGAGTAGGCGAGGATGCGCGTGAGCGACCCCTCCAGCTCGCGGATGTTGTTCGTGTAGCGCGCCGCAATGACGTGCAGCACCTCGTCCGGGACGCGCGTGTTCGCCTCGGCGGCCTTCGCACGGAGGATCGCGACGCGCGTCTCCATGTCCGGCGCCTGGATGTCCGCGATCATCCCCCACTCGAAGCGGGTGCGCAGGCGCTCTTCCAGGTGCTGGATGAGCGCCGGGCCCTTGTCCGAGGTGATGACGATCTGGCGACCGGCCTCGTAGAGGTCGTTGAAGGTGTGGAAGAACTCCTCCTGCGTGCCTTCCTTGCCCGCGATGAACTGGATGTCATCGATGAGCAGGACGTCGGCGGAGCGGTAGCGCTGGCGGAACTCTTCCTGCCGGCGCTGGCCGATCGCGGTGATCAGCTGGTTCGTGAACTGCTCGGCGCTCAGGTAGATCACCTTCATGCCGGCGTCCATCGTGCGGTGGCCGATCGCCTGCAGCAGGTGGGTCTTGCCCAGCCCGGCGGCGCCGTAGAGGAACAGCGGGTTGTAGAGGCGGCCCGGAGCACCCGCCACACCCTCGGCAGCGGCGAACGCGAGGCGGTTCGCCGGGCCGACGATGAACGACTCGAACGTGTAGCGCTCGCGGAGGCGCGGGCGCGGCGGCTCCTCGATGCCGGCCGGGGTCGAGCCCGGCGCGCCCTGCAGCGGGGCAGCCGAGGCGCCGGTGCCGGAGGCGTCCGGACGCAGCGGCTCGAAGCGCACGTCCAGCGGCTCGCCGGCGAGCTCTGTCAGCGTGCGCACGATCAATGGGCGCATCCGCTTCTGGAGCCACTCCGTGACGAACTCCGACTTGGTGCCCAGCACGAGCGCGTGGTCGACGACGCGGAGGCCCTCGGTGCCTTCCAGCCAGCTCTCGAAGTTGGCCTGGGAGACGTGCTGGGCAAGGTGACGCAGCGCCTGCTGCCAGAGCTCAGCAGCGTCGCGGGCGAGGTCACCGTGCACGGTCTCAGGGCGCAACGGTCAACCTCCACGTACGCAGCCGAGCGAGGATGCCATGCCCGAGCAGCAGGGGTGCGCGAGTTGTCCACAGCCGTTCAACGGATGTGGATAGCGCTGCCAGCCGCTGCCGGGGTGCTTCCCTCTGTGGGTGTGATGCTCAAGTCGAATGATTCAGCGTTCAGAGCCTGCGCCGCATTGCAGACCCATTCGCGAACCGGGCCGGACTGTAGCATCCACGGAAAAACGCGATCAAGGTGCTTATGTGGAGTGCGCCCCGATTTTCCAGAAACGCAATACAACGCGCGTGGAACCGGGAGCCTGTGCCATAATCGCAGCCCAGTCGCCCGCTCCATGCGGACATTCCCGCGAGAGCCCCATGGCCGCCTCTCTTCTGCTCGCAATCGACATTGGCAACACCTCGATCGCGATCGGCGTGTTCGAGGGTGAGACGTTGCGCGCGACCCTGCGCATCGCCACCGACCAGGAGAACCTGCCCGACGAGTACGCGATCCTCGTGCTCTCTCTGCTCCAGACGCGGAGCATCACGCCCGACGAGATCTCGGCTGCCGTCCTCTCCTCGACCGTTCCGCCCCTGATCGCGACCTTCGTCGAGGTTTGTCGGGAGTACTTCAAGGTCGAGCCGCTGGTGGTCGGCACCGGCGTGAAGACCGGCGTGCGCGTGCGCTACGACAACCCGCGCGAGGTCGGCGCCGACCGCATCCTGCACGCCGTTGCCGCCCTGGCGAAGTACCAGCCGCCGCTCGTGATCGTCGACCTGGGCACCGCGCTCGTCTTCGACGCGGTGTCGCGGGAGGGCGACTACCTGGGCGGCGCGATCGCCCCCGGCATCGGCATCGCCTCGCAGGCGCTGTTCTCGCGCGCCGCGATGCTGCGCCGTGTCAGCATCGAGCGGCCAGAGTCGGTGGTCGGCAAGAACACCGTGAGCTCCGTGCAGTCGGGGCTGTTCTTCGGCTACTCGGACATGGTCACGGGCATGGTGCGGCGCTTCAAGGCCGAGATCGGCGAGGACGCGACGGTGATCGCGACCGGCGGGTACGCCGCCCTGCTGCTCCCGGAGCTGTCCTGCGTTGACCACGTGGAGCCCAACCTGAACCTGGACGGCCTGCGCCGCGTCTGGGAGGCGAACCGGTGAGCGGCCCGCTGGAGGGCCGCTGCGTCGTCGTCGGCGTGAGCGGCTCGATCGCCGCCTACAAGGCCGCCGAGGTGGTGAGCCGCCTGGTGCAGGCCGGCGCCCACGTCGACGTCGCGATGACGCGGGGCGCCACCCAGTTCATCCAGCCGCTCACCTTCCGTGCGCTGACCGGCCGGGACCCCTACCTCGACATCTTCAGCGACGGCGCGGAGGGTGAGGCGCACGTGGAGCTCGCGCGGCGCGCCGACCTGCTGCTGATCGCCCCCGCGACCGCCTCGACGCTGGCGCGGCTGGCGAACGGCCTCGCCGACGACTTCGTGGCGCTCACCGCGCTCGCGACGACCGCGCCGGTGCTCGTTGCCCCTGCGATGGACAGCCAGATGTGGGAGCACCCCGCCACGCAGGCGAACCGCGCGACCCTCGAGGCGCGTGGGGTGCAGTTCCTCGGCCCGCTCAGCGGGCGGCTCGCCTCCGGGCGCATGGGCGCCGGGCGGCTCATGGAGCCCGCCGAGATCGTGGATCAGGTGCGGGCGCGCCTCGGTCGGGAGCACGGGCCGCTGGCTGGTCGCACGGTCGTCGTCACCGCCGGGGGTACCCGCGAGGCGGTCGACCCGGTGCGCTTCCTCAGCAACCACTCCAGCGGCAAGCAGGGCTACGCGATCGCGGAGGCCGCGCGCGACCGCGGCGCCGAGGTCGTGCTCGTTACGACGGCGTCCCTCACCGCGCCGGGCGGCGTGCGCGTCGTCCGCGTGGAGTCGGCGCTCGACATGCTCGCCGCCGTCCAGCGCGAGGCCGCTGAGGCCGACGTGCTGATCATGGCGGCCGCGGTGGCCGACTACCGCCCCGCCAGCCCCGCCGAGCGCAAGATCAAGCGCGGCGACCTCGGCGGGGAGCTCGTGGTGCAGCTCGTCGAGAACCCGGACATCAGCAAGACCGTCGAGGGCAGCTTCGTGAAGGTGGTGTTCGCCGCCGAGACGAA
>Ga0172380_10003227_pt1 | contig 22947 bp, 9 predicted proteins | sample Leawe162metaG_FD_119747 | JGI IMG/M metagenome (GOLD analysis project Ga0172380, IMG submission 119747) | Leachate microbial communities from a municipal landfill in Southern Ontario, Canada - Leachate well 162 metaG | ecosystem: Engineered > Solid waste > Landfill > Unclassified | place...
CGATCCTTCGGTAATCTCCAGCATAATCCATTCGGGTTTAATACCTGTCGCGGCCGCTATTCCGGTAATCAGGTCAGGTAATTCCGGATCATGTAAATCTTTTGCCGAGAGATTGACCGATAATTTCAATGCGATCCCTTGTTGATGCCAATCGGCCGCATCCTTGAACGCTTGTTTTAAAACCCACGGCGTCAGTTGCGTTATCATCCGGGTTCGTTCCGCCATTGGAATAAATTCGTCCGGCGAAATCAGCCCATGTACAGGATGACGCCAGCGTAACAAGGCTTCGGCGCCATAAAGCTTGCCGGTTTCTATCAATACCTTGGCCTGGTAAAACAATTCCAATTCATTCCGCTCTATCGCACGGCGTAATTCGGACATCAGCGTCAGTCGTTTGGGACTATGCTTATCGAGTGAAACATCATATAAGGCATAACCTTTATGAGAAGTTTGCGCCAAATCAAGCGCAACCCCCGCTCGTTGTACTAAGGTATCAACATCTTCCCCATGTTCGGGAAAATGCACAATGCCGACATTGGGGTGCACGCTAAAATGCAGGCGCTCGACTAAAAACGGCTGTTCCAATGCCATTTGAATATTTTGCGCAAGCCGTTCTGTTTCAGAAAAATGCTTAAAGTTAGTCAGCAGGATGCCGAAAATATTACCGTCTATCTTGGCGACACTATCCCTTTCAGGGCTCACGCCTTGCAAGCGCGTGGAAATTTGTTTGAGTATAAGGTCGCTGCTGTTACGGCCTAAAGTATCGTAAACATCTTTGAAATTTTCGATTTCAATCAACAACACGGATAACAACAGGTCTTTATTAACCGCCGCAAAAATAGCACGCTCCACCCGGTCATAAAACAATGTCCTGTTCGGCAGATCGGTCACCGGATCATGGGTGTTCACATAATTGGTCTGCCTCTCCAGGTCATCCGTTTTATTGCGCAGCTCCTGCGTCTGGTCGAATATCATCGCACCGGCCTGGTAGGCAATGATTGAACTTGAATATTGCCCCCAAAAACCGAAAATAAAAGGAATGCAATCTAAAACCCAAAGGCCGATATTTTCTTTTTGCACCTTCATAATGCCTGCCAGCGATATTTCGCCGGTAACATAAAGACTGGCTACACAAGTACCGATAATGATGGCTGCAATCGCTATCAAAACGCCTTGATAGGCTGTTTTTGAGACCTCGCTTTTGAGTATTTTAACGTTATCACTCAGCATATAACCGGTAACTGCCAAAACCATAAACACCTCTCACGCAAATATATACCCTGAACGGCTAAGCTTTCGGTTTTTTATGTAGGACACGCATTTATGAAAATTTGTAAAAGTCGTAAACATGTCCGTGCGAAGTATACCTATCCCTGGAAATGCCCACCGTTTTTATTTATATCCGGTTTCCCGGTCAACAATAGCACCACTTCGTTTATGAGTCTAACACAAGTAATCACGCATGGAGCAGGTGCTGATAAAGGCGGGTTAGCTGATCCGCCGCACCCGTGCATCTTGTAAAACATGTTGCGGCATTTTTTAGTAAACTACTGTCGAACGCCTTCAACCACCCTCGATGACAGTCAATCTCCATGTACTTTATAGTTATCCGCTTGCTTGCTTTTTCAGCGCTTATGGTTACCTCCATAGCAGGCGCTAATCCAACCCTGATGCCACAGGATTTCGTCTACCTGGACGAGGCGATTCCTCGCATCCGCTTAGAAATGAACTATTACTCGAGCCGTAATTTTGTCGGCAAACCTATCGACGGCTATGTCAAGCCTCGCGCGATATTGAGCCGGCCTGCCGCCGATGCGCTCGCCGCGGTGCAGCAAGACTTATCGATATTTGGCCTGGGCCTGAAAATCTTCGATGCCTATCGACCGCAACGCGCCGTTAACCATTTCGTGCGCTGGGCTGCCGACCCCTACGATACGCTGATGAAAAGCAAGCACTACCCGGCTATAGACAAGACCAGGCTTTTCAAGGAAGGCTATATCTCATCGCATTCCGGCCATAGCAGAGGCAGTACGGTCGATTTGACGCTGGTGTCGCTGGACAGCGGTGAAAACATCGATATGGGCGGCATTTTTGATTTTTTCGGCCCGGAATCCTGGGCGGCGGCAGCCACGCCAACGCCGTCCCAACGCGCGCATCGCATGCTGCTGCAGAGGGTAATGGAAAAACACGGGTTTGCCCCTTACTCGCAGGAATGGTGGCATTTTACGTTGAAAAACGAGCCGTACCCTGATACTTATTTCGATTTTCCGGTTCAATGATCAGCCAAGGAGGCATCATGCCATTACGCTTCATCACATGGGCAACGATCGGCATACTGATCGCCCATCCCGCTCCGGCTCAGGAAAAAACGCCCCAAGCCGTATCCTGCGATGTCAGGCAAACTGTCGAACCCATACTGGCGCTCATCGAAGAGCGCCTGAAACTGGCGGAAGATGTCGCGCGCTACAAATGGAATGTGCATGGCAAAATCGAAGACCCGGCGCGAGAACAGGCCATCATCAACAGCTTGGGACAGCAAGCCACGCGCCAGGGCTTGCCATTGTCCTGGGCGGAGCGTTTTTTCCGCGCACAAATCGATGCGTCAAAAACCGTACAAAGAGCGTTATTTACCGAGTGGCAACAAACCCAAACCGCCCGCTTCGATAACGTCCCCGATCTCACCGGAACAACCCGGCCCAAGCTCGATGAACTCACGGTAAAACTCATCGCTGCGCTTGCCGCAGCATCGCCGCAGTTAAATCGGTGCGGCGATCAAATTGGCGGGCTTAGCCAGCAAAAACTGAAAACAACGGCAGGGTTTTTGAGCGGCGCCTATTCTACGGCTATTGCGCCGCTACTTGAATTCAATCGACAAAGTACAGGCCGGTAATGCAATACTAGGGACGTCGATTTCCGCATATACCCTGAATGGTCAAGTTTTTGTTTTAGCTCAATAGACAGACTGCAATAAACGCATTACATGCACCGCTTGCCTGGCAGTCTGCCCAACCCAGGCGATAGTCGCGCCTTACTACTCCCATCTCACTTTGAAAACGTACAACTTTAAAATAACGGGACACCTCGTAAATCAAGGGTTGCAGTTATACAAAAGCATACGATTTTTCACTCAGATGGGAGTAGTACTCAGTCATTTTTGTTTTGTCGAGTAACGTTTTTAGTTCACTGCAAGACCTACGAGAAGCAGGGGGAACAAATATACTATGGGCAAACCTTCATCAGCAGACAGGGTTATGTCGCTTAATCAGCGAAAGCATTTATAGTTAAAAAGCCCGAACCGCACGCACTCGACGGCTGCCGCTCTTATTGGTGTAGAACTGGCGACCGCCACTGCTGAAGTACTGCTCCCAAGCGTAGGTGCTATCGCCCTCCGAAGAGCTCCAGTAGGCGGCACTAGCAAAACCTCCCACATTGGTTAACGGCGCGGCGGCTGCCGGCCCAATGTTTTGGTACATCCGCTTTAACTCTATTAGTGACGGTAAATACCAATCACTGTACGCGCCTATCACCAATCTAGCACACAATTTGGCGGCATAAAAACCCGCGCCTTGCGCTTTGATAATCTTACTGGTGTTGGCAAGGCCGGTACCGACGGCAGTACCTGTCGCGCCGGTAGTGATATGAGTACCGTTGTACCATTGAATGCCGGTGCTTTGGTCAGTCTGTGCGGCAATCAAGCCATGTTCGCCCGTGTTATCAAGATAAAAAATAATGCCGCCTTGATAATTTTTACCAATCGCTCTAACCGTGTCTTCAAGCGCGTCTTCAAAACGCGCCAGTGCAGACAGATTTAACAGCTCCGCCGCGCTCAAGTTGCCGGCAACCGCCGTGACATAACCTTTATTTTTGATAAATCCCCATTGAGTTTCGACATCATCATTCAGCATCAGTTGTACCCACGCATTTTTATGCTGGGTTTGGTCAACCATCACTTCATAACAGGGGAATTCAGCATCCGTGTTGATGCAGTCGATGCTACCGGCTTTTTTGCCTTTCGGATACACACGGTATAGCGCGTTCGCCGTCGTGCCGGTTTTCGGCACCAAGACATGTACTTTATAGGTGGCTGTGGACGGCGCCGACCATTTTGCCGCCGAGTCGCTGCCGCCCTGCAAGACAATAGTGGCCGTCACGGGTTTGCCAGCCGGTGTAACAGCATGGGCTGTGTTGATGCCGATAGCGGCTAGCATCAGCGCTATAGCCAATTGTTTGTACATTGATTTCATAGGGATATCTCCAAGAGAAATAATTTAGAGGCACGATACCCTACAAAATTAACGGCACGATCACAAGAATAAATTACTTTCTTATCGTTTCCACACCCCGCATTGGAAATGCAGTAGCCGAAGCGAGTAGCCCGGATGGGGCTTGCGGAATCCGGGGCTTCATGGCTCCGATGTCTCGTATTCCGCTTACGCTCCATACGGGCTACTTGCTGCCGCAAGGCCGTTTACAATAAAACCCGTTCTATACCGCCGTTTGCTGCCTGTTTGATATAGGTTTTCATCCAGTCCTTACCCAGCACATGCCTGGCAATTTCGACGACAATGTAATCCACTTCCATCTGGTCCACGTCGTCCCGGTAGCGTTGCAGGCCCTGCACGCACGACGGGCACGACGTCAGCATTTTAACCGGCCCGTCGAAACCGTCGGCGCGCAGCTTGGCAGTGTCATCCTGCAACTCGGCGGCCTTGCGGAAACGCACTTGTGTCGAAATATCCGGGCGTGCAACCGCCAAGGTCCCCGATTCGCCGCAGCAACGCTCGGATTTGTTGACCGTCGCGCCGATCAGGCCGTTGACGGTTTTCATCGCGTCCTGTTGTTTCATCGGGCTGTGGCAGGGGTCGTGATACAGGTAACGGCTGCCGTTAACGCCGTCCAGTTTTACGCCTTTCTCAAGCAGGTATTCGTGGATGTCAATCATGCGGCAGCCGGGAAAAATCTTGTCGAATTCGTAATCGAGCAATTGGTCCAGGCAGGTACCGCAACTGACAACGACGGTCTTGATGTCCAGGTAATTCAAGGTATTGGCAACCCGATGGAACAGCACGCGGTTATCGGTGGTAATTTTCTGCGCCTTGTCGTATTGCCCGGCGGCGCGTTGCGGATAGCCGCAGCACAAATAGCCCGGCGGCAATACCGTCTGCACGCCGACTTCATACAGCATGGCCTGTGTCGCGAGGCCGACTTGCGAGAACAGGCGTTCGGAACCGCAGCCAGGGAAATAGAATACCGCTTCGGAATCGGCACGGGTTTTATTTTGGTCGCGAATGATAGGCACGATCTGGTCGCTCTCGATGCCGAGCAATGCCCGCGCCGTTTTGACAGGCACATCGGCAGGCATTTTCCGGTTCGTGAAATGGACTACATATTCACGCAACGCCGGCTGGCCTGTCGATGACGGCGGCTGTGCAAGCTGCGCGCGGCCCCAAGGCCTGAGGAAAAAATTACCCAGCCGTTGCGCTTTATAAGACCACTCGATGAGCAATTTGCGCATCAGTTTGATGCTGTTGGGGCGGCTGGTGGACAAGAAGGCGATTGCCGCCGCCTTGACCGGGTTAAAGCTTTGCTTGCCCATCTTGCGTAACAGATTACGCATGTTCATCGATACTTCGCCGAAATCGATATCGACCGGGCACGGGTTGAAGCATTTGTGGCAGACCGTGCAATGATCGGCCACGTCCTCGAATTCTTTCCAATGGGTGATGGAAATGCCGCGCCGGGTCTGCTCTTCGTACAGGAAGGCTTCGATCAGCAATGACGTCGCAAGAATTTTATTGCGCGGCGAATACAACAGGTTGGCCTGCGGCACATGCGTGGAGCAGACGGGTTTGCATTTGCCGCAACGCAGGCAATCTTTTACCGAATCCGAGATCGCGCCGATGTCGCTTTGTTGCATGATCAGCGATTCAAAGCCCATCAGGCTGAATGACGTGGTGTAAGCCGCCCGCAAATCCGCGCCCGGCATCAGTTTGCCGCGGTTGAAACGGCCTTCGGGATCGATGCGCTGTTTGTAGGCATGAAAATCGGCCAGTTCGTCATTGCTTAGGAACTCGTATTTGGTAATGCCTATGCCGTGCTCACCGGAAATCACGCCGCCCAAAGCGCGCGCCAGCGCCATGATGCGCGCCACCGCTTCGTTGGCTTCCTGCAACATCTCGTAGTGGTCGGAGTTGACCGGCAAATTGGTATGGACATTGCCGTCGCCGGCGTGCATGTGCAACGCGACAAACACCCTGCCGCGCAATACTTCTTTGTGTACCGCCTCGATTCGCTCGATGACCAGCCGAAAATTGTCGCCTTCGAAAATCTCTTTTAGCAATGGCAGCAATTCCTGCTTCCAGGACACACGTAGCGAGCGGTCTTGCAAACGGTGGAACAAGGTGGGCTGTTCCGCACGATTGCTTAGTTCGCTTACGCTGATGCCCAGCCCGTCAAAAGCGGCTTCCGCTTGTTGCAACGGTAAATCCAGGTGGTCATAAAGCCACTGCCAGCGTTCGCGCACAGTGGCAATCGCAGCTAAGGCCAAGCCGCGCCGGTCGCCGAACAGCTCGGTTTTGTCAACATTGTCCTCATAAGCCCGTAGCGGCAAGTCGCCTGCCAACAGCCGGCTAAGCGCAGCGCACAGCCGTAATTTGTTGCGTAGCGATAATTCGATATTGATGCGTTCGATGCCGTCGCAATAATCGCCCATGCGCGGCAACGGAGTCACGACGTCTTCATTGATTTTGAAGGCATTGGTATGTTTGGCGATGGCGGCGGTACGCGCCCTGTCCAGCCAGAAGGTCTTGCGGGTTTCCGGGCTGACGGCGATAAAACCTTCGGCATTGCGGGCATTGCACAAGCGCACGACTTCCGACGCGGCCAATGCGACTTGTTTGTCGTCGTCACCGACGATGTCGCCGATCAAGACCATTTTCGGGCGGCCGTGATGCTTGGCCTTGCCGGCATAGCCCACGGCTTTGACATAACGTTCATCTAGGTGCTCGAGCCCGGCCAACATCACCCGCGCAGGGCCGTGTTTAGGCAAAGCCGCGAGGTAATCGCGGATCTCGAGAATGGCCGGGACCGCCTCACGGACCTGGCCGAAGAATTCCAGGCAAAAGGTGCGGGTATGCGGCGGCATCTTGTGCAAAATCCAACGCGCCGACGTGATGATGCCGTCACAGCCTTCTTTTTGTATGCCCGGCAAACCGCCGAGAAATTTGTCGGTCACGTCCTTGCCCAGCTCGCCTTTGCGGAACGCGGCGCCGGGAATGAGCAGTTGTTCTTCCGAAAGCAGTTGCCGGTGCTTGGCATCGAAACGCTTCAGTACAAAGCTTACTTGCGCCTGTTCATGAATCTTGCCGAGGTTGTGGTTGACACGTTCAACGTCCAGCCAGTTGCCGTCGGGCGTGACCATCCGCCAGGATGCCAGGTTGTCCAGCGCCGTCCCCCACAGCACGGCTTTTTTGCCGCCAGCGTTCATCGCGACATTGCCGCCCACGCAAGACGCATCCGCCGAGGTGGGATCGCAGGCGAATACCAGGCCGGCCTTTTCAGCCGTCTCCATCGCGCGCCGGGTCACGACGCCTGCGCCGGTATAAATCGTCGCATAAGCCTGTGCGGCACCGGGCAGGCTGGTCTCAGGCTCCACGCGGCCTATCTCGACCAATTTTTCGGTATTGATCACGGCGGAATAAGGCGTCAGCGGCACAGCGCCACCGGTATAGCCGGTACCGCCGCCGCGCGGGATAATGGTCAGCCCGAGCTTGATGCAATCACGCACCAGATGGCCGACTTCCTGTTCGGTACACGGATACAGCACGACAAACGGATATTCGACCCGCCAATCGGTGGCATCGGTGACATGGGACACACGGGCAAATCCGTCGAAACAGATATTATCTTTGCGGGTATGTTTGGATAACAACGCCAAGGCTTTCCTGCGCATGTCGTGGGTGCGGTCGAAATGGGCTTCAAAGGCATCCACGGCCTGATGCGCGGCTGTGATCAATAACTCAACTCGTTTGGCTCGGCCCGCATTTTCGCCGTCAAGCTCGGGATGCCGTTTTTCCATCTGGCGAAGCCGATGGCGTAACGCTTCCAGTAGAGCCCGGCGGCGCTTGCGGTTATCCAGCAGATCGTCCTCAAGATAAGGATTGCGCTGAACCGCCCAAATATCGCCGAGGACTTCAAACAGCATCCTCGCGGAACGGCCGGTTATGCGTTCGCCGCGTAGCGATTCCAGAATCTGCCAGCTCTCTTCACCCAGCAAACGGATGACGATTTCGCGGTCGGAAAAAGACGTGTAGTTATAGGGAATTTCACGTAGCCGTACCGGCGACGCTTCGGAAAATAAGGAGGGAGATTTTGAATCCACTAATATTCTGCGTACTGATAGGATTGATAATAATTCATTGTAACACTCGATCAAGAATCTGGATTATTACGAAATGAATCGTCCACGAAAAGCACGAAAGCCACGAAAATTTTACCTAATTTTTTTCATGCTTTTCGTGGACAAATTCCTTAGCTTGATGCATATGGGGCACAAGAGGCACGAAAAAAACAATCGAGAGAATCATGTTGTTGGACTTTTCGTGGTTTTCGTGGCTTTCGTGGATAATTCTTTTGGTGGATTCATTATTGAAATCAGCTTCATAAATAATTTTGATTTTTAGTAGTTAATGGGTTAAAAACCTTCACATCGTTCCCAAGCCCCGGCTTGGGAATGCGGGATGGGAAGCTCTAGCTTCCTGTATTTCTCGAAGCTAGAGCTTCTGGGACTTGGGTTACCAGGCTGGAGCTTGGTAACCAGCGTTCTATCTTGTTGAAACTAAATTCCGCCCGAATAGCTTAATTGAATCGTTTATGTTGATATGCGAGCCCCTGTCAAATGACCTTCCCCACAATACGGATCGATGCGTGTGAATAACGACAATTTTCCGCTACGCATCGTCGAGCGGCTCAATACCGAGAGCGGCACCTGGCGTGGACGTCGCGGCGCCGGCACTGTTGTTGCCAAAGGCATGTATCGTTTCGGGCGTAATGCCTTGGCGGAACTGCAAGTCAGCGTTTTTGACGATGCCGACCGTAGCGTTGCTATTACCGCAGAGCTTTGTCAAAACGCGCTGGAACTGATGTTTGCCCGCCTCAACGGCAATCCTTCATTCAGCGACATGCTGGAAAAGTCGGCCGGGCGCGAGTTGGCTATCGTCTTTGTTGAAGGCCACGAGCACCTGCTGGAACTGGATAGCGACACGGCCGTTATCGCCTGCGACCTGGCTATCCCGCTCGGTTATGCCGATGCCCATTACCGGGATTCCGCACCGAGGACAGAAGTGCAGCAGGGTTTCGAATACTTGCTGGTATTGGCGCACTACCATCTTGTTTTGCGTTGGCAGGGTTGGACTGAGCGGCAAGCTTTAGGCAAAGTCATTGAACTCTACGCATCGTTTGCAAAAGCCGAACGCGCTTGCCTGCATAGCGTGCTGGAAGGCGGCATCCTGGACAGCGGCAATTTGTTTTCGCTGTTCCTGAAACGGGCTGTTTTTGACCCGTCCGCCGGTATCGAAAACCGTCATCAACCGGCCTGGCTGGATCAACAGATGACCTGGCTACTCGGGCAGGACCGGGTCGATTTGCCTTATCCGCGCCAGGCTGCAGTGGATATTCTGCACGGCGAAGCCGACGTGGACGAGCAGCGCTCGCGGCTTTACCACCTGCTGCGCGGCTATGACAGGCCGCTGGAGCACGGCAATATCGAACGCATTGCCACCGAAGTCCGCGTAGCCCGCCAACAATTAATTTTCGGGCGTATGAGTCGCGCCTTTCACAACCAGGCGACATTGTTCGCCAACGCTGTGCTGCTGACACCTAGTCCGGCCTGGCGTCAATTGGCCGCTGAACTGTCCTCGCTGGCCGCGGCCGCGCCGGAGTTGCAAGCCGGCGCCGGAGCCTTGGCGCTGCTACTGAACAGTTCCGTAGAAATTCCGCTGACCACGCTGGAAGGCGCTTGCGAACGCTTCGAGGATGCCGTTCTCGACGAACAAAAACAAGCCTTGTCGAACGCGCTCGTCCCCTCCCGTGCACGAATCGAGAATTTCAACGATCCTCTGGCCGGGCCATTCGAAGCCGTTGCCGAGCATGAGGCGATCATGACACGGGCCGGGCAAGGCCTCCGCCTGGTAGAGCGCATGCGCCGGGAATTTTTGGGTGCCGCCAAACGGCATGCCGCCTATGTCGTCATCAGCCAACGGCCTTCGCCTACCGGCTCGCACCTGTTGATCAAGATCAACGAATTCCAGGATCCGTATTCGGGCAAGGCGGAAAATTTGCGGAAATTAGTCCGGCTCGCCGGAGACCGCATCTACAGCAGTCCTGACTACGGCTGGCTTAGCGTCGCCGACCACTGGATAGAGGCCATCCCGCTATTCATCAAGGAAGAAGTGCTGGTTCAGGAGGGGCAGGAAAGCACCCGCACGGTCATTGACATAGGCGGCATGGAAGTTTCGTTCCGCGAGGAAATGGCCGACTTGTGGGCCGGCAATCTTCACCGAGTGCTCGAAAGCGAGTGGTTATGCCTGGCCCGCGAATGCGTGGCTGCCGGCAAATTTACCGATCTCGACGAAGACGCCCTGCGTCAATGTTTGCACGAAGCATCCGCTGCCGATGACATTGCCGCCGTCGGCGTATTGCTGGGCGAAATTTACCGCCGGCAAATTGTGCAAATCCAACAGTTGATCGAAGCCGAAGAGCTTGAGCCTTTCGATGCCCTGCGGCAAATCCTGTTGGGCGGCGACCTCTTGCGGCGGCTTGAAGGACGGCAGCTAGCCACCGGCTCATGGACGGCATCGGCCAGGGAGATATTGCAAGACAACGGCTACAGCAAGGACTTCGACCGGGAAATATCCCGCCTCAAGCCCGAAGCCCTGAAGCCGAGGCGCGCACTGCCGACGCTGCATGTGCTAACCACACAATCCGCCGGCATGACCGAAGGCTATATCCGTACCTGGCTGGAAGAGTCGATGGCGCTGTTCAATATCGCCGAAGACTTGGGCCTGCATGAGCCAATAGCCGAGCGCGAGGCATTTTTTACAGCCCGCATCCTCGGCTTGGGCGAGAAAGTCATCCGCGAACTGGGCATCTGGATAGAGGTCGAGGCATTATGCGCCGACGAGCAGATTTCGCAAACGGCCGCCGTATTGAGGCTTATCAACAGGAATCGCCTGATTCAAGATGAATTGTCTTGCCTGGGTGCGTTGCTTGAGTTCGACGAAACCCAACAAGGCCGGAAAAAAGCCGAAGATTGCGACGATCCTAAAGCGGTAGAGGACTATCTAGGCCGTCATGCCGAGGCTTTGCAGGAGGCCGCGCTGATCCAGGTGCTCGCGCGCAATCGCGAAGCGTTGATCATTCAAACAGGCGGCGATGGTTCCGATGAATCACTGCGCCGCATTGTCCTGGAAGATGAATATTACCGCGAAGACTTGCAAGCTTATACGCGCCTGACAGCCCGTCGCCGGGTATTGGACGCATTAAATGCCGAGCATCCGCAGCTGCATCTTAACGAGTGCTGCGAAACCTATCTGCGCCGCTTCCAGCAACTGCGCAAAACGACTGCCCGTAAAGCGGTCATTGCCGAAAACGGCCTGAATCACCTGGCCTTGAACCCGCTGTATTATTTCCAGGCCAGCGGCGGCGGCAAGCGTTACCACCTGCTTTACACGCCCAGTCGCGTGGATTTGGGGCAGCGCGAGCGCGAGTCGGTGGAAACCTGGGCGCAATGGGTGGGCGGGGCTGACCGGGCGGCGGCGCAGGCGGGACGGCAGCTATACAGCCTGATCAATAAGGACGTTCGCGTTTTCGAAAGCCTGACTGAACCCGAACTATTGAAAACCGGCGAAAATGCCTCGATGGCGTCGCATTTCGCTTTCTCGAATGCCTTGAGCCTGATGGTCACGGCTGCTGCGCACGGCGATTTCGAGGCGATGGCGGATCTGATGAACCGACGTCGCGACCGCCTGATCCACCCGGCCGGCGAAGGTTACGGCGGCTATTGCGTGCCCAAGGATGGACTGTTCCTGGAATTCGTGCTGACCTTGAACCGGGCGGAAAAACTGCGCCAGATCGGTTTGCCTAAAGTCTATCACCGGGCCGTCATCGCGCTGGCGAATCACTTGCTCGATTGCAAGGCGGAGTTTTGCAGCCAGTTCGAATGGGAGCAATGGGCCGCAGGGCTTTTGCAGCGGCAAGACTGCCTGAAACCCTATTTCACAACCAGCCGCGGCCTGCCGGTGTTCCAGCTTACCCGCATCGCGCATGTCCTGGAGCATTTGGGCAGGCCGCAACTGCGCGATCCTTACCGGGTTGCGTCCAGCTTGGCAGCGGGCTGGGGGCTGCACAAAATGGTGACCGGCGGCGAGCAAGTCAACCGCTTCATGCCGTTTTTCAAGTCCTGGCTGATTCGCCAGGGTATCGCCGAAGCCACCCGCCGTCATGCTGACAAAGCGATCAGCTTCGGGAATTGCGTCGTGGTATTGACCGCCGAATACAAACCCGACACCCAGGACGCCCGTTTCGCCACCGGCCTGCGCAAGTTCGAGATTCTCGCCGGCACAGGCGGCCATCTGCTCAATGCTCTCGACCTGGACGGAAGGGTTATCGCCGTGCTGATGAATGAAGGGTACGAGCGAGTGCAACAGCGTGGCTGGTCTGAACGGCTCCGGGACATGCTGGCTATTGACGCGGATGACAATGCCGCTATTGAACAACTGCGTCTGCTGTTTCCCGCAGCGAGACCGCCTGCCGAAATTCGCATGGTTTCGCCGACCGGCTTATCCACCCAGGACTTGCTAAACTACACCAGCGACACGCAGCTTGAAACCATAGCCGATGAAACGCGGCTAGAGCTGTCGGCTTTGGGTCTGACGCCTAAGGAAATCGAAGCCAATTTGCGCACCTGGGGCAGTCGCCTGAACTGCTGGGATCATCGTTCGGTGCTCAGTGCGGATTTGCAAGAACGGTTGGGCGGCCGCGTCCATGCGCTTGCATTGGCGACCCTGGGTCCCGAGCGTTCTTACGAATACGCCGTCCAGGGCGCGGACGTGATCGATACGGGAATCCCCCATCGCAGCTTGCTGGACCTGCTCGCCGATCCCGCCAGGCTGTGCCGGCTGATGCTGGAAGGCAACCCGCACAGCGCGCTGGTCATCGTCGACGGCGCCGCCGGAGCGCGGCATCGCGCGATGAATCGGGGCGATGTGATGCTTTGGTTCGCGGCAGCGGAACGCCAGGGCAGGGAGTCCGTGTACCTGAGCGTGGGCGTCGGACAACAAAGCGTCGAAGCCTGGCGACTGGACATGCGCCGTCGCCGCCGCAGGGCCGAGCGGCTTTGGTCTGCTTTAACCGGCCATGATTCTGGACTTGCCCGATCTGTCTACAAACACCTTGTCGACGAGATACGCCAGGATCACGAAATCCAGTCGGCCCTGACTGAAACCGATAAACTGGCTCGTTTTGGCCGGGGCGGCGACCGCGACCGGGAGCTCACCGAAGCCTTGGGGCGCATCGGCAACGGGATGACGCTGGAAGGCCTGGGTTTTATTGACTTCCTGGCCTTAGGCGGTCTTTATCTGTTCATTGGCGCGACAGACGAAGACATCCGCGCCGCAATGGAGGACTTTGCCTCGGCTATCGCGTTATTGGGAGGAAGCCATGTTCGCTACGATGAAGGGCTTGTTTCTTTACTGTTGCCGACAAACCCACGGGGCAAAGTAACCGAATTCCGCGAGGAAAAAGGTGTCGAAAGTTCCAATAAGGCGATGGAAGAACGTCCGACCGTTGCGCTGGAAACGCGCCGCCAGTTGGCGGCCCGCATCGCCGAGGCCCGCGCGCTGAACCGGCGGCAAACCGCTTTCGCCGCGGTGCAGGCCGATACCAGCGACTTCATAAAGAATTACCGCAAAGCCATTGACATGCTCGGGACAGGCGAGCAGCCCGTGACCGAGGAAAATTTCGGCGCTTTTCTCAAATATACATACAATGCACTGACGACGCTGGCCAAGGAGTTCCAGAACGACGAGCATCCCGAGGCCACACAAGGCATGCTTGCACGCCTGGAGCAATTGTTCACGGGCCGGCAAATCGACGAACCAGTCTACCACCGCATTGCCGGCGGCTACGAAGACATCGGCGACTTCGGCCGCTTGGCCCAACAACTCCGTGAACGCGGCCAACAAGGGAAAATCGACGCCGCCGCGAAGGAGCAGTGGCTGCGTTGCATTGCTCAAGGTGCTGAATTGTTCTATATCGTTCTGGCTATCGAAACGACGATAGCCTATACCCACCAGGAACCAATGTTGATCGATGCTTTGTCGCTATGGCGTGCGCTGTCCGGATTCTTCGCCAAAACGCTCAACGACCATAGTTACGAATACCGCCCCTGGATCTATAGCCGCGGCACCGGTTATGCCGATTACCAGGGCGAGGCGCTCTACAGGCTCGCGGTGGAACATCATCGTTGGCTGTACCGCTACCTGCGCTTCGTACTGACCCGCTATACCGAACTTCGGGAATTGTCCGGGCAGGAACAGGGCCTGCTGCTGGGCAATTATCTGCACGGCATAGAAATAGAAGCTATTGGCGCTGGCGCCTATGGGCCTGCGGAAAAAATCTGGCGAGCATACAACCAATTGCGTGAATTAGCGTTCATCCGCAACGACGGCTTCGCTATCCCGGAAGTTTTCGCCGAATTCGATCCCGAACTCATCCACGACCGCTCAAGGGTCAACCATGTCATCGCCGCTCCCGTCGGCCGCACACATTTTTCGCGCATGCTTTGCGAAGGGCCTTGCCTGGCACGGCAATTGGAAGCAGAAGGCCGGCGCGGCGGCAATATCATCATCACACGCAAGATCGACATCGTTGAAAAGCCGGAATTTCCGCGTCCTGTCGCGCTGATCACCAGCGGCCATTTTTACGTCGATGCGGCGACCTACGAAGCCGCGTTGGTGCGGCATAAGGGATACTCCCGTCAGGAAGCCGCCCGCCTCGCGACCGGCTTGCATCCCAAAGGCATACGGGTGGCGGCGCGCTTTACCCGTCCGCTTCTCGCGGCGCTGGTCTATCCTTTTCATGGCGACCCGGTGTACGACGAAGGCAGACTCGAAACCTGCGGCCTGCCGTACACGGTGCAGTCGTTGTTTCATACCTGGACGACCTACGACAAGGCCAAGTACCGGGATATTTTCCGTGGCAGCGGCGTGGACATGCCCGATGAAATCGACTGGTTGGCCGATGATACCGCGCGCAATCCTGACAAATCGCTGGTCAAGGATTGGATCAAGAACGGACTGGCGGAAAACGCTTATCCGGGCCTGTTCACTTTCGCCCAAGGCCATCCGCTGGTCATGATCAAGGACGCGGCCGAATCCGGCGGCCGCAATGCCCAGGCTTTCCTGCTGGGCCGGCCGGACGGCAGCCTGGATTCGGAGCAAATGGAACTGGCCGTCGAATTTATCTACCAGATCTCGCTGAAGCATCCTGTCTGCATACAGGAGGTGGTGCTGAGCTCGCCGGAACACTGGGCCACCGAGGCATTCATGCGCGCCTTTGTGCATCGGCAAATCGTCGAATGGGGCAGCGCCGTATATCGCCGGCGCAGGCCGCATACGACTATCTTCGGTTCGCACCGCATTATCCTGTCCACGGACAACCCGCATGAGCAGGATCGCGAAAAAAAATGGCATATCTCCCACTGGATCACGCTCAACAGCAAACAGTTGATTACCAATGTTGGTCGTGGCGGCACGCTCGAACAGTTATTGCCCGAATTCATACGCCCCGAACACCGGCAAATCATCCTCGATAAGCTGGCCGACGCCGGTAGACGGGTAATGGAGGCCTTGGCTTCTTATGAAACACGCGGCGCGGCGGAGTATGCCAGCACTACCGGACGGACGGTGGGCGCCGACCTGATGGGTGTTTCCTACGGCATGCCCCGCTATTTGATGCTGGATTTCCTGATCGTCCCGGTGTTCGAGCAGGAAGGCGTGCTGGTTGAAATCGAAGCGCTTTTCGATCAAAACGGCGAGAGGCTGGATTCGCGCTTTATGCTGCAACAAGGCGACCGCCGTTTTCCGGGAACCCTTGTTGATTGGCGCATCGTGCTTATTGAGCCGAATATTGGCGTAGGTCTGTGGGATCGCGTGGCGTTGCGCGAGGAGCAGCACGAGCTGGAGCGCGCCCGAATGGAAGGCGTCAAGCCCGACTGGGACCGTATCGGCGAAAACGCCCGGATCGTACTGAGGGATTTGAACCGCGCCGGCGAGGATTACCTTGACGCGCTGAATACTGACAATGTCTTGCTTTCCTGACCCCAAGCAGGTGCGGAGAGCTTTAAGCCGGACATGGGAGGTACTTGGCATGAACGCCGATTCGCCCCTCAGCTCCGATGAAGCCGGTGTTTTCATCAAGTACTTGTTGCTGGCGGGATTGGACAGCGCTGAAATTTGCTATTGGCGTATACACAGGCATACCGACGCCGGCATAGTTTCCCGCCTGCAAGCGCTGTTAAGCGATATTGCGATGACCGCCGCTACGCGACTTGAGGCTGTGCCGGGCATTGACTGGGAATCTCTTGGCCGTTCATTGGCGACTTCCGCATACTATCGCCGCCGTATCATCGATCTCGCGCTGGAAGCCGTACTCAGCGAACCCTTGGCACCGGAACTTTGCGTTAAATCAGCTTCCACTTCCTCAGATGAGATCTCGGCAGCTTTGCCGGGGACATGGCATCATGCCGTGATATTTGCTTCCTCCATTTGCTTCAGCCATGAATTGTATCCGTTGATTGTCGATGCCTGCGTGCATGATTCCGAACGCTTTGGTAATCCGCGAATTAATGTCCTGGCCGCGCACAGCGACTGGCTTAGCGAACAGGGGCAACTAACACGCATCCTGTACCTGGATTTCAGTTCGGGACGGTTTATCGAGACCGATTTGGATGTCCCGATAAAACCGGACAGTGTCCAGTTTCTTTGTCTGGGCCGCGAAGAGCGGGAAATGCATGCGGCGATGTCGCAATCTTTTGTATGCGTCCAGGTGAACCCGGTGCCGGTATCCCAGCTCGCCGACAACAAAGCCGCCACGCTGGCCGCTTGGTCGGCCTTGGGATTGGACGTGCCGGCCTATCAAGAAATCGCCCTCGGAGATTGGGCGGCGGCATATTGCTTCCTGGACAGATATACGGAAATCGTCGCTAAACCCAACCAAGCCACCGAAGGCGAGCTTGTGGCTTTCTTCCGGCGGGGCCAAGCGCATGCCAGGCGGGAATTGGCGCGCCATCTTGAATGCTGCTGGGCGCAGGGTAGCGCTATCGTCCAGCAACGCCGCGACGGCGTCTGCTTTCGGAACCCGGTTTCCGGCGTCAAGCAAAGCCTGGCGTTACGCCTGAATCTCGCCTTCGATGGGGAACGGCATCGCCTGGAATCCGGTTATGCGCAATTAGGCCGGGATGAACGGCATCCAGCCGCATGCGGACGTGGCGGACAACTTGTTGATATCGATGAAGTTCTGTCCGGCTTAACTTCCGGGGATAAACCGATCCGCCTTGATGCCGCGGACTGGAACAGGATATGCGAACAGGCCGAGCGTGCCGCCGGCCTGTTTGATGGCTTGCTGCTGATGGGCCTGGACGTTTTGCTCGACCGGGACCCGCACGGCAACATCAGCCCGGTAATCCTGGAGGCCAACCCTAGGCCTGCGGGCTTAAGCCATTCCCGGCTACTGGTCGACGATCCTTTTATGCCGACCCAGATTGGCGTCAGTCTAAAATTATGGGGCTGTCTGTCGAATTCGCCTAACAATTCTCACCATACATTGCCATCATGATTCATCGCAACATTAGAAAAGCGGTCATCCCGGTCGCCGGTTACGGTACGCGCTTCCTGCCGGCTTCGAAGGCGCAACCCAAGGAAATGTTCCTGGTAGTCGATAAGCCCACGATCCAATATGTGGTCGAGGAAGCGGTTGCAGCCGGCATCCAGGACATCCTGATGATCATCAGCAAGGGCAAGCGTGCGATAGAAGAACATTTCGATCCCAACCGCGAACTCGAAGCCGAACTCGAACACGCGGGCCGCACGCTGGAACTCGAAGAAATCCGCCGGATATCGAGCATGGCCAACATTCATTACGTCTGGCAACGGGAGTTGAATGGTCTGGGTGATGCTGTGTCGTATGCGAAATATCATGTCGGCGATGAAGCTTTCGCTTTGTTGCTCGGCGATACGATTGTCGAATCCAACACGCCGGTCACGCGGCAACTCATCGACATCTACCAACGCTATGGTGAAAGCGTCGTCGCTTTCGAGCAGGTTGCCCTCGACAAAGTCTCGCGTTACGGCATCATGAAAGGCCGCGCTATCGAAGACAGGCTTTACCAGATCGAAGATTTAGTCGAAAAACCGGCGCCCGAAACGGCGCCGTCGAAGCTCGCGATAGCCGGGCGCTACCTGCTGACGCCCGATATTTTCTCAATCTTGGCAAACATCCCGCCCGGCAAGAATAATGAAATCCAGCTCACCGATGCGCTGCGGGTGCTGTTATTGCAAAAACCGATATACGGCCTGCACTTTGAAGGCACGCGTTACGACATCGGCAATAAGCTCGATTTTCTCAAAACCAATGTGATTTTCGGGCTTAGACATGCAGAGCTTGGGATGGAATTCCGCCGGTTTCTGGAACAGCTTTCAGATACCGGCCCGAATGACTAAATGCTTACTCCCATCTGACTCAAAAAGCGTTGAAGTTTTTGCAAGAGGTCATTATTCAGCCTTTTCCCACCGTAGGGCGTGCTGCGCGCGCCATCGGCGGCTCGGTACCGGAACAGGCGCGCGCGGCGCGCCCTACGTTTCGCGTGACAATTAGGCGTTGCCGGTTTTCAAAACTTATTACTGAGTAGTTCACGTTTTTTAACAAAATGAAAAATGTTAAAAGACTTTTGAGCGGCTACTCGCGTGCGTCACAATAGGGGAAGAATTTATGCATGAAAGCACTGTAAGGCTTGGATTGATGCCCCCCCTGACCGGATTGGTGGGCATGTATGGCGCGGAAATCTCCCGTGCGGGGCAAATCGCCTGCGATGAGGTCAACGAAAGCGGCGGTGTTTTAGGCAGGCCGCTGGAACTCGTGATCGAAGATGACGGCAGCCTGCCGGAAAGCGCGGTTGCGGCCGCCGCCAAACTGGTGGATCAGCATCGTTGTGTCGCCATCATCGGCAACCTGCTCTCCAATTCGCGCATCGCCGTCGCCTACGAGGTGGCCGAGCCGCGCAGGATGCCTTATCTGAACTTCTCTTTTTACGAAGGCAGCATACTCAGCCATTATTTTTTCCATTTCGCCGCGCTGCCGAACCAGCAAATCGACCGGATGATTCCGTATATGCGCAAGCAATACGGCCCTAGAATGTTCTTCGCCGGCAACAATTACGAATGGCCGCGCGGCTCCATCGATGCCGCCAAACGCGCCCTGGAACAGTCGGGCGGAGAGGTCGTCGGCGAGGCGTATTATCCTATCGGCGTGCGTAACGGCGACATCGAGGGCTTGCTGGATCGAGTGGCGAAATCGAGCGCCGATGTGTTCGTTCCTTATTTTGCAGGAGCCGATCAAATACAACTGCTCACCCGCTTTACCGAAAGGGGCTTGAAAAGCCGGATGGCGGTGGTGATGGGGCACTATGATGAAGTCATGGCCAGCCGATTGCCGCCGGAGGTGAGGGAAGGTTTTTATTCCAGCAATACCTATTTCATGACGCTAACTACGCCGGAAAACAGCAATTACCTGGCGCGGCTGGCCATTCAACCAGGCGTGAACGGTGTGTGGCCTAAGGGGAACGGTATCCTGAGCAATTTCGGCGAAGGCGCCTATCTTTGTGTCAAAGCGTTCGCGAAGGCGGCCAATCAGGCGGGAAGCCTGGAACCGGAAGCGCTGGTGAATGCCCTGGAAACGATCGACGTATCCGGGCCGCAAGGCGCCGTGCAAATGGACCCGGTGACGCATCATGCCAGGGTGAATACCTATCTTTCCCGCTGCCGGGCGGATGGCTCTTTTGCCATTATCGAACGGTTTGGCGCCATCTCCCCGGTGTTGCCTGAGCGTTACCGGCATTTGCGGATCAGCAGGCAATCCGTACAGGAAGACATTTATCTCCAGTCCAGGATGATAGCGCAGATGACCGAAGCGGTGTTGCTGGTTCATGCAACCGATGGCGTCATTGTTTATACCAATCCGGGAGCCGAGCGCATGTTCGGTTATGGCCCTGGCGAATTGGCCGGGAAGTTTTTTTCAGTGCTGTTCGCTCGAACCGATGACTCAACAGAAGAAATCACCGCCGCTATTGGTGCGACACTGTCCCAAAAAGGGGTCTGGCAAGGACAGGCGGAAAATATAACCAGGGATGGCAAGCGTTTTTGGTGCGCCGCTTCGGCTTCCGTGTTTACGCATCCCAAACACGGCGAAGTCTGGATGATCATGAACAAGGACATCACCGAGCGCAAGCGCATGGAACAGGAATTGGCGCAAAGTGAAGCCCTTTTTCGCAACTATTTTGAGTTGGGACAAGTGGGCATGGCCATCACTTCGCTGGGCCAGGAATGGCTGCAAGTAAACCGCCGTCTGTGTGAAATGCTAGGGTATACAAAAGAAGAACTGTGCAAAATGACCTGGACAGCGCTGACGCATCCCGACGACCTGGAAGCGGATATGGCGCAGTTCAGCAAACTTTTGTCAGGGGAAATCGAACGTTATTCGATGAACAAAAGGTTTTTCCGTAAAGACAAACAGATCATCCATACCGATTTGACGGTTGCCTGCCAACGCAAACCTGACGGATTAGTCGACTACGTCATCGCATCGCTTCAGGACATCACCGAGCGCAAGCAGGCGGAAGAACAACTGCGCTCCGCATTGCAATATGCGCGCAGTCTTATCGAGGCGAGCCTGGACCCGCTGGTAACCATCAGCGCGGAGGGCAAGATCACCGACGTCAACGAGGCGACGGTGCAGGCTACCGGCGCGTCCCGCAACGCGCTGGTCGGCAGCGACTTCTCGGATTATTTCACCGAACCGGACAAGGCGCGCGCAGGCTATCAGGAAGTGTTTGCGAAGGGAGCCGTTATGGATTACCCGTTGACCCTGCGGCATGTGTCCGGCAATGTAATGGAAGTGCTGTACAACGCCAGTGTGTACCGGAACGACAAGAACGACGTGGTGGGCGTGTTTGCCGTAGCGCGCGACATCACCAAGCGTAAGAAAGCAGAACAGGAAGCGATGCAACTCAGCTTACGAAACCGGTTGATCCTGGATTCTGCGGGTGAAGGTATTTACGGACTGGACATTAATGGTCGATGTACTTTCATTAATCCTGCAGCATCGCAAATGCTTGATTTTACGGTCTATGAACTTGTTGGCCAACACAGCCATTCTATGTTTCATCACACCAGGCAAGATGGCAGCCCCTACCCGCAGGAAGAATGCCCGGTTCTCGCCGCATACCAACAAGGCGCAACTCATCGCGGCGTGGATATGTATTGGCGTAAGGATGGTAACGGCTTCCCCGTTGAATTTGTCAGCACGCCGACTCGGGAGGCGGAACAAATTACCGGGGCGGTAGTCGTGTTTAGCGACATCACCGAACGCAAGCTCCTGGAACGGGAGCGGGAACAGTATTTCAAGTTTTTCCGGCTTTCGATTGATCCGATGTGTATTGCCGACCCTTACGGCTGTTTCAAGCAGGTCAATCCCGCCTTCGTGTTGCTGACCGGATATGATGAAAGCGAGCTTGTTGCAAAGCCGTTTCTGGATTTTATCCTGCCCGAAGATCGCCAAAAGACTGCGGATGAAATGAAACTCCAGGTTGCAGTCCGCCCCTCCATGAATTTTGAGAACCGCTATGTCTGCAAAGACGGCAGGGTAGTTGTGCTATCGTGGACGGCCTACTATGACAAAAACGATGGCGTCACTTATGCTACGGCGCGCGACATCACCGAGCGCAAACAATCCGAAGAAGAATTGCGTAAATACCATGAACACCTGGAAGAACTGGTGCGGCAGCGCACCGCGAAGCTCGAAGTCGCCAACAAGGATTTGGAAGGCTTTGCCTACTCGGTATCTCACGACCTGCGTGTGCCGTTGCGGGCGATTGATGGTTTCTCGCAGCAGATACTGAAACGCTATGAAGACAAGCTGGATAGCGAAGGCAAGCGCTACTTGAATATAGTGCGCGACAACACCAAACGCATGAGCCGGCTCATCGACGACATCCTGGCCTTTTCCCGCATGGGACGGCTGGGCATGTCGATGTCCGAGATAGACATGGAAGGCTTGGCGCGCGAAGTGTTCGAGGAACTCAAGCCCGGCTGTGCCGGGCGTGAGTTGACCCTGGCGATCAATGCGCTACCACTTTGCCACGGTGATCCGGCGATGTTACGCCAGGTTTGGCAGAACTTGCTGGGCAATGCCATCAAGTTCACCCGGCCCAAGGCGCTGGCGCTGGTCGAAGTGGGCGGATACACCGAGGGCGCGGATATTATTTACTACGTCAAGGACAACGGCGCGGGCTTCGACATGCAATATGCCGAAAAACTGTTTGGCGTGTTCCAGCGTTTACATGGTATTGAAGAATTCGACGGGACCGGAATTGGCCTTGCCATCGTGAAGCGTATCATCACCCGGCATGGCGGGCGGGTATGGGCGGAAGGCGCAGTCGATGAAGGCGCAATATTTTATTTCTCATTGCCTATTAAAGGTGGACAACATGACGATGCTGATTAATAACGCGGAAATTTTGCTGGTGGAAGACAACCCAACCGACGCCGAACTGGCTATGCTGGCGCTAAAAGAGCGCAATCTCGCCAATAAGCTGGTGTGGGTAAAGGACGGGGCCGA